>JACCDT010583693.1_pt1 | contig 15301 bp, 20 predicted proteins | sample 7446291 | NCBI WGS metagenome assembly JACCDT01 (sample SAMN15323446, study PRJNA562643) | freshwater metagenome | isolation source: river surface water | place: USA:Blue River Watershed | collected 2017-08-17
ACCACGCGCACGCGGCCAAGAAATTGACAGCCCATGAAAGGACGCAAGCCAAAGCCGACTCATCAGCTTCGTCTCACCGGCAGCGAGCAGTTGAAGCTGCGCGCGAACGAGCCGAAGTTTGTCGGGGATCCCGAGTGTCCCGATTGGTTGAGCGAGTACGGGAAGGAAGTCTGGAACCGGGTGATTCCGGACCTGATCGAGCAGGGCGTGACGAAGCGGGTTGACCAGGATTCGTTGTGCGCGTACTGCGAGGCGGTCGCCGACCTGAGGACGGCGACGGAGGTATTGGGTCGCGACGGCGTGACGGTGCAGGGGCGTTCGGGCCCGGTGAAGCATCCGGCGGTGTCGATGAAGCATGGGGCGATGGTGGCGATTGCGAGGTACGCGGCCGAGTTCGGGCTGACGGGCGCGAGCCGGAGCAAGGTGAAGGCCGATCGGAAGACCGACGAGAACGGGAAGTCGAGGTTCTTCGGTGGCGAAGCGGCGCCAGCCTGAGTTCTTGAAGGGCTTGCCGGCGATCCCGGGATTCGATCCCGTGGCGACGGCCGGGGACGGCGATTGGTTCGACGAGAAGGCCGCGAGGCGGGCCTGCGACTTCTTCGCCGAGTGCCTGAGGCACGAGAAGGGCGAGTGGTCGAGGAAGGCCTTCGAGCTGAGGCCGTGGCAGAAGGCGATCATCGCGAACCTGTTCGGCTGGAAGAGGGCCGACGGGACGAGGCGGTTCCGGCAGGCCTACATCGAGATCCCGCGGAAGAACGGGAAGAGCCAGCTCATCGCGGGGATCGGGCTGTACATGCTCTTCTGCGACGGCGAGGCCGGCGCGGAGATCTACTGCTGCGCGGGCGACAAGCGTCAGGCGGCGATCGTCGGAGACGCGGCCAGGGCGATGGTGAGGATGGAGCCCGAGCTTGCGAGGCGAGGGGAGGTGCTCCGGAACGTGATCGTCGTCCAGGCGACGGCGAGCAAGCTGGAGATTCTCTCGAGCGACGCGGACCTGAAGCACGGGTTGAACTGCTCGACGCTGATCTACGACGAGTTGCACACGGCCCCGAACCGGGAGCTGTGGGATGTGATGGTGACGTCGATGGGCGCTCGGGTGCAGCCGCTGGTGATATCGATCACGACGGCGGGCACGAGCCGCCAGACGCTGTGTTGGGAGCAGCACGAGTACGCGGAGAAGGTCCGGGACGGTCTGATCCGGGATAGCGCGTTCCTTCCGGTGATCTTCGCGGCCCCCGAGGAGATGGATTTCTCCGATCCGAGGGCGTGGGAGATCGCGAACCCGAATCTGGACGTGTCGATCAAGCGGGGATACATCGCAGAGCAGGCGAAGAAGGCGGTTGAGCAGCCTCAATACGAGATCGCGTTCCGGACGCTGCACCTGAACCAGTGGACGACGGTCCAGCGGAGGTGGATCCCTCACGACCGCTGGGCGAAGTGCCGGGAGGATTTCACGCTGGAGGAGATGGATGGCCGCGAGTGCTTCGTCGGGATCGACCTGTCGTCGACGACGGACCTGACGTCGGTCGCGTTGATCTTCCCCGGGGCCGACGGGTACCGGGTGTGGGTGACGTCGTTCGTGCCTGAGGAGAAGGCGGACATCCGCGAGCGTCAGGATCGGGTGCCGTACCGAACGTGGGCGAGGCAGGGCCACATTGTGTCCACGCCGGGGAACGTGATCGACTACGAGCACGTCGATGCGGTCGTGCGCGGGTACGCGGAGCGCTTCGTGGTGAGGATGATCGGCTACGACCCTTACAATGCGCAGCAGTTGGTGAACTCGTGGCAGTCGGACGGTCTTCCGGTGACGGAGGTGCGTCAGGGCTTCCTGACGTTGAGCGATCCGACGAAGCGGTTCGAGACCCTTGTCCTCGGCGTGAAGCTCCGGCATCCGGGCAATCCGGTCCTCGATTGGGCGGTGAGCAACGTCTGTTGCGAGACCGACCCCGCGGGGAACATCAAGCCGAGCAAGCGTCGGAGCACGGAGAAGATCGATCCGGTGGCCGCGTTGGTGACGGGGTTGGCCGTGGCGCTGGCCGACGACGACGGAACGAGCGTCTATTCGGAACGTGGACTCCTGGTGCTCTGACGATGGCGACGACGAAAAGGGCAACATCTCGATCGCGTTCCCGCAAGGAGCAGACGCCGCCCGGGCAGCCGATGTCGGCGACGCAGGTGTGGCTGCCGACGGTGAGCGACACCGGGCAGCAGATCACGCCGAACGTCGCGATCGCGTTCGCGACGGTGTATGCGTGCGTGCAGTTGCTGTCGGACTCCGTGGCGGGCCTTCCGTGGTGCGTCTACAAGCGGACGTCGGTCGGCCGCGAGGAGGTGCCGGCGCACCCGTGGCACTATCGGCTGATGGTGGAGCCGAATCCGGACATGGATTCGTTCACGTTCCGCCAGACGATGATGGTCTCGGCGCTGCTGACGGGGAACGCCTACGCGCAGATCCACGAGACGGGCCTCTACTTCCTGCGCCCCGACCGGATGACGATGTTCCGCAAGGACGGCGAGATCGTCTACCTCTACTCGGGTCAGGCTGGCGGCCAGGCGTTCACGGCGGACGAGGTGTTCCACATCAAGGCGATCGGGTTCGACGGCCTGATGGGCCAGAGCCCGGTGGCGGTGATGCGGAACGCGATTGGGACGGCGTTGGGTCAGGAGAGCTTCGCGGCGGGGTTCTTCCGCAACGGCGCGCGTCCGAGCGGCGTGCTGAAGATCCCGGGGAAGTTGGACCCGGAGGCGCAGAACCGTCTGCGGTCGAGTTGGGAGAGCCTCTACGCGGGGAAGCAGAACGCTGGGCGCGTGGCGATCCTTGAGCAGGGGTTGGAGTTCCAGGCGTTGAGCATCCCGGCGGAGGACGCGCAGTTCCTCGAGTCGCGTCAGTTCCAGCGGGTCGAGATCTGCAGCGCGTACCGGGTTCCGCCGCACATGATCGGCGACCAGACCGGGTCGAGCTACTCCAACAACGAGCAGGCGAACACGGAGTTCGTGCAGCACACGCTCCGGAGCTGGGTGACGCGGTGGGAGTTGGAGTTCCAGCGGAAGATCTTCAAGCGTGAGTCGGCCTATTTTTCTAGGATGCGGTTCGACGATCTGTTGCGCGGCGACGGGGTGGCGAGGTCGCAGTACTACCAGTCGATGAAGGCGGTGGGTGCGATCAACGCGAACGAGATCCGGGCCCGCGAGGATCTGAACGACATCGGGCCGCAGGGCGACGTCTATTCGATGAGCCAGAACGAGACGCCGGTGAAACAGAAGATCGCGGAGGCCCAGCAGGTGATCGCAGCGCCGGCCAACGATGCCGAGCCCGTTGCGGAACCCGTCGCGGACGCCGAGGGCGTGGACGCGGCCTATGCGGACTGGGCCACGGAGACCGCCGAGCGGATGTTGAGGGTCGAGCTGAACGCCTACACGCGGAAGCGCGAGGGCTGGGAGCCGAAGCCGGAGCGGTTCGAGGAGGCGTTCGCGCCGATCGTCCGTTCCGCCGGGGTCGAGGACCACGTCGCCCGGCGCGTCGCGAAGGAGCTGTGCGGCTGGCTGCACGAGGTCGAGTCGGATCTGTGGCTGTCGACGCTGCCCGTTCGGGCCGCTGACGCATTGCTGGGAGCCTGTCATGCCTGACTATGAGCGTCGGATCCTGTCGATGCCGTTTGAGATCCGTGCCGCGGAGCGCCCGGGCACGATTGGCGTCCTTCGCCGCCGGGCGATCGTGTTCAACGTTCTGAGCGAGGACCTCGGCGGGTTCGTTGAGGAGATCGATCCGAAGTCGCTGGACCAGGCGATGAAGGACTACCCCGACATCCGGGCGTTCTGGAACCACAACACGAGCGACCTCTTGGGCCGGACGACGGCGGAAACGCTGCGGCTGTTCCTGACCAACGACGGATTGGATTATGAGGTTGACCTCCCGGACACGCAGGCGGGTCGGGACGTGCTTGTCTTGTCGAAGCGCGGCGACCTTCGGGAGAGCTCGTTCGGGTTCGACACGGCCGCTGACGGCGACGAGTGGAGTCGCCGCGACGACGGGGTGCGGATCCGGAGGGTGACCAAGATCGAACGCCTCTACGAGGTGAGCCCGGTGAGCATCCCGGCGTACCCGCAGACGGGCCGAGCGCTCCGCTCGCTCGAGCGTTGGGAGGCGAAGGAGCGGCGGCGGCACTTCACGACGATGGTGCCGAGGCGCTGAATTGCGAAGGCTTGACCACTTGACTTCTCGACTTCGTCGCTTCTAATCACGTCGACAACCGAATCGCCTCACCGAACCGACCGCCGCGCGAGAGCGCCCCGGGGCCCTTAGGCCGACCGGCACGGATCGGATGACCGAGATCGCGGCATCGCGTCTTCACGGATTGCCAGCATCGGACGGCTCACGCACCGTTCGCTGTCGCATTCGCGCGCCAGCGACCCCGAAAGGGGCCTCGCATGCAGTCCCAGACGCGGGCCACGCCGGAATACACGAAGGCGTTCACCCGCTACATCCAGACGGGCAAGCAGTCGCTCAACCCCGACGAACTCCGCATCCTCAACGAGGGCACTGCGGCTGACGGCGGGTACGCGGCGCCTGCGCTCTACGCCGACTTCGTCGCGGAGATCCGCCAACACTCGTTCATCGGGTTGGTGACGCGGCTCGCCGCGGGGAAGTCGCTCTCGATCCCCTACTTCAACGTCTCCGTCGAGGTGCAGGAACTCACCGAGTCCCCGACCCTTGGCAGCGGCGGCGACTACGGGCTCTCGACAGGCGACGACGGTAGCCCGTTCAACCTGCCGAACTTCGGCACCTCGGGTTCACCTTCTCGCAGGGCGTTCACGCCCTTCAAGAAGGGCATCTACACGAAGGTCACCGAGGAGCTGTTTGCGGATTCGGAGCCCGACCTGGTCGAGTTCCTGTTCCGGCAGCTCGGCATCGCGATCTACGCCGCCGAGGCGAACCAGATCGTGAACGGCGACGGCAACGACTCGAGCTCGGGCCAGATGTGCGGCCTCATCCGCAACCTGGACGCCGAGAGTCGATTCGTCACCGCCGCCGATCCGTCGTCGATCTCGACGGGCACGGGCTCGTCGGAGAACGACCTCGCCGAGGTGCTCGACCTCGTCGACCCGTCGTACATCGAGCGCGGCGTGTGGCTCATGCACCCGCGCGTCTACGTGCGCTACGTCTCCGGCTCGGCCGGTGCGGCGCACTCGGTGATGCACAACGGCGTCCTCCGGCCGTCGGTCTACGGGCTTCCCGTGGTCCTGTGTCCGTGGATGCCGCGCGCCGTCGAGAGCGGCGCGATGAGCGTGATCTTCGGTGACCTCTCGCAATACGTCGTGGCCGAGGCGAAGCCCGGCTACGTCTTCTCGAAGCTCGATCAGGCCCACATCGCGTCGGGCCAGATCGGCGTCTACGCACGCACACGCCTGGACGGCAACGTCGTCCAGCCCAAGGCCTTCGCCGGCCTCGTTCACTAAGGAAAACCAGCCATGACCCTGACCGAGATCCAATCCCAGATCGAATCGCTCTGGGGCGACATGAAGAAGATGGTCGACGCCGCGAACGCAGCCGGCGAACCGATGTCCGGTGAGACGCAGGAGCGCTACAACAAGATGGAGCGCGACCTCGACAAGGCCATCGAACTCCGCAACCAGAACCAGAAGCACCTGGAGAAGCTCGCCGAGTTCCAGCAGCGGAACAAGCCCGTCCGCGAGGCCCCGACAGGCATCGCGGGCTACGCCATGGGCGGCGGCGACGTTCGCATGAAGGACGGCGTCGGCGAGGTGTCCGGCGGATTCGAGGATGACGACGGGTCGGACTCCGAGCCGTTCACAACGGCGCAGGAGAAGGCCTCGCGGTCGAAGCGTTACCTCCGGGCCTATCGCTCCTACTGCAATCGTCCGCACCGTCTCACGGCCGACGAGCTGCGAATCCTCAACGAGACGACCAACGCCGACGGCGCGTACCTCCCGGCGCAGCAGTACTACGGCAAGCTCGCCGAGACCCGCCAGCTCGCGAACTTCCTCCGCGGCATCTCGACGGTGATCCCGCTCAGCTCGAAGACCGGCAACGTGACCTTCGAGTCGAGCCTCGGCGCCGTCGTGTACGAGGGCGAGTCGACCGGAACCTCGGCCGTCACCAGCCAGTTCGACAACCTGAGCCTCGCCTCGAAGAAGCAGGTCTTCCTCACGAAGATCACCGAGGAACTCATGGCCGACGACCGGTTCGACACCTCCGCCTGGATGTCGAGCCAGATCGGCCGCGCGATGGGCCAGAGCGAGCTGTCGGCGATGCTCGGCGGCGCGTCGAACGGCCCGGCGGGCCTTGCGTCGATCGTGACCAGCGGCAACTCGAACCTCGTCACCACGGCCAGCTCGGGCGTGCTGATCCCCGAGGAGCTGATGGACGTGGTCTACACGGTCCCGTTCCAGTATCGCCAGAACGCGGTGTGGGTCGTCCACGACACGCTCGCCAAGGCGATCCGCAAGCTGACCTCGAAGACGGCAGGCGTGACCAGCACGCAGTCCTCGATCGCGGCCGTCCCGTACCTGTGGGAACCGTCGATCGCGGCGGGCCAGCCCGACAAGCTGCTCGGCTACCCGGTCTACACGACCAACGTGGGCCTCGACGCCTTCGCCGCGAGCAACAAGAAGGTCGCGCTCTTCGGCGACTTCTCGTTCCACTTCATCGGCGACCGCGACAACGTCTCGATCCGCTTCCTCGACCAGGCGTTCATCTCGTCGGGCCAGTACGGATACCGCGCCGTCGCCCGCCACGACGCAGGCTGGACGGTCAAGTCGGCGATCTGCGGCCTCCAGATCCTCTGATCTTCTCGCGCTTGGTGTGCTCCGCCCCCTCCGTCGCAGGAATGCGCCGGAGGGGTTTATGAAGGTCCAGATCCTCACGACGTGCATTGTGATCGGCTCACCCTGTCTCGCGGGGGAGATCCGTGATGTCCCGCGCGAGCAGGCCGACTCCATGATCCGTTGCGGCATGGCGAAGCAGGTCTCGGAGGAGCTTCCCGAGAACGTGCGCTCGGTCTCGATCGTGCCCGACAAGTTCGACCTCGAGATCGCGAGGCGCGACGCCGACGACGCGGCCGAGGAGGCAAAGCGTCAGGTCGAGATGCGGAAGCGGGCCCCGACCCGCCGTGCGGTGACCAGGCGCGACAACTGATCCGATGCCCTACCCGCCGACCATCTCCCAATCGACGGTCACGACCGTCGCCCCCGAGGCCGAGCCCGTGACGCTCGCCGAGGCGAAGCTGCACTGCCGCGTCGACAACGACGCGGAGGACACGCTCCTCTCGTCGTTCGTCGTGGCCGCGCGGGAGTACGCGGAGAGCGTGACCGAGCGGACGTTCGCCGAGCGGACGTTCGTGACGCGGTTCAGCCAGTTCCCTCTTCCGGGCGAGGCGATGCTGCTTCCTCAGTGCCCGTTGGTCTCGGTCACCGAGATCAAGTACTGGGACACGCTGGGCGTCGAGCAGACGCTCTCGTCTGGTCTCTACCGGGTCCGGGTGGACACCACGCCGGGATCGGTCGAGGAGGCCGCGAACGAGACGTGGCCCGACACCTTCGTCCGCGGCGACGCGGTGAAGGTCACCTACAAGGCGGGCTATGGTCTCGTCGCCGACTGCCCGGAGCGGGGCAAGCAGGCGATCAAGATGCTCGTCGGGCATTGGTACGAGAACCGCGAGTCGACCGCGGTCGGCGTGGACGTGAAGGAGGTCCCGCAGGCGGTCAACGCGCTCCTGTGGACGCTCCGGACGGGGGTGCTCCGATGAGGTCGGGCCGTCTCCGAAAGCGGGTCTCGATCGAGCAGCCGACGCGCACGCTCGACGCGCACGGGCAGCCGATCGTGACGTGGCGGGAGATCGCGCAGGCGTGGGCGGAGATCGTCCCGACGTCGGGCGACGAGCCGAAGCGCGCGCAGGTCGTGCAGGGCGAGGTCACGCACCGCATCACGATGCGACACACACCGGACCTTCCGGGACCGGAGTGCCGCATCCGCTGGGACTCGCGGACGTTCCAGGTCATCAGCCGCCTCAACTACATGGAGATCGGGCGAGAGCTCGACGTCATGTGCAAGGAGATGGTCTGATGCTCGCCGCCGAGACGATCTCGTTCTCCGGGATCGAGGACCTGATCCGTCGGTTCGACCGGCTGAACAAGGCGATCCAGCGCCAGATCGTCAACAAGGCCGGACTGCCGATCTTGAAGGACATCCGGCACTCCGCCCGCTATTACATGATCCAGACGTTCGGGCGGATGAGGCGATCCGGGAAGAACGTCGGGTTCAACATGGTCGAGGGTCTCGGATTCAAGCGATCGACCCGCCGCGGAGTCGCGAGCATCTCGCTCTCCGTGATGTACAGGAACGCGAAGACCAACCGCCTCTCGCACCTGATCGAGTGGGGCTTCTTCAACCGTCTTGCGCAGCGCCGGCTCCCCGGCCACAAGAACATGACCCGCGCGTTCGACGACCACAAGGACGTCGCCGTCGAGCGGTTCCGCCTGGAGCTGGCCCGGATGTTGGAGCAGGCGGAAAGGGGGGAGCGTGTCTCTTGAATCGGAGATGCGGGCCATCCTCGTCGCGGACAACGCAGTCGCCGCGGTCGTGTCGACGCGGATCTATCCGTGGCAGCGCGCGGAGGATTCAGCGCTCCCCGCGATCGTCTATCGATCGATCGACGAGGACCCCCGCCAGACCCTCAACTCCGGCGTCCGGCTCTCCGAGACGACCGTCGAGTACGAGTGCATCGCCGAGACGGTCGCTGCGGTGCTCGCGCTCGCCGAGCTGGTCAGGCAGTCCCTCGCCGGTCTCACGACGCTCGCCACGATCACGCCCGTCGCGATCAGGCACACGGGCACGCGGAACAGCTTCATCGACCCGTTCGACGGCTCCTCGTCGGGGCTCTATGCGTCGATCGTCGAGTTCACGGTCATGCACCGGACACCCTCTCTCTCATAGGTGAATCATGGCAGGCGCAGTCTCATACGGAACGACAGTCACCTACGACGGCGCCGCGATCGACGACGTCAAGAGCGTCGAGTACGACGGGCCGGAGCGTTCGTTCGCGAAGCGGACGCCGCTCACCTCGCAGCACGCGCTGAAGCTGCCGGGTCGGGTCGACTCGGGCACGTTCACAGTCGAGCTCTACTACAACGAGACCGCGCACGCCGCGCTGTGGGCGACCCTCAGCGCGACGCTGACCGGGACGACGCCTCCGACAACGGAATCGTTCGTCGTCGTGACCCCGGACGGGACGACGCTCACCGCGGACGTCTATGTCAAGAGCCTCAAGGGCCCGAAGGCCGACGGAGAGGAGGCCCTCTCCGCGACGGTCGTGTTCGAGGTCACCGGGGCGATCACCAAGAGCTGAACCATGTTGACACGAGAAGACATCCTCGCGGGGGCGAAGCCGCGCACGAGGTCGGTCGAGGTGCCGGCGCTCGGCGGGTCGGTCACGCTCCGCGCGATCACGGCGGGAGAGCGGGACCAGATGGAGATGTTCGTCCAGAAGCAGCGCGGCAGCCTCAAGGGCGTCCGCGCCCGGCTGCTGCGGCTCTGCTGCTGCGACGCGGAGGGGAAGCCGCTCTTCGAGGAAAAGGACGAGCCGGCGCTCGGCGACCTCGACGGCGGGATCCTCGAATGCGTCGTCGAGCAGTGCATGGAGATGTGCGGCATGAGGTCGCAGGAGGTGAACGGGGGAAAAGCGTAAGCCAGCCGCACAGGCGGTTCCTGTTCGAGCTGGCCGGGCACCTCGGGAAGACGGTGCGGGAGATTGAGGACGGGATGGATGCGATGGAGCTGAAGGAGTGGCTTGATTTTTTCGAGTTGCGCGCCGGCAAGTCCGGCGACGGGCTCGACCTCGCGAAGGCGATTGCTGTTCCAGCCAAGGAATGACAGATGGCGGTCGTAGGCAACCTGTTCGTCAACATCGCCGCAAGGACGTCGGACCTCTCGAAGGGGATCTCCGGCGCCGTCGCGCAGCTCCAGAGGCTGCCGTACATCGGTCGCATCTCGGCGATCGGCCTGTCCGGCGCGATGATCTACGAATTCGGTCGGATCGCACGTCTCGCGATGTTCCGCTTCGCCGAGACCCGCCAGTCGATCTACGACATCTCGAAGAGCTTCCGCGAGCTGGAGCTGTCCGCCGCTCGGTCCCTCGCGCCGACGCTGAACGTGCTGACGGGGATCCTCGCGCAGGACATGAAGGGATGGGCGAAGGAGTCTGGCGAGGGGATGAGCTGGTTCGGCGGGACGATCGCGGTCGTCGGCGGGTTCGTCCAGACGCTCTACAACGGCACCTCGATCCTCTTCCGATCGGTGGCGACGGGGATCGCGGCCATTGGCACGGGGCTCGCCGCGATCGTCGAGTCGCTTGCGTGGATCGTCACGCTCGGCAACTCCGACTTCACAATGACGAAGGACCTCGCCGGTGCGACGGCCGTCCTCGGTCAGGGCCTGGCGAACTCCGTCTACGACGCCGGGCAGCAGCCCAGTGCGCTCGACGCCGGGATCTCCGGCCGCGTCAACGGCAAGCCGCTCACCGAGACCGGCACGCTCGGGTCCGAGGCGCTCCTCATGCTGGCCCGCAAGCAGGTCACGCTGCTTGAAAGCATCAACCAGAAGGTCGGGGGTGTGCGGTGAGCAACTACGAAATCACCGAGATCACCGAATCGCGGCCGTTCGAGGCGAACACGCCCGGCCAGATGAGCCGACTCGTCAGGAACTTCGTGGCGAAGTGCGTCGACTCCGTCACGCCGTCGATCGACAACATCCAAGAGGTCATCAACGACCTGTGGGCCCAGCACTCCGTCGCCGTGCGCGAGCGTCTGGCCGTCGACAGCGATTTCATCTGCCGCAAGCTCGTCATCGAGCCGATCCAGGACTCGCTGAACTTCGACGTCCGCGCCGAATACGAGACGTTCGCGAACGCGGTGGACGTGAACAACGACGGCGGGTTCACGCCGCGTCCGCCGTTCGTCCGCAGGCAGTCGCAGACGAGCGACCGGATGTTCGACCTCTACCGCGAGGGCGCGACGATCCCGACGGACGGCGACCCGCTCTCGACGGCGGACATCGCGGGAACGAAGGTCGACCAGCAGGGCCGGCCGATCGCGGTTCCGATCAACACGATCGAGCTTCAGATCGACATCCATTTCGACACGTCGGACTGCTTCATCAACGAGGCGGTCTACATCGACTACCTCAACAAGCGGAACTCGGCCGCGTGCTTCGGCTTCGCGATCGGGCAGCTCCTCTTCAAGTCGGTCGTCATCTCGGAGATCGGGGCGGAGTGGTACCAGATCACGTTCCGGATGATCGCCGACCAGTACTACCACCTCCGCCAGATCCCGAAGCTCGACATCAACGGCAACGTGCAGCTCACGGGCACGAGCGGCATCGGGCAGGCCGCCGACGTCTATTGGTTCCAGCCCTACAAGAGCAAGTTCGACTTCGAGGACCTGTTCACGTCCGAGGAATGGGACTACCTGACGAGGACCTGCCCATGAACCGCACGCGATTCACGCAGGGCGTCGGGGCGCTGACCGCGCGGGACCTCAACAGGCTCCGCGACCTCTCGCGCGTCTCCGAGGACTTCGGGCCTCGGCTCCCGCAGGCCGCGAAGATGACCGAGACGCCCGGGAAGGTGCTCCCGTACTTCTGGGCCACGATCACCGGGCACTCCAACTGGGGCACGCCGACCTACACCTACCGCTGGCTCTACTCCTTCGAGGAGATGCGCTGGGACGTCTCGACCGAGGGGATGGTGAGCATCACCGCGGGGATCGTCGGCACCGACAACGCCTACAACATGAACGAGGCGTTCAACTCCAACGCGGCGACGGTTCTTTCGCCGGGCTACACGGTCTCGACGATCCCGGCCGGCTTCGACTACCAACCGATCTCGACGGGGACCGTGGTGCTGATGCACGTCCACGTCACCGAGGACGGATCGCAGATCTTCGTGTTCGACAAGGCCAACGCAATCGACGGGGAGTGCGCCTGATGGCAGCCCAGTACAACATCGTCGTCGATCAGAAGGCGACCTATTCCGACACGATCACCTACACCGACTCCAACGGAGATGCGGTGGACCTCTCGGCCTACGACGCACGGGTCGCGATCAAGCGCTCGCACGACGTCCCGGACGAGGACGCGGAGCTGGAGATCGATTCCGACGCCGGCGGGTCCGGCGACACAAGCGGCATCGCACTGAACTCGGATGGCGAGATCGCGATCGTGATCTCGAAGGCCGACACGACGGCACTCGAGCCGGGCAAGTACGTCTGGGACCTCCTCATCGTCGCGCCGAGCGGCCGGGCCACCCGCCTGGTCGAGGGCAGTGTGACCGTGACGCCGGGGGTGACGACATGAGCCTGACCGTCGTCCGACAGGTCAACTCGCTCGCGGTGTCGCAGGCCCGTTCGTCGCTGACGGTCGGGGCCCCAGGTCCTCAGGGACCGGCTGGCGAAGACGGGGCCGCGGGCGTCTCGTCGGTCAACGGCGAGACCGGCGTCGTGACGCTGAACGCGGCAGACGTCGGGGCCGCGACGACGGCCTATGTGGACTCGGGCGATGCGACCGTCGCGTCGGCAGCGAGCGCGGCGTTGGTGCTCGGACTTTCTGGCAAGGCGAACACGAGCCACACGCACGCACAGTCGGACGTGACGAACCTCGTCTCGGACCTCGCCGGGAAGGCCGCATCGTCGCACACCCACGCGCAGAGCGACGTGACCAACCTCGTGAGCGACCTTGCGGGGAAGGCGGCGAGCAGCCACACGCATGCAGCGTCGGACATCGCGAGCGGCACGGTCGCGACGGCTCGGCTCGGATCGGGCACGGCGGACGCGACGACGTACCTCACCGGGGCGCAGACGTACGTCCGCCAGCTCACGACGATCCCGTTCCACTCGGACGGATCAGGGCCGATCGTCCTGACCAACCAGGCCAACTCGACGCAGTTCCTCGCCAACAGCGACAGCAACATCGCGAAGCTCGACCTGTCGAGGTTCACGCAGGTCAAGCTGACGGCGCGGGTCACCGTCGGATCGGCGTCGGCGAACTCGCCGAAGATCGCGCTCAAGTATTCGACCTCCTACACCACCACGGCCGCCAGCTACAGCGACATCGGCACGAGCGCCGTCGAGGTGTCGCTGACGACCGCGACGCTCGTCGACACCGGATGGATCGACCTTGCGACATCGGCGAAGGCCGAGGTGTTCGTCGCCATCATCCAGACCGGCGGGGACGGGGCGGCGGACCCGCGCGTCGGACTCACACACGCACACTTCCGATAGGACAAAGGATCTTCCCATGGCTCGACTCATCACGATGGCGGAACCTGACTCGATCTCGGCGACGGGGCTCGACGGGCCGGAGGTGGCGATGGGGCTCGTCCCGTCGCAGACCGGCGGCCCGAGCTCGATCGGCGAGGGGTACGTCTGGCTCGACATCACCAAGACGGCGGGCGGCAACATCGACTCTGCCGTCGACACGCTGAAGTTCATGGTGTCCTACGACGGTGCCGAGTGGTTCGACGTCTACCAGACGTTCGGCGACGACGATCCGGTGAACTACTTCCTCGGCTGCGACGGCGAGACCGAGGTGAAGCGGGCCTACCCGATCAAGGTGTTCCCGTTCATGAAGGTCTCGCTCATCGGCGACGGGTCGACCGACACCTACGACATCAACAGCGCGATCGCGATCTCGATCATCTAAGGGGGAGTCATGGCAGCGAACGCAGAGACCAGGTATTCGGTCGGGATCAATCGCGTCCGCGACCTCATCACGACCGGGCCGGCGAACCTCCTTCTCTTCGGAGATTCGATCAGCAGCCATCAATCGCTCGCGCGGCTGCCGACCGGGATCGCCCTTGAGTGGAAGCCGCCGAACGGATGGTCCGGCTGGTACGTCTCGACGCTCATGTCGTCGAGCGGGCCGCTCACCAACTATGCCGGAACGAAGTCCGAGGCGTACTCGTGGCCGTTCTGCGGGTTCTCATACTCGACGGTTCTTGGCATCGCGGGGTTCACCGTCACCGACTACATCGACGCAAACGGGTATGCATCGACGAACATCTTCGCCTCGCAGCCGTCGCCGCTTCCGAAGTCGCTCCGCGTCGCATCAAAGTCCGGGTCCGCATGGAACTTCCCCGTCTTCCACGGCACCTACATGGGCGGTCAGGGCACCTGCCAGACCGGGACCGTGTGGGCGTCGGGAGACTGGATCACCGGCAAGGCATCGAACGCCATCCGCGTCGGCGTCGTCCATCTCGCCAACTCGGCGACGGTGACGGCAAGCATGAAGCTGTTCACGCAGGAGGGCTTCGGTAGCTCGACCGCGTCCAACGGACCTACCGCGACGGCGAACCTGTCACCGACGAATCCCGCGACGCCCGTGGTAGAGATCCTGTGGTCATCGCTCGCATCGACGGCGGTCAACACGCCGTTCGGAACCGCGTCGACCGAGCCGGGCCTCTCGGCCAATCCCGTGTTCATGCAGTACGAGGGCGTTGGCTCGACCGTGCCAGGTACGGTGATGAACGGAACCTACCTCGCCGCCGCCGGCAACGCCGACTGGACAGGCTGCTGGGCGATCACGACGACCTACGACGCGAACTCGACGCCGGCCGGGACCAACTGGGCTCAGTACGGCGTCATCATCGAGGACACGACGAACACCACCGGGCTCTACGTCGACAACATCTCGAACTCCGGCGACACGATCAGGACGCAGGTGGACGGTGCGACGGTGCAGCAGATGGCGAATGCCCTCGCGCTCAACCCGCAGCGTCCGATCAACTGGATCCTGATGCAGATCGGCGAGAACCACACCGCCGAAGAGTGGGACTCGGGAGCCATCGACGAGGCGCAGATCAGGACCGACATCCTCGCCCGCATCAAGCGGTGCAACGACGGATGGGACACGGCTGGTCTTCCTCGCGGCCTCATCACGCTCGTCTCGCCTTGGGAGACGGTCGGCGGCACCAAGAGCGGGAGCGCGTGGTACACGACGCTCGCCGACATCTACCGGGACATCGCAAGGTCGAACCAGCAGGTCAGCTTCATCGACCTTCGCCAGATGATGGCCGACCGGTTCAGCGCCGACGAGATGTACAACGCGAGCCGCAACAGCCACATGAACGTCCTTGCCGACGGTGTTCACCCGTCGCTCAAGGGAGAGCGAATCAGGTCGCGGCTCCTCTGGGGGGCCATCATGGGTTCGATCGACAGATCGACCTATCCCAGCGGATCGCCGGGCCTCGTCGGCTCCATCGTCGGATCGTCGGTCTGAACCACATAGGAGACT
>JACCDT011727899.1_pt1 | contig 15297 bp, 10 predicted proteins | sample 7446291 | NCBI WGS metagenome assembly JACCDT01 (sample SAMN15323446, study PRJNA562643) | freshwater metagenome | isolation source: river surface water | place: USA:Blue River Watershed | collected 2017-08-17
GCAAATTGATACTTCCAATTCGTTGTGATTCATCTTCGAGCCAGAGAGGCTTATGATTATTTTCGGAAGTAGCTGTATGCGTTAGTGCGGCGGCTAAATTGTTTTCAAATTGTTCTTGACCGGGCTGTGCGGGCTGTCCAATGTTTCCAAATGCAGATCCTTTGTGAGAGGCTAACTGTTCCAAATCAATTACTGCTTCGCCTGCTTCGTGCATGGCTTGCAACAACTCTGTTTTTCCAGAGCCGGTATAGCCACCCACTAAAATAATTGGATACGTTTTTTTGAATTGCTCCAATACCCAATTTCGGTACGCTTTATATCCACCAGCGAGTGTGTACACCTTAAAACCATAAAGATCCAGCAACCACGAAATGGCAGCACTGCGCATTCCACCTCGCCAGCAATGTACCAGCACAGTTTTTCCGCCAGCGGTTATTTGTTCTGCATCTACAATTCGCCGCTTCAATGTGGGTCCAAAAAAATCCAATCCGATTTTGATTGCTTCTTCCCTGCTCTTTTGTTTATAGGTTGTGCCTACAATTTTTCTTTCTTCATCGGTAAATAAAGGAAAGGAATGTGCGCCCGGAATATGTGCATGTGCAAATTCACCCGGACTTCTTACATCCAATATCGGATAAGAAGACGCCAGTGCTAAAAAGCGGGTGATATCGATTCGTTCGGCTGGCATACAAAAAAGGGGACCGTAGTCCCCTGTTAGTTATTTATTCATAGAGGCCAAAAATTCTTCATTGCTCTTTGTCCCCTTCATTCGATTTTGTAATTCACGCATGGCTTCTTCTGTATTCATATCGGTCAAGAACACGCGAAGTAGATTCATTCGTTGTAAAACAGCCGGATCTAATAATAGGTCGTCGCGGCGTGTAGAAGAAGAAGTTAGGTCGATGGCTGGATAAATACGTTTGTTAGACAACTTACGATCTAACTGCAATTCCATGTTTCCTGTTCCTTTGAATTCTTCAAAGATTACCTCATCCATTTTACTACCCGTGTCTACTAACGCCGTTGCAATAATGGTAAGCGATCCCCCATTTTCAATTTTACGGGCCGCACCAAAAAACTGTTTTGGTTTTTGCATGGCATTCGCTTCCACACCACCGGACAACACTTTTCCTGATGCAGGAGCAACTGTATTATGCGCACGCGCTAAACGTGTGATAGAATCCAACAGAATCACCACGTCGTGACCACACTCAACTAAACGTTTTGCTTTATTGAGTGCCATGGTAGAAACCTTTACGTGCTTTTCTGCAGGCTCATCAAAGGTGGAAGCAATCACTTCGGCACGAACGCTTCTTTCCATATCTGTTACCTCTTCTGGTCTTTCATCGACCAACACCACCATCAAATAACATTCTGGATGATTAGCTGCAATTGCATTAGCAACTGCTTTGAGCAACATCGTTTTACCCGTTTTTGGTTGTGCAACAATTAATCCACGCTGTCCTTTACCAATTGGTGTGAACAGATCCATGATGCGGGTTGAATAATCGGAAGGAGTGGTAAAGAGATTTAATTTTTCAAATGGAAACAAGGGAGTCAGATAATCAAACGGAACTCGGTCTCTCACATCGTCCGGATTTCTTCCGTTGAGTAAATCCACTTTAATTAATGCAAAATATTTTTCTCCTTCACGAGGGGGACGAACGGGCCCTATAACCGTGTCTCCACTTTTTAAGCCGAATGTTTTGATTTGAGAAGGGGAAACGTATACGTCATCGGGTGATGAGAGATAGTTGTAGTCAGAAGAGCGCAGGAATCCATAGCCATCTGGCATCATTTCCAATACACCCTCACCCATAATCATCCCATCAAATTCAACAGTGAATATGGGTTCTCTTTTTTGCGGCTGAAAACGCTGTTGAGGGGTCTCGGTAGCGCCAGGCTCCGGTGTATTCTCAAGAATAGTTTGTGCGAGCGCTTCCGTTTTACTCGGTGTAGCTGCCGTATTGGGGACCGGACGCGGCTCCTCTTCTTTTTTAGCGGGGACTGGTGCCGGTGCTACGCTTTGTTCTTCTGGTTTTTCGTCTTTACGGGGTCTTCCTCTTCTTTTCGGTTTGTTGTCTTCGTTAGAAACTGCCATTCTTATTTTTTTAGTATTGAAATTTTTCCGGGGAAACTGAACGAACGATTCGTTCGAAAAAGATGATTAACGATTAATGTGAATCTTGGAAAAGGTGGCCGAAACGGCCTTTTGTTACCACAAACCTACAGGAAATTTCAGATTTGATAAAAATTTTTTCCACCTATAACTAGTACCTGCACTTCCTTCCGGGCTTACCTTTGCTAGCCAAAGCAAAGGTGCATGTTCAATCAACGAATCAAAATCAAACAACTACTAGCCCAAGATCCTACAGGACAGCAGGTAACCGTAATGGGATGGGTTAGAACATTTCGTAATAATCAGTTTATCGCACTGAACGATGGCAGCACCAATAATAATTTACAGGTTGTGGTAGAGCTGGGAAAGTTTCCCGAAGACCTACTAAAGCGAATCACCACTTCTGCTTCACTGCGTGTTAGCGGTGTGGTTGAGCCTTCATTAGGAAAGGGACAAAAAATGGACCTAAAGGCCCACACCATTGATATATTAGGAGATTCTGATGCAGAAAAATATCCTTTACAGCCGAAAAAACACTCGTTAGAGTTTTTGCGCGAAAAAGCACACCTGCGTTTTAGAACCAACACATTTGGCGCAGTTTTTCGTGTTCGACATGCGTTAGCATACGCGGTTCATCAGTTTTTTAATGAGAAAGGCTTTATTTATTTACACACGCCTATTGTTACTGCCAGTGATGCAGAAGGCGCCGGGGAAATGTTTCGTGTAACAACGCTTCCACTTGATGGTACTGCACCGCGTACAGATTCTGGAGAGATTGATTTTAAAAAAGACTTTTTTGGTCGCTCTACAAACTTGACGGTGAGTGGACAACTGGAAGGGGAGTTAGGCGCCACTGCATTTGGAGAGATCTATACATTCGGTCCTACATTCAGAGCAGAAAACAGTAATACAGCGCGACACCTTGCCGAATTTTGGATGATAGAACCAGAGATGGCGTTTTATGATTTGGAAGACAATATGAATTTGGCAGAGGAGTTCATCAAATACATTATTCGTTATGCGATGGACAACAATGCCGAAGACCTTCAGTTTTTAGATCAGCGATTAGCAGAAGAAGAAAAACAATTGCCTCAAGACAAGCGAAGCGAAATGAGTTTACTGGAAAAACTACGCTTTGTAGTCGACAATCAATTTGAGCGCATCACGTATACAGAAGCTATCGATATTTTGCGCGAGAGTAATTACAATAAGAAAAAGAAATTTCAGTACGAGATCACAGGTTGGGGAATGGATTTACAAAGTGAACACGAGCGTTATTTGGTAGAAAAGCATTTTAAAAAACCAGTCATTCTCTCTAATTATCCTGCTGCCATTAAGGCCTTTTACATGCGTCAAAATGAAGATGGAAAAACGGTAGCAGCCATGGATATTCTTGCGCCGGGCATTGGAGAAATTGTGGGTGGGTCACAACGTGAAGAGCGTTTAGATCGACTGACAGCGCGCATGCAAGAAATGCATATACCTGAAGAAGACCTCTGGTGGTATTTAGATACAAGACGATTTGGTTCTGTACCACATGCTGGATTTGGTTTGGGTTTTGAACGAATGGTTCAGTTTGTTACCGGTATGAACAACATTCGCGATGTGATTGCCTTTCCTCGTACACCAGGCAGCGCAGAGTTTTAATTATTCGTGCACACAGGCAATGGGTACGTTGCTGTGATAGATCAATTGTTTGGAAGAGGTTCCTTTGAACATACGTTCTACTACACTATGTTTTTTTGGAATGGTAATAACCAAGTCCAGTTCATTGCGAATGGCAAAATCATTGATGCCATCTTCTATGTCTTTATGTTGTATAAAATGAAATTCAGGTTTCAGGTCTCCCAGCAAGGTTTGTAATAAAATAGACTGCTCCGGTATTTCTTCACTGCGCTCTTTGCCGTCCTGATTAATATTTAAGACATGTAATTCGGCACCAAAGGTTTTCACAAGGTCTTTAATAAACGGAGTGGGAGTTGAAGCAACCACTTTTTCGTAGTCACAAGCAAATCCAATTTTTTTGATTCCCGTTCCATATTTTTTTCCAGGTGGAACACAAATCACCGGCCAGCTGAGATGCCGAATAGCCATTAATGTGTTACTGCCAAACAATACTCGTTCCAAACCTGTGGCACCCTTTGTACCCATCACTACTGCAAAGGGCTTTATTTTTTTACAAACGTTTTCTAACTCATCTACTACATTTCCCAAAATGGTTTCGGTATATACTTTTTGTTCTTTATGAACAAGGTGTTCTACTTCTTCTTTTAGGGTTTGCATTCTTGCCCCAGCTGCTTTTCGTAATTCATCTACCGATACTAACACGATGGGTGCATCCGTATAACTAACAGGTACCTGATAAACGTGTACCAGTAGCAGATTTGCTTTAATCTGTTTTGCCATTTGAATGGCATAATGCATTGCATTGGTTGCTGTGGGAGAAAAATCAGTAGGAACAATTATAGTTTTCATGTTGCCAGGTTTGTATTAAAAATAAACCAGCGGCAACACCACAATGCTGATTAGTGTCAGTGCGAGGCTTGACTTTGAGTCTTATTGTTTTGAAAATGCTTTATACGGGTAGCTACATTTTCCCGAACATTTATATAATATAGATTGATATCTCCTATATGGTAGTTGCTTGTTTTGTATAAAAAACTCCAAGGGAATTGAGGCTTCTTGGTGAATAAAACTCCTGAATTGATTTGTGCGTCTGCCGGAGCTGGAAAAATTCGATTAAATCGAGTAAGCACAGCACCCTTGTTGTTTTTTCGAGAAATAAAAGAGGTGTCCGTTTTCCAGCTAATTGGGTTGGTTACCTGAACTGCGTCGCCCCTTTCATTTTCTTTTTTTACACCAGGGGTAAGATAATCTTGTTTAAACGTTCGCCAACTGCATACACATCCTGTTTGCTCTGGTGTTTTACAAATTGGGATTTGTGTTAATGTTTTTTGTTGCAGTGGCCAACCAACTACATAGGCAACCACCAATTGTTTTTGCAAAGGCTTGTTTTCAAAAAATTCTTTTAACAGCCATATTGTGTGTAATGCACCTTGACTGTGTGAAGCCAATACAATAGGACGGCCTTGATTGTAATGTTCTAAATAATAAAGAAATGAGGTTCGCACATCTTGGTACGCAAGCGCTAAAGCCCGACTGGCCGCAACGCTATCGGCGCTGTAAAAATTTCCTATATGTGCCTGTCTATAGCGGGGCGCAAACACACGCCCATGCTGATTAAATGCGCTGGCTTGTAAAAGGATAGTAGAGTAATCGGTTTTAGCATTGATATAATCATCATCAATCGCCGCATTGGATCGTGAAAAATCTTCTTTTTTGGTAAACGTAGTTGGGTGGACAAAAAACACATCGGCTACAGTGTCTCTGGGGTCTTTTCGCAAAGGCGCCGGAATGCTGTCAGAGGGGTCAATTTTTCCAGGATGAGCAGCCCAATAATCCAAGTTTGTATAATCCGGAGCCCCGTTCTCGCTTTTAAAAGTATAGTTGGACCGAAAGGGTTTATAACGGTCAGAACAGGCAGAAATGCTTAAAATGGCTACAAAACCAATAAAAATTGATAAAAATCGAGTCATAAATAGCAAAATTCGGCAAAAAATTGATGATAATAACTTATTTACAAAAATTTAATAAAAAAAATAGTACTATGTTTTGCATAGTACCAAACAATATCCTTATCTTTGCAGTCGCAGACACCTAATAAATATGAATATCGACAACACACAAAGTCAGATGCGAAAGGGAATCCTGGAGTTCTGCATATTGTCCATTATAAAAAGGGGTGAGTCTTACCCTGGTGATATCGTGGATGAAATGCGTGATTCCGGACTTCAGATTTTAGAAGGCACCCTTTACCCCCTACTGACCCGTCTTAAAAACGCAGAAATGCTCACGTATCGTTGGGTAGAAAGTCCTGCCGGTCCGCCACGCAAATACTTCTCCCTTACCGAGAAGGGACTTGTTTTTTATGAAGAACTGGGGCGAACCTGGCAGGAACTCTCATCCGCTGTTACCAAAATAATCACTCCAAAACCCACTAACCTCTAATATTAATCAGCAGCACTATGAAAAGAATTATTACGATAAATGTAAGCGGACGTGTTCTTCAAATTGAAGAGCCTGCTTACGAGCAGTTGCAACAATATGTTGCGAGTTTGCGAAATTATTTTTCAAAAGAAGAAAGCCGCGAAGAGATCATCAATGATATTGAGGCGCGAATCGCCGAGCAGTTTTATTCTTTTTTACAAAAAGGTGAACCCTGCATTACAGAAACACATTTACAAGAGGTGATCGCTGCAATGGGAAAACCAGAAGAAATTGCTGGTGAAGAGTTAGTGGATGAAAATACATCAGCTGGTCCATCAATGGGTCAATCAAAAAATACACCTGCATCGGAGTCTAAGAGAGATTTTTTCCGCGATGCTAATAATCGTGTATTGGGTGGTGTGGCAAGTGGAATTGCGAACTATGTAGGAATCGACCCAGTCATCATTCGTGTATTATTTGTTTTACTTAGTTTTTCAAGTTTTGGAATCGTTTCGCTGGTCTATATTATTTTATGGATTTTATTTCCTGCAAAAGAAGTGGAATCCTATAGAGGCCGTCGATTTTATCGTAATCCAGATGATCGTGTGTTGGGCGGTGTAGCAAGCGGGATTGCAGCGTACTTAAAAGTATCGCCAAGAAATATCCGTCTTATTTTTTTAGCTCCTTTACTGCTTCAAATTCTTTTTTCTATTTTAAACATCTTTGATGACTCTGCCTTGGCAGAGATGATATTCAATTTGAGTTTTGGATCGCTAGTTGGCTTTTCTATCCTACTCTATATTGTATTATGGATTATTCTCCCCAAAGCAGAAACGACGTATCAAAAAATGGAAATGCGTGGTGAGCCTATCAATCTCGAGCGCATTCGTCAACATGTGAGTGAAGGGTCTTTGGTTATAAAAGAAAAAATGGAAGCATGGAGTAAGGATGTGGAATTAACAGCAAAACAACTTTCTGTTAAGGCAGAAGAGTTAGCAAAGGAAGTCAAACAGCCCGGCAAAAACTTTTTCCGTTCCATTGGCAAATTCATTGCGTTGTTATTTAAAATTTTCTTCTTTTTATTTTTTGGAGGCATGGCCTTTGTGGTATTGATTGCGCTGGTTGCAATATTGTTTGTTGGAGTAGTATCATGGCCGTTACAACACTATATCTGGAGCTCGGATTATCAACAAGGTTTAGCATGGGCAACTGTTGGATTATTCTTGTTGGTTCCGGTTGTAGGGTTTATTGTTTGGATGATTCGCCGATTGATTAACACAAAAGCAGGACACGCATATCTGGCTTGGACTTTTGGAACGCTATGGGCACTGGGATGGGTGTCGGCTACTTTATTTGTATCCAGTATTACAAAAGACTTTAGTTATCAAGAAAAAATAGTAGATACAGTTTCTCTACCCGCTGCTCCTGCTCAAAAAATGGTAGTGAGGGTGTCAGAACCTGAGCTAGAATATAGTGGTAGTTATAGTTGGATTGATGGTGATCCAAAGGGATGGGATGTCACGAGCGATACACTCAAGCTTTCCAATGTAATTATTAAAATAGAACCTAGCAAAGACAGCACGTATCAGGTTCAGCTGGTGCGTTATGCAAACGGTCGCACAGAAGAGGAGGCCGCAAAGAGAGCTTCAGCTATCGACTATCATCTTTTCGGAGATGCAGTCATTGCTAATAAATCGGCGATAAGTAAAAATAAAAACGGAGATACCCTGGAACATACTATTAAAAACCTATCTCATTTACAACTGAACCTTGGAAGCGGCTATTCTATTCCAGCGTCTTCAAAATACAGAGCTCAGCGCATTAGGGTTATCATTAAGGTGCCCGTAGGTGGCCGCATTTCCTTTGATGAATCGGTAAGAGAAAAGTTGAGTGACGTAGAGCTTTTGGTTCGTCGTAAATACAATAATAAGTTCGATATTGAATGGACGGATACTAATATTCGCTATCGTTCAAACATTGAGTATACGATGGGCGCAGATGGTCAATTGAAGGCGGAAGATGGCAGCTCAGTTTTTTTCGAAGATGTCATCATTGAAGAAACTAAGGAAGCGCCGGAACCGCCACCCGCTCCCTCCGCAATCCGGGAAAGGGCTTCACTTACTCCCGCTTACTTTCCGGCACATAAAAGGTTACAGGGTTGGGGCCCATCTCCTCTTCGTCTTCTTTTGGGATAGCCACCGAACCGCGTACATTTGTGTTCTTAAAAAATAGAAATGTCTGTTAAGAACACACCCTTTTATCAGCAACATATTGCACTGGGAGCTAAAATGGCTCCCTTTGCTGGTTATAATATGCCTATCTCTTATTCTGGCATTAACGACGAGCATCTAGCCGTACGTAAAACAGCGGGCGTTTTTGATGTAAGTCATATGGGTGAGTTTATCTTGAAAGGTCCTAATGCACTGGATTTGATCCAGCGCGTTACCAGTAATGATGCTTCTAAGTTGGTGAAAGGAAAGGTGCAGTACAGTTGCATTCCAAATGACAAGGGTGGAATTGTTGATGATTTGCTGGTGTATTGCGTAGAAGATAATAATGTATACATGCTGGTGGTGAATGCATCTAATATTGAAAAAGATTGGAACTGGATTCAACAGCATAATACAAATGGAGTGGAGATGCACAATATCTCTGATAAAACTGGTTTACTTGCTGTACAGGGCCCACAGGCAACACGCATTCTTCAGCCTTTGACAGAAATGGATCTTATGAATCTGGCTTATTACACTTTTGTAAAAGGAACATTTGCAGGAGTAGAAAATGTGTTAATCAGTGCAACAGGTTATACAGGTGCGGGCGGAGTAGAAATTTATTTTGAAGACGTAAATGATAATGCATCAAAAATTTGGAATGCTATTTTTGATTTAGGCACACCACAGGGATTAAAACCAATTGGACTAGGTGCCCGGGATACGTTGCGATTGGAAATGGGTTTTTGTCTCTATGGAAATGACATTGATGATACCACATCACCATTGGAAGCCGGATTAGGTTGGATTACAAAGTTTACTAAGGCATTTACAAACTCAACCGCACTCGCACAGCAAAAGGCAGAGGGCGTAAAGAAAAAATTAGTTGGATTAGAAATGATTGACAAGGGAATTCCGCGTCATGGATATGAAATTAAAAATGAAGAAGGCGCTGTGATTGGTGTGGTTACATCAGGCACGCAATCTCCTAGTTTAGGAAGGGCAATTGGAATGGGATATGTTGCAACTGAGTTGGCCACTATAGATTCAATCGTTTATATTCAAGTGCGTGACAAGCAGTTGAAAGCAAAAGTTGTTAAAGTACCTTTTAATTAATCATGCCCACTATTCATCTTACAACATTTATTGCAGCACCCGCTTCGGTTGTGTTTGATTTGAGTAGGCATGTGAGTGTTCACAAAGAAGCGTATACGCCTAATAAGATTGATGCCGTAGCGGGAACTCGTTTTGGTTTATTGGAGAAAAGTGAGACCATTACCTGGAAATCTTATCATTTATTTAAAGAGCGACTGCAACGGATCAAGGTAGTTGAAATGATTAAGCCAGAAATGTATGTGGAAGTGCAGTTGCAAGGTGATCTAGTTTCGATGCGACACGAGCATCACTTTAAACCAATCGATAACGGCATGCTGATGATTGACCTGTTGACGTATGAGTTTCCATATGGTCAACTCGGAAAATTATTTAATGCTGTTTATTTTAATCAATACATGGAATCGTATTTGCATCAAAAGATCAACACAATCAAAAATTTTGCAGAAACAGAGCGCTGGAAAAAGTTGTTGATCCGATAAGGAGACGCATTTGCCTCCGTTCTTTGTAGAATTTGTTCTAAATTTGCGCTTTCCTAATCTCATGTCTACTAAACCTACCCTCTATACTTCTCTTTCACCGGCTCTTCTTCATCTTTACGACTTAAGCAATAGTGTTGTAGTAATTATTGATGTTTTTCGAGCTACCTCTACCATTGCGGCTGCCTTATATAATGGCGCTCGCGCAGTTATTCCTGTTGATTCGGTACCCAAGGCAATAGAAATGGGTAAGAATATTGACGGCATTGCAGCAGGAGAAAGAGATGGAATGATTGCAGAAGGATTACAACACGGCAATTCTCCCCTGGAATATACGCGTGCTTTTATTGAGAATAGAAATTTAGTTCTCACCACTACAAATGGCACCCGTTTATTACAAATGGCATTGGATAGAAATGCATCTAAAATTATTTCGGGAAGCTTTCCTAATCTGTCTGCGGTTTGTGAGTTTTTAATCAGTGAGGGTAAAGATGTTGTATTGGGTTGTGCCGGATGGAAAGATCGTTTTAATCTGGAGGATACACTCTTTGCAGGCGCTGTGATTAATCGGGTGCGTGAACATTTTACGATCCATTGCGATAGCTCATTAATGGCTGTGACACTCTATGAAAAACACGCCGATAATTTATTAGAATTTGCTCCACAGCTAACGCATTATCATCGACTCGTTAAGCGATTTGGTTTAATAAAAGATATAGAATTTTGTTTGACGCCGGATGTGGCTAATGTATTACCACTGTATCAGGATGGCAAGCTGGTGATTAAAAAATAAATCCCTCAAGATAGGATTTTTTCTAACAGCTTTTATCAATTGCTCGGCATCTTTACTTTTATTTTTTCACAGCGGGAAATTCGATTTACATTCCTTTAGATTTGTAGATTCTCCTTTTGCGAGATGAAAAAATGAAAGCACACCTTGGCACTACCTCACTTAGTTAAATATATTTATACGCATGGCACCGATGAAGTGATTCGTCGTGGTAAAAAAATACATGCGATTGGTTTTGCCGAATTGGTAGAGTATGATGAGTTATTCGGTACCGCTACGTTTCGCGTACGTGACGATAGTTACAATACTTTTTACAAGGTTCAGATTCATCATTTCAGAGATCCGAATGCTACTTCTTTGCGATGCGCTTGTCCCTATAATTTAGGAGACATCTGTCGACATGAAACAGCTGCACTTCTTCAATTGCAAGAAATGTTGGATCGCGGTCAGCTACAAGCAGGGCAGGTACAATATGACCAGCGGCACACGGTGGTCAAGATGAAAACTATTGACCTGAAAAATATTCGACTGCTTTGTGCGCAACAAACGCTTGTGCAAGCTGAAACTTATTTGCGTACAAAAAAAGCAGCGATTGAATACGCCGAAAACGAAACGGTAAGAGCACATGTAAATCTCGAGGGTACAGAATATGAGGTGATCATCAGAAAAAATGAAGAACGAAATTTTGACACAAGTTGTGATTACGAGGATACGCGTCACCCACTTTGTTTACCTAAAGTGATTGTGCTGTTGCAGCTGTTGAATACGCATGGCGCTAATTATTTTGATAGCATTCGAAATTGGGACAAGGAGAAAAATAAATTATTAGAAGCCTATGGTTACTCCTTGAAAGATGATCTCACTGGAAAATTTGAATTTGCTTATAAAGACGGAAAACCTTTTTTACGTGTATTGGACGCTTCTATCAAGCGTGTGGTCACACCCCCTACAATTTCACGCCCAGTACTTTTCCCAACCGCTGCCCAGCGTGTAGAGAAAAAGGCGGAGCCACTAAAAAAAGAAGTAGAGGTATTGCGTCGGTTGGGTGTGGTTTTCAATTTCAATAAAAAGAGTTTTCCTCGCTTTACAGTGGATGCAGTAATTGGAGAAGCTAATGAGTTGAGTAACGCCTTTGCCGGAAAAGTTGAAAAGCTTGACATCAGCCGTTTTATTGAACTAAATGACTTGACTGAAACAGATCGTGAGCTTTTACAATTGATAAGAAAATTACAAGACACGGAGATTAACAAATACGTTAGTCGCAACTCACCTTTCTCTGGTATTTGGGATAACATCATTCATCAGGATGAAGATGATTTGCCTGAAGAAACTAAGGATCTGATTACGGAGTACTTGCTTCCAAAGCTGCAACGAATATTCAAAGAATTTGGTACTAGTACACCCATTTATTATTTAGGAGTAGGCAAAACATTTAAAACTGCACAACTGAGTTTGTTACATGTGAGTGATGTTTCAATTTTTCCTCAGTTTTTTATTAAAAAGAATTCACACTATACAATACAGGCACAAGTAAAAGTTGGTGCACTGGAGTTAAGTCTTTCCGATAACGAATGTCCCTCTACCCTATTATTTCTTCATAACAACCAATGTTATGTTTGGAAAAGTAAAGAGGTGGTACAATTAATGGAAACATTTTTGCCCGATGGCAAAATGGTAAAGTCGTTAGCGGCATGGAAAGAAACCATGCAGGAGTTTGTACTTCCCCTTTCCCATAATTATTCAGTGCGATTTGACAAGTCACTAATGAAAGAAGTGAAGGGTGTGAGTCCGGAGCCGCGCATCATTTTGACAGAAAAAGGAGACTATTTGGTTTTCAAGCCTGTATTTGTATATGAAGGATATGAAGCCGGACCTACTGATGGTGATCAGGTATTGATTCCTCAGGGGGAAGGCGTGTTGGTGGTTCATCGAAATAAAGAGAAGGAAGAAGTTTTTTTACAACGATTAGCTAGTCTTCACTCGGGCTTTGTTGCAAATGCCGAAGATGGAACGTATGCGCTGAAAGGCACTGAAGTGCTTCGTAATAATTGGTTCTTTCTCTTTGTTGATGCTATGAAAGAATCTAAAACCACGGTGTTTGGTTTTGAGTCTTTGCAGCATTATCGATTTAACACAGCAAAACCCAAAACTCAGATTTTCATAAGTAGCAATACCGATTGGTTTGACGCAAAAGTGAATATTGCCTTCGGTGATCAGCAAATTACAGTGGCTGATGTTAAAAAGGCTCTTGCCAACAATCAACAATACGTACAATTGGGTGATGGTACATTAGGAATATTACCAGAGGAATGGCTAAAAAAATATGCGCTATTGTTTCGGGTGGGCGAAGGAAAGAGTAATACAATTAAACTGTCTCGTTTTCATCAAAGTGTGGTAGATGAATTATACGAAAGCAGAGATACGGCCGAATTAGAGTTACAGCTGGAAGAAAAATATGAGCAACTGCGTCAGTTTGATAAGATCAAGCCAATTGAACCGCCACCAGCGTTGCACGAAATATTAAGACCTTATCAGGTTTCTGGTTACCAGTGGTTGAATTATTTAAAAGAAGTGCGTTGGGGAGGAATATTAGCTGATGATATGGGATTGGGTAAAACGGTGCAAGCGCTTTCTTATTTGGAATTTTATAAGAAAACAGAGGGTTCGTTGCGGGCATTAGTGGTTTGTCCAACCACACTTATTTATAATTGGGAAAACGAGATTAAAAAGTTTACGCCTGCAATCCGTCATGCTATTCATCATGGACCTATCCGTTTGCGCAAAAAAGAAGCGCTAGAGTCTTTTGAAATTTTAATCACTACATACGGAACACTACGAAGTGATATCAAACTGCTCAGCACACTTGAATTTGATTATGTTATTCTGGATGAATCGCAAGCCATCAAAAATCCCTCTAGTAAAGTCACGCGTGCAGCACAACTACTGCAGGCCAAGCATCGCTTGTGCATGAGTGGAACGCCATTGCAGAATAACACGTTTGATGTGTATGCACAAATGAATTTTTTGAATCCAGGTATGCTGGGTTCAGTGGAATTTTTCCGTCAGGAGTTTGCGGTCCCCATTGATAAACTTGGCGAGCCAGATCGCAAGGAGCATTTGCGAAAAATCCTCTATCCTTTCATTTTAAGACGAACAAAAGAGCAGGTGGCCAAAGATTTGCCTGAAAAGCAGGAAATGGTTTTGTTCTGTGAGATGGAAAAAGAACAACGAGACATATACGAGGCATATCGTAATGATTATAGAAATCAGATATTAGGATCAATAGAGAATCAAGGAATTCAACGTTCACAATTAGCAATTCTGCAAGGCTTAATGAAGCTGCGTCAGATTTGTGATTCTCCCGCTATTTTAAACGAAAAAGAGGAGTTTCCCAATTACTCGATCAAGCTGGACGAGTTGGCTCGTCAATTAAAAGAGGATATCAGCGACCATAAAGCACTTGTCTTTTCTCAGTTTTTAGGAATGCTTGCACTTATTCGTAGTAAGCTGGAAGAGTTGGAAATTCCCTATGTATATTTTGATGGAAGCACCTCTGCTCCAGATAGAGAAAAGGCGATACAGCAGTTTCAAAACCAAGAATCTATTCGTGTATTTCTCATATCACTAAAAGCAGGAGGAGTTGGATTGAATCTTACTGCTGCTGACTATGTCTATATAATGGATCCTTGGTGGAACCCTGCTGTAGAGCAACAAGCCATTGACCGTACGCATCGAATTGGGCAAACTAAAAATATTTTTGCGTACCGAATGATCTGCAAAGATTCGATTGAAGACAAGATTTTGCAATTACAAGAGCGAAAAAGAGCATTGGCAAAGGATATCATTTCTGATGATACTGGCTTTGTCAAGAGCCTTACACGCGAAGATGTTGAATATCTGTTCAGTTGATATTTTAACAGTTTCCACAAGCCATCCCCCTCCTTTACGTCTATCTTTGCGGACTTTAACTCTATTTATGAGAAAACTGCTCAGTACTTTATTGGTATTCATTTCCTTAGTCAATGTTTCCCTAGCTCAACGCGCCGAAGGTGTGATAAAGGGGGTGCTGACAGATTCTTCATCCAAACAGCCAATTGCAGATGCAACCGTATCAGTGGTTAGTGCTAAAGATTCAGCACTTGCGAGTTTTGTACTTTCTTCTAAACAAGGCGCATTTGAAATCAAAAATTTATTACCCGGTGATTACCGTTTGATTGTAAGCAGCAAAGGCCTGGAAGAGATCCGTCGCAATTTTAGTATCACTGCAGACAAAAAAATAATTGATCTGGGTACGCTCTCCATGAATAAAGACTATAAAATGATGGAGGGGGTAGTAGTTACAACAGAATCTCCCATCGTTGTTAAGAATGATACGGTTCAATTTAATGCCAGCGGATTTAAAACAATCCCTAACGCAACGGTAGAGGATTTATTGAAGAAGATTCCTGGTATGGAGGTAGATAAAGACGGAAACGTAAAAGCGCAGGGTGAGCAGGTTCAAAAAGTATTAGTAGACGGAAAAGAATTTTTTGGCAACGA
>JACCDT011619281.1_pt1 | contig 15294 bp, 28 predicted proteins | sample 7446291 | NCBI WGS metagenome assembly JACCDT01 (sample SAMN15323446, study PRJNA562643) | freshwater metagenome | isolation source: river surface water | place: USA:Blue River Watershed | collected 2017-08-17
ACATTGACCCAAAGTTGCAGGTGACATTTCCAGAGCACCGCAGCGGTTGGGGATTCGCTCTACACGCATTGAAACCACTGCATGAAAGAAGCGGTGTAGTTTTTGATGGATTTATAGAGCGGACGCATTCTTGGCACGCCCCAGAGTTTAAGAATGCTGGTATCATCCCATACACCAAACCGTGGGTGGGATTCTTGCACAATCCACCAAACGTTCCACGATGGTGCGATATATGCCACGCCCCAACGACTATTCTTCGCCGCAAAGAAACAAAGGAAAGCTTAAAATCGTGTCTTGGGCTGTTTACTCTATCTGAGTATATGCGGGACTGGTTACAACCAAGAGTCAATTGCCCAGTATCGGCCCTGATCCATCCTACCGAGATACCCAATCTCAAGTGGTCCTACAGAAGATGGTCACTTAACAATAACAAATCAGTTGTTGCACTCGGTTATTGGCTGCGTAGGCTCCACTCTATTCAAGCATTGCCAACGTCCTTGCCAAAGCTGTGGTTAGTGCCATCTGACAACGCTAAGTTTATGCAAATCCGGGAAAATCGCTCGTTTGATTCTCTCTACGTGAAAGTTGGCATGTATGAAGAGAAAGAATGGGTAGCCGGAGCAGAATATGATAAGATCCTAGCGAGCAACGTTGGTTTTGTACATCTATACGATGCCAGTGCCTGCAATAGCATCATAGAGTGCATCGTGCGTAACACTCCGATACTTGTAAATCCAATTCCCGCTGTGGTAGAATATCTAGGAATTGATTACCCATACTACTTTACGACTTTGGAAGAGGCGGCTAGAAAAGCAGAAGATGAGCAGCTCATGATTGCTGCCCATTTATATCTCTCAAGGCTCGACAAAACACCGTACGGACAAGAGTACTTCCGCCATGCCTTCGAGCACTCAGACGTGGGACGACTTATCTCTAGCACCTTCAACTAGATACATATCTGATTATCTCAAACGGAAGGTGTTCACCAACCATCGCGTTTGGTCTGTTGAGATAGTTACACCGGTCCTAATCCAAGTCAAGTTCAAGTCTGCAGATCTAAAATTGATACATGCTTTCAGTGTCATTTGCAACGGTGGCAGAGTCAAATTGGTTACCTTGCTGTATGTGGAAGCAACCAATTATGGTTTGTTGAACATGGGTGGGTCATCGTCTATGGTAGAGTTTCTATTATGCGACCCCAAATTGGAACAGAATATTCTAGAGTGGTTTTTGAGCATCAACAACAAACCGTCCTCAATGCCATCTATACGGGACGTTAAATGTCGAAAATGATTGAATCTGCCGTTAAGAATATTCTTAACGATTGGGTGGCAGAACTACGTAGAACCGACAATGGTTTTCTGAAAGATGAAAACCTGGAGTTGCTTGTATGTGAGGACATTAACGTCGCTGGAGATCACTTAATTCAAGTCTGTGTGAAAGCTGGATTGAGACAGCCGATCCCGATTTACTGGGTAAAGATGGGTGTCGATTCAATTTCTGTCGGCAATTTGATTGTGTACGAGGATACAGAGAGGGTATCATTTAACGACCCGATGCTTATCCCCAAACTGAAAGGATTACTTAACGCCTCGTTGCACCAAACGCTAGATATGATAAACAACTCGGGCCACATTGATCTTGAATGGATTAAAGCCAATACGGAGCCACTGGGGTTTCAAGGAAAGGAATAAATGGCATTTTTGTTTTCACCCGTCTTAAAGGGCATCTTGATCGCTCTAGCGATTGGTCTACTCATTAGTATGTGTGGTTGCGGAAGTAGCTGCAACCGAGAGTAGTCAACACACAAACAGGCTTAAGATGTGCACTAAACTGACCGGTATCTTGAATGATTCGGGTATGATGTCAGAATTAAGGAATTGGGCTGCACGATGCGTCAAAGAAGAACCTAAAGAATCAGTAACCTTCACGTTCCTCGCACCCACGCTTGACCTGAATACCGACCAAGGACAACTGGAGGAATGCATTCCTAAACGTCCCGATTATTTCGTTTAACCCTGGCATATTCTGAATTCTGATCATCTAGAATATATCTTAGTTGATTTCCACGCAGTATCGTTTGAATAGAATGGCAATTTGCACACCTGACATCGCATTTATCTATTTCCGCTTTGATTGTTTCCCATTTGTATGACCCAAGTCGATAACTTATATTGAACGATTTCTTCCCCCTTACATGATCGAACTGTAAGACTAGCCAGTCAGTTTCTCCACAATCAACGCATGGATGAGAATTGAGATATTTTACAACCAATCTCATATTTCTCAAAGTAACGTTGCATCTGTTTCGTTTCTGGGTTTCTTTATACTTATCCAAGTCAGCCGTCCTAGCAATTCTAACAGATTTAGAATGGCACGCTTTACATATCCTGCTTGTTTTAATTTGGCCTATTTTGCCAAATTTTCTCATTGGCTGAAAATAGGCAGGAAATTCTTTGATCACCCCGCATTTTGTGCATTCTCGTTGGCCTGGAGTTTGATCCAAAGCCATGGCTTCAAATCTTCGACATCCACAACTTTGCGTATATTTTAGCTTATTGTTAACAACAATAGTTTGATTACCACAATCGCAACGACATAGCCAAAATCTGTTACCGTTGTATGAATGGTGGTAACTCAAAACAGTTAATTTATGATATTTCTTCCCTGTTTTGTCCTGTTTTGGTGAAGGTTTATTTATAATCCATTTCTCTCTTCCGTGCCCCTCTTCACTGTTATACCGAACAGTGATATGATCCATTCCAGAAATCTCCAAAACCGTATTCTGTCCAATATTGGGTTCACCCAGTTTGTTAAGGTGCAATAATGGCTGCTCCAAGGTGGAACATGATGTTTCGCATGATGTGACACTGTCATTACTAAGCACATATCTTGAAGAAGCCTTATCAATTGGTTTTTGTTGGCCCCGTGTGTCCAGGCATGGACTTCGTTCCCTAGACTCGCTAGAAATGCTATTAGATACATCTGCCATGGAATAGTGTAACCCAATATTAAAAAAATTCCCAAGACGATACAAGCTCCAATCATCGGATGAATATTTCTTCCAAAAACCGTGCCCATAGTAACCATCAGATTTGGAGAGGAGTGATGTTGTATATTTGGTTCGATGACTAATTTGCCAATAACAGGCCAAGACGGCAATCCGTAACTGTCTTCAAACCAATGGATGAACCCAGTTATAAAATCGGCAATAATATAACAGATAATAACTTGGAGGATTAGGTAGGAAATCATATAGAACTCTGGTTTATAACAAACCGCCTACCAGAAGATTCGCCTGGAAGTACACCGTCTTGGGCTTTCCTGAAGTCAGGGACGGCCTTCTGACGCCCAATCGGCCTCGGACGCCCACTTCGGACAAGAACGTCCGTGACACTCTCCGTTGGCACCCCGGAACGATCTCACCAAGTATTCATACTTGTGTGAAACCCGGAGGCAAGAGTGTGACGGACCAAGAGAAGACAAACCTGCTGCTAGAGGCATGCCACCTAATTGGCCATTGGTTATCCGCAGCCATAGATGATCCACGCTCTTGCGATGAGTTTAGGGAAGCATTAGAGGTATGGTTTTCGGCCATGGGGAACTTCGAAATGGGCCAAAAAGTTGAATGGCCCACAGCCTGTGGAATCTGGAGTTGCGGCATTGGATTCCAAAATATAATAGTTAATTGCTGGCTTAAGGATGGAGAACTAGTCATAGACCAGATTGGATCGGACACCGACCGTGGAATTGGTAGAGACAACACACAATATAAGTCCTTCTCTCCAGTTATGATCTACACGCCAAAAGAACCGCCTTTTTACGTTGAGAGTCAGATACAAATACCATGAATTTCAAACGACACAAACCACGTCCAAAAGAGTGGGACGATACGGCAAGAGATAAGACAGTTACGGAATCAGAAATTTGCGATGCCCCACGTGCCTCTAAAGTAGAGAAACCATTTCTCATCGAGGCGTTATATTATAGCAGCACTGGGCCAGAGTGGAGAAAATTCAAAGACTTCGCAAGTAGGACTAAACGAGATGCTGAACTCACTAAATTACAAACCCGGCCATCGGCAAACTACATCCCCATCTCATCAAGACCACTCGAATACCGAGCAACAGACACCTAAAAGAACATCTAAATGGATGACAGCCGATAGCCGTATGTATGAAGTCTGGCAAATGGAGACTAGCCACCTCATCAACTGCATCAGACACATGGAACGTAGAAATGAGTCTATTTGGATCTCCAAAGTGTTTTATCTCTACCAGAATGCCTTAGACTCCACAGACCATGTTGAAGAGAAAATGGCCGAAGTCGAGGCTATACTGGCCGAAGGGCCATCAGTCAATTTATTTGGTAGAACAGAAAAATCAATGTATCTTGAGATGCGAGCAGAGGTTTTGGAGCGTACTGGAACACTGTACGGATATTATCACCATGATGCTGTTTGACGCCATTTCGCAATCATTTACCAGTGCTGGAATGCCACTAATAGAAAAGCATGCAGATAAGCCAGTCGGAAAATGCGGTGCGATTTATCTGCAACAAGAAATAGATTGCTTTATATCAACCATTGAGGTGGCTAGTATTGCAGCAATGCCGGATCATGTCAGAATCACATTGCGATCAGAATCAACTCGCAAATACTCCACGAGTGACCCAGACCTGCTAGAGAAAATCGTAAAGTTAGTCCAAGAGAAATACAGCGAGCTTAGTTCTCAAAGCCCGTTTCACCACGTCTATGGTGCCGTTCACATACCACCAGTTATCATTAGCAAAGGTGGCAATGCTTTTTCTATGTCAGGTGTAACAATTGATGCTAAAGCATAAAATCATACTAGAGCACCTACATTCGTTGGGAGTTGTAACCATCACCAGTGAATCTGGTAGCTCCATGAGTTTTGGGGCATTAACCATAAACATGAGCCTTGCGAACCATGCATATATCGGCAAATTGTTCGTGACAAAAGATGCTGTCAAGTTCGGCGAATTCCCACACTGCAAATACCACGGTGAAAGCAGAAACATCTCTGACCCGTCATTTCTCGACTTTTTAACTGAAGCCATTAACATAAGAATATCTAGACGTGAGGTGTTGAATGTTCAGCATAGCCCTCGTAAATGAGATACTAATAGGCTATGGTATAGATATAGAAGCTAATGTCGCATCACGCGAGATGCTTACATTGCGTCATTATGGCAAATTGGTCGGGGCGTACACCAAGATAGAGCATGGAATACGACTATTGGCAATATCAGGGCAAAGGAGATTCATCAATCTCAACCTTAGCGATCCCCAATTTATCGAGAAGGTTCGAGCTTTTGTCCATGACCTTGGGTTGCCTGAATCCGGCTGCGACCCGTATCTTAGTTACAGCGATGTCCCAAAACCAGATCTCTAGTCTTCGTAGAGCTTTTGGGTCTGCTAGTGTCACGTCTATGTCTTTTAAGTTGGTGAGGCACAAATGACACACTCCTCTTATTCTGTCTGGCCATTTCTCTATGGTGCATAGTACCATCTCACGCTTATCTAATTCATTAACCATTCTTGAATAGATGTATAACTTATTCAAGAATTGCCTTGCCGGTGGCGATGGCTGTTTGTGCTCCGATATTGTGAAAAGCAACCTACCGAATCTGAATTCAGATGTATGTAGAACTTGCATTATCGCTTTAAAGGCTAGATCGTTGACATTCGGGTCGGCTTCTAGCGTCGATTTGTAGACACGCACCCTGCTGGCTCCAGACGATAAATTCACTCTTTTAGACGCCATAGCTAGAACTACTTAGAAAGGAACCATTTATGTTCAACGATCCGAAATTGCAAGAAGTTATCGCAAAGATCACTCCGTATGTTCTCAGGGAGGGTTTAGCCACGAGCCTGTGCTATATCGTTGAGGAGGCTGCAGAACTGGCCGACGAGATAGTAGAAAATCGTCCGGAGGGACAATCGACAGCCTTATAAACTGGATTTGCCATATTTCATTCCTTCAATTTGAAATCTGCAAGGGTTAGCGTGTCTAGAACTATCTATTAATGCCAAGATCTTGGGGATCAGTTCTGGGTCAGCATATGATAAAAATCTCTGATCTTTACCCAAGCTAATGTGATGATCACGTTTCTTGTAGTATAAAATTGCTACTTGCGACTCTCGTAAGCGTACCCTAGCAATCAAAGAGTACAACTTATCTGGCATTTCTGCATCGTAAATGTGCAGGTTGGTTTCTGTTAGCACATCAACTTGTGCCCAAGAAATAGATCGAATGGACTTTAATATCACTTGACCTATCACGTTTAGGCTTCACGTTCAAAGAAGGATGATATAAGCCTAGCATGTTTCGCAACGCAATCGTCACAAACTACCACCTCTAGCAAATCACCGTCATGCCTGGACCCATAACCAGCAGAGGTACGGAATACCACGGCTTTGTTTTCATAGTTACACCAATCGAGTCTATGAATTTCTACTCCACAAGCGATACACGGGCGTGACTCTGGAGCTTCACCACGCAATTCTGCGATATACCGACCAAAACTGGCCACAGCCTCCGATTCAGTTGGATATGGACCACCACCGAGTTGTCCAGTCTCGTCCCAGAAATACCAACCAGACACTTTACTTGGCATCCCGTCTAAGTCGGTACCCTTTGGACACCAGAAAGTTTGTCCATTCTTCGCGGTCATAATATTATTCTGCAGATTCGAGGGTTTTTGATTCATCATCGCCCACAACTCCTACATAGATGCCCTTAAGTAATTCCTTGGAATGAACCCCAGCCCACTTCCCCACTTTGTAGGTAACATGGGTGTCGATACATTCTACACTGATGTCATCATCGTTGCCAATCTGCATATCTGGACCACTACTAACGGCTGTAGCGATAGTTGCTTCTGGACCAGACTCCACAACGCAATGAACAGGCATGCCCCAGATATCGGTAGCCGTGACCTTCTCTCCATTTAGTGCTTTTAATGCCGACTCGCTAAGAGTTGATTTCAATTTGGCATCGCGGAGCATCGAAGCCATGAGCAGAGAAACAACAATGAACGCTGCGATGATTCCCATAATGGTCGCAACAGCTTTGGTATGCATCATATTACTTAAATTGGTTAGTGATTTGAGAGAGTAAGGTTGGGTCACTATAACTAATTAATACTGGTTCACTATCCTTGGCCAGAACGTACTGTAATCTGTCTTCAAAGAAGATAGTGTCTGGGCACTTTTTATTGAGGTCTCCATCTTTCCTCAGTACCATGACCATCAGACTGCCCATACCTGGATCATTTGGGTCTTTTGACGGGTGTTTGCCAACAACGATGGCATGCCGCTCAGAATCTGTCAGGGCGTCGATAACCGTCAGATACATTGCACGTTGGGTTTTCATAGAAACCTATCGACCCCATATTTCATCCAGAAACCTAATGCTTTATCTCCCAACCCTTGATGCCATTGATCAATGGCATCTTTAATTGTTGGGTCAGCTAAATGCAAAGTAGTATGTGCTATATCCTTATCGGTAAGATCGATAAGCATTAACTCATTTTCTTCATGGAAGACTTTTATAATGCCGCACAAGTTATCAACAGACAACTCTTTTCCGTCGTTGCCAATATAAATGACGGTGGCACCATCCTGGTTAGCTAGACTATGGGGAATCCTGAGGTCATCAAGATACCCGCACAAAGCCTGGATTAAATGCATATATTAACCGGCACGATAAGCATCATCAAAATCGTCGTCCCAATCATCCTCTTCGTCATTTTGATCCCATTGGGACTTTGGGCGTGACAGTGCAGCTTTGTACTTCAGAGCTTGCTTTACCACTTCAAAGTGGTCATCCAGCATCGGCTCGTACTCATTGTACTTTGCCACCCAGCGGCCATTAGGTAGATTGAATTCACGAGCGATCTTAGCAATACTAATGTCACCATGCGGTAGATCATTACCATGCCAAATCACAAAATTACCATTGGCTTGCCGCACAACCCTACCACGTGGAAGACCAGCGTACGCCTGCTTTAGCTTAATAGGCGGATTTGGCATCAGCAGGGGAGCGACATACTTAGACCACATGAAGGAGTGATCCGTGCGTTTCAGACCTTCCTCGAAGAAGGATATAATCTCCCAATCGGTACCATTGGGGATAAACCAAAAGGCACCACCGGTAGGGGTTCTGGATTCGGCAACAATCTTGGCCTGCCGATACTTACGCTCAGCCTCAATCATAGCCAAATGGCCATAACCAAGTTCAGGATCGGCCAATGCCGCTTCAAGTAATTCGATAAAGTTGTGACTTCCCATGCCCTAATTTTCTGCGAACTGTTCAACTACGACCGATGCTGTATTATAGCTGAAGAAGCGTTTTGCTATAATGGGGTGAAGGAGTATATTATGGCCAAATTGAAGTCAGTGATCCTTGGCATTATTGCCAAAGCCGCAGAAACTTGTCCCGGTGTCACCACCCATTTCCATGAGGATACGGTACTTGTGTACTGGCCGAAACAGGATTCGGAAGAACACTGCATAGCCGTTCTGGAGTATGAGGGGTCTGGATATATCAACTGCATTGCAACTAGTCGAGAACTGGGACCATCTAAGTACAAACAACCCCAACACCGCCCCATTAAGTCGGCGGCAATGACTCTCGTCGACCCCCAACTGGCTACCAAGATCACACAATGGATCACGTTCTTGCTTGAACAATTAAACAAGCCGGTGGAAGCCAAAGATGCCTAGCGAGCCAACTTTGGTTATCAGGGTATCTGGTTAAGTACATTTATGACCACACCTATAGACTATAAAACGTCACCAATTGGTCTTCCGAGTGGCCAACAGATCGTATTACATTGGTACGTTACTGACGATCAAGGATTGCCAAACCCACCCTCCGGATATGCCAAACAGAGCGGTCCTTATACCTTAACGGATCTAGAGGAAGCATTCTATGAGGGTATAGCATGCGGCGTTCACGATTGCCGCAATTTATCCCCAAATCAGACCTATTCGTTGCCAGACGGCAGCACTATTGAATTAGACCGTCTGGGCAATCACACGTTAAAGGATGACAATGCCAAAGTCATCTACCATTCTAATAACATGCGTGAATTCAACGAGTATCTTTTGGCCAGCGACATCCTGACTAAATTCTTGCACCTCGATCCCAATAAGATTCATTCACGCGATTCCGGATTAGTGGGCTTTGTGAATTATCTCATTGAACAGGCAGCAATCTCGGACGGAGTTCCTGTACCACCTCGTTTAACTAAGATTGCACCATGATCTTACAACAAGTGCTAGGGGCGGTCGCTTCGAAGGATTACAGAAAACTGGAGTACCAGATCAGTGGCAATAGAGTCGAATTTGTCATGCCACTTAGGGAAGCAGAAGCCAATATATACATATTCTCTCTAACCGTAAGCGAAGATTCTGTTGAACTTTACCGCCCTGGCCGGAAAGACTGCTATGTAAAATGGTCTGTTAATGATCCAGAGCTCTGTGAACACATTAAAGAATGGATGAAATTGAATGTGTCTGACTTCATCGACCTTGCAGAAACACTTTGGTGAGTGTGGGTTCTACGTTGAGACTAAAGACGACAGGTTTTTCCTCACTAAGAACCTGTTAACATTCAACATGATGCACCATTCTGCAAGTCCAAAAGGGTGCTACTATTTAGCCGATTTTGTGATTTTTCTGGTTCCGAACGGGATCAAGGTTGCTAAAAATCGAATCTCCAATTATATGCCATTAATCAACTTGGGCGACCCTGAGTTTTTCACTAAACTCGATGCCGTTTTTGGAATAGAGAACGTCAAATTGTGAATTCGGTCCAGATCTGTCAGTGGATATACCAAATGAATGACAAAATCTTCATTCTCATTGACAGAGCTCTAAGGAATAGTGGATTTTACCTCAAGAGAGAAAATGCACAGACCCAGTCCATTGTATCAACCAAAGCCACTGGTAGAATCGGTTTAATATCCATCATCAATGGTGACACATTATGGGACATTCACAGAGCAAAATGTGATGACCACTACATGTGCCCATTGAGCGACCCCCAGCTAATGACAAAGATTACGGAGAGTCTAAATGAACAATCGGTTCACTGAAGCTGAAGACGACATCATTCGTAACTGTTGGAAGGTCATGACTAGCGTCCAAATACAAAAACTGATACCACACCGTTCATCCCAATCCATTTGTGGTAGGGCTAATCGCCTTGGTCTCGACGCCGGCGATAGGCACGGATGCACCAAGAAAGGCGGTGACAGCAGCCGGATATGGACTGTAGCAGAGGAAAAGAAATTAAAGGGCCTCATAGCTAACGGCCATACACGCAGAGAAGCCTCCAACAAACTCGGCAGATCAGTAGATTCCATCAAATGGAAAATGGCAACTCTTGGACTAAAACTCACCAAAACAGCCCTTAAAAGGAGGTGCCGTTTGACACGGCCAGAATCAATCGCCCGCATCCTGAGTAAGCACATGCAATGCAACTGCGACCTTGATAATTGGGTGCCAACCAAACTAACCGGACACAGTGACGTATGTGTAATTCACAAAGAAGTGATACATCGACTAGCCATTGATAAGCAAAGTGGCGAAATACCACTATCACACCTTCTGGTGTTGTACAATCTTCGCCCGTTTAATTTCACCTCCAGAGGACCATTTGGCATCAGGATTCATGGATTTTCCGAAAGCAACGAAATGGTGCGGGCAAGCATGACATTTGAAGGAAACGAAATCCGCATTCACGCCAACTACACCAAAGCACACCACTTCAACCTTTCTGATCCAGATCTAATCCCAAAAATCAAAGCACTACTGAACGACCCGATCTTTTATAATGCAAGCTCAGAGACGCCGTTCATAATTACATCATAAAGGGGAGAAATGCAACCATGCAATGGCATGACGCTGGTTAATGAATTTAGCTCTACAATCGTTGATGCAATCCATAGCCGCATGGGGCTACACATGCACGCCTGAAGAAAGTGGGTCAGGATGGTTAGGACACCCATCTAAAGGCCATTTTATACCATCGCGGATCTATGGGCTAAGTGTCCGCATGCAAGAAGTTGAAATAGCCTCTATTAGATTGGAAGGATGTACAGTTCACCTACATGCTTGCCTCGTGGATAAAAAAGAATTTCTCAGCTACGATGAGTTTGCTTTCACATTACTCCCCAGATTTAGCATGCTGGTTCAAGACCCCGAGCTTCTACCTAAAATCCAATCTTTCTTAGCGGAAAGAGCCACCATTCACAAAAATGCTATTCAATGACACGTAAAGATTCGTTCATCATGCTGCTCCAAGAATATTGCAATGCGTATCATCCATTTCCGGAGCCGCATAGTCAGGTGAACAACCTGTTCCAGGCAATGCGTCTACTACCAGACTGTATACCGTTGGATATACTATATGCTGTAACAAGTTGGGTAGAATGGCGAGTCCAAATGGCTAAAGCAATTAGAGACTGTAGTCAACGACCAGAACCGCCATCTTGGGTCAAACAAATGAATGGCGTCGGAGTGTATTGCGATGACATGTAGGTTCAGAGACGCCGTTCATAATCACATCATCGGTTTAAAACGCGGATTCGTCGTCCGTGCCGTCATCGGACCAGAACTCGAATACAATTTCACTTCTATTCACCAGCGAATAGGTGACACACTACGAATCAGCAAACCATTACTGACTCTGGCCATTGAAGAGTCAAGTGTGAAAGTAGTGAGATTCAGCAAGTGCAATTCAACTCAACTGGTAGATGAGATCAGTCCAAGCGACCCCAATTTACTTAAAAGGATTGAATCGCATCTAACTTTCGCTGTGAACTTTAATAACTACGTGAAAGAAAATGGACTCGTCTCAGGAATGTACGAGCAAGATTCTTGAAGTCATCAGGAATCATCTCATCAAACACGGTGCCAAATTCAAGCACTCACATGCATATATATGCCCAGCCATCGTAAACAATAACCCGATGTTCCTCATCCACCACATTAAGGATGAAATCATAGTGCAGCCGCTATATCACCTAAGGACGCTTGAGAACAAGCGGAGCGTCTTTAGTGTTTCCGATCCAGAATTATTACAGAAAATCACCGCAGTATATGCTCCTGGCCGAAATCATACTAGATGATATAAGACGGCATGTATTAGCCACTAAGCTCTACGATGGCGGTGACAGAGATATCATATTCATATCCATCTCAGACGCATCACGATCGTTGAATGACCCACGAATCATCATTAAGCAAGACGTAATTCAATGTATCAAAGTGAACTACGACGCTTATGTCGAAGCTGCGTTTGAAACAACCTTGATCAACCCGTCAGATCCTGAAATTTTACAGAAAATCAGACAATGGGTCCCGCCATTTTACAAGCTATACGGCTAGAACTCGAAAAATATGGCTACCGGCCAAGCTTTAGTGTCAATCGAGATCTACAAAACTGGCTGACTGTAGACGCACGACACTACATAACCACCCACCATGGTGTCAACACAGTTAGTCTACATCTCGTGATACCGGCATATACCGTGCATGGCATGTATTTCGGTAAGACTACAGACAGCCACAAAATCCACAAAGCAGACTCGCAACTAATACCAAAAATCCTCGTATGGCTATCTGAAACAGACTGATGAGCATACACACGCAACTGATCATAAATTATCTGAAACAACACGGAATTACCATAAGAACCCTACACGGTGAACTATTATCACTCAGTGTCAATGACTATCACATAAACAACGGAACCATACAAATCTTCCACGACCATATCAAACTGATCCCCAACCCACGCAGTAATCAAGACTCAGGATTGGAAGACCTAGTTCTGCAGATAAACAACGCAGACCCACAACTGTACTCCAAGCTAGACCATTACATCCACCACATCAAGAACATATGCCCACTTTGTGGCCGCCCCGGACCGCCCACAGTATGCAATGATTGCAAAGGACAAGAGACTACAGAGTATACAAACGACATGAGACAATCAAGGGGCTACTGATGATTAAAGACATCATCGTAAAAGCCATCAAAAAACACCGCATAATAAAAGCACATGAATTGTTTACATCTCTAGACAATTCATACTTCTATCTCATCTGCGACAACGACTCATTCGAGACATGCCTCGGCACCGTCACCATCTATCCAACCCACACTTCTTTATTCATTGATGATCCAACCACAGAGATCAACATCCACCACAGCGACCCACAACTCATACCTAAAATAGAACAATGGTGCAAACAACTCCACCACCCATAGTGCAAGTAATCCAACAACACCTACACGATCAAGGATATTATACCCAGCACGCCTATGAGACCTATTCAAATGGAGAAACATGCTACCACGTCATATATATAGGCTCCACTGAATTCCGTCTGAAACTCAACGAGTTGTCTGGCATATACAAACATTGCATCGTCACTGACGGCAAGACATTATCCGTATATCGGCAAAATCCAAACAACCCACCACTAAAGAACCCACTAGGTGGAGCCTCTATCATTGAACAAGGCTGGGAAGAGGATGAACAAGAAATCAACCTGGCAGACCCAGAACTTCTACACAAAATCACCAAATTCTACACCCATGAACGGCCAATTTAAGCTAACAACACTGCACAAAGCCGTAATTAAACACCTCGACAATGAAGACATCCCACACCATTCATGGATAGACTCTCAGTACGTCGTACACATCTGCGGCGACTATCATTGCGACATATACCTCTACGACAATCACATCCTCATCGTCCCTTTCACAAACACGACCTCAGCAGCGACCCTCAAACTAAACAACAACGACCCTCAACTCCTCACCAAAATAACCCAAATATGCAAACATGCCCACAGTGTCACGCTACACTAAACTACCACCTCACGGAAAAAGACGACCCATCCGTAGAACCAGAAGAACGAGCAAGCGTCCACCACTACAATTGCGGTACAAACGTCCTCACTCTCCTGCAATCTGGTAAAGCCACCACCAAAATCTCCCAACAATGCACAATTAACGCCCTCCACAACGCCATCCAAAAACTCCACCCAATACCACAACCCATCCAAAACATCATCGACGAAGCACAACAATGGATCTTGGACGCCCAACAACCAGGAGTCGTCCCATCAACCACCATTAAAGCACTCGCCGATAGCATAGTAAGTTGGAATGAGGCACTCCATACAACTTCTTATCGACACCAGCAACCGCCATCCACCACTCCGGCATGGGCGAGAGAGGAGTATACCACTGCTACGTCATCGTCACAAAAGCCGACGCCGATAATATAGATGCCGTCGACGACCCACAACTTTCACGAATAATTATAGCGGAAGACAGCATAACTTTCCTTGAAAACGGTTATTTCTATCACGCTTACTCCATCAACCAACCCGCACATGGAACCTAAACGACCCACAACTACTACCGACAATCGCAAACTGGATCGATGAACAAACCACACTCCCAACTACTTGAAATAATCGCACAAACAATAACCCAAGGCCGGTCCCATGTAACCAGCCAAAACATGCACCGCATAACCATATTCTACACCCCCAACCCAAACCCAAAAGCCTCCCCACCCATCACCCACGTCATCGACCTATTCCCAGACTCCATAATAATCACCAACACCAGCAAACTAAAACCAAACGGAAACTACGACCCCGCCTACCTCAACCCAGCAGACCCCCAACTCATCACAAGAATCAAACAACTCACCCACCAAGACACATGGCAACTTCCAACATACTTCAACGTACCAGCATACTTCAGCCCATGAATGCCCCATCAAGACTGCTTGAAACAATCTACAAACACCTCATAGAACAAGACTACAACCCATCCCTATCCACCTCTCCAAAACCAGACTACATCTACATCACATCAAATAAGCTACGCCAAGAATTCTCATTGACGAATACCCCGACTATATTAAACTCTCCAAACGCTTCAACGGACACTACTCAATTGACCACCAACTTAGCAAAGCCGACCCAGAACTCCTCACCAAAATAACCCAATGGATAACCAACTACTCCTCATCATCCAACAACACCTCACATACAACAACCACCACGTAACCAGATTCCCAACCTACCTATACGTAGACTGCGAAGACCACTACATCGAAGACCCAGGAGGAGCCACCCTGGACCTAGTCAAACCAGGAATCACAAAACGATACGAAATCACCAACATCAACGAAGCCGACCCAGAACTCCTCACAAGAATAACCAAATGGC
>JACCDT010042588.1_pt1 | contig 15292 bp, 10 predicted proteins | sample 7446291 | NCBI WGS metagenome assembly JACCDT01 (sample SAMN15323446, study PRJNA562643) | freshwater metagenome | isolation source: river surface water | place: USA:Blue River Watershed | collected 2017-08-17
CCGGGTTGCCGGACAGGGTGCCGGCCTGGTAGACCGGGCCGAGTGGCGCGAGCTGCTCCATCACAGCGCGCTTGCCGCCAAAGGCCGCCAGCGGCATGCCGCCGCCAATCACCTTGCCCAGCACCGTCATATCCGGCTCGAAACCGGGAATGCTCCGGGCGTACACACTTTGTGCGCTGCCCAAGGCTACACGCAGGCCGGTCATCACTTCGTCAAACACAAACAGCGCGCCATATTGGGTGCACAGCTCGCGGCAGCGTTTCATGAAGGGCACGCTGGCACGCACAAAGTTCATGTTGCCGGCGATCGGTTCGATCATCAGACAGGCCAGTTCTTTGCCATGCAGCGCAAAGGCCTCCTCGAGCTGCTGGAGGTTGTTGTACTCCAGCACCAGCGTGTGCTGCACCACTTCGGGTGGCACGCCGGCGCTGGTGGGGTTGCCAAAGGTGGCCAGCCCCGAGCCAGCCTTTACCAAGAGCGCATCGGCATGGCCGTGGTAACAGCCCTCAAACTTCAAAATCTTGCTGCGGCCAGTGGCGCCACGCGCCAGGCGGATGGCGCTCATGCCGGCCTCAGTGCCACTGCTGACCAGACGCACCATGTCCATGCTGGGCACACGCTCCAGAATGGCTTCGGCCAGCTCTACCTCGCGCTCGGTTGGCGCACCAAACGAGAAGCCATCCAGCACGGCTTGTTGCACGGCTTCCAGTACAGCCGGGTGGCCGTGACCCAGGATCATGGGCCCCCAGGAGCCGATGTAATCAATATGGCGCTTGCCATTGGCGTCCCAGAAGTAAGCGCCTTGGGCGCGCTGCACAAAGCGTGGTGTGCCGCCCACGGCTTTGAACGCGCGCACAGGCGAGTTCACTCCGCCAGGAATCACGCGCTTGGCGCGTTCGAACAGGTCTTGGTTGTGATCAATAGACATACGGAGGGCAAAGAGAGGTCAGTGGCGGGTGGCGTGTGGAGGCAGGTCGAAGTCCACATCGTCTGGTGTGTCTTCATCGTCGGACTCAGGATGGGCCCAGAACAGGCGGTCAGGGATGATCTGGCCCATGCCAGGCCGGAAGCCGCTCTCCAGGCAACGATCCAGGTAGCTCAGGGCTTCGGTGACGGCTTCGGTCAGTTCAGTGCCGCTGGCAATCAGGGCCGCCAGGGCGGCGGACAAGGTGTCACCCGCGCCGGTGAACACGGCTTCAAAACGCTCGAACTTCTCACTGCACAAAACTGCGGTGGGTGACGCCAGAACGTTGTCGATGAACTGGTCTGGCAGGGGAATGCCGGTGACCAGCGTGTAGGGCACACCAGGGGCATTGGCGGCTTTGGCAATGTCGCGCGCGCTCGGGCTTTTGTCGGAACTCCAGTCCGGCAGAAGCCAGCGCGAGAGGGTGCTGTGGTTTCCAACCAACACTGTGGTCTGGGGCAAAAGTAACTCTGTGCAAGCGTCCTGGTACAGGTCAATCTGGTCGTCCTGCCACCACGAGAGGTTGGGCATGTAGGCCACCAGTGGTACGTCGGCGTAGTCGGATGCGAGTTCGGCGATCGCGCTCAGGTTCTCGGGCGTTCCGACAAAGCCGACCTTGAAAACCTGGGCAGGCACATCCTCCAGAATCACCCGGGCCTGCTCGGTCACGGCTTCGTCGTCCAGAGGGAAGTGGTCCACGATTTCCGAGGTGTCTCGGGCGTAAACCCCGGTCACCACCGGTAATGCATGGGCGCCTACCGAGGCAATGGCGCTTAAGTCTGCTGAGGTACCGCCGCCACCGCTGGGGTCGTTGGCATTGAACGCCATGACGCACGCCGAGGGGCCGTCATCGTCAATTTCTTCTTCGGGAGCGGGGGAGGGAGATGCCGACATCAGGGGTGCCTGTATTGGGGTTTGTCATCAGGCAGAATGGCGAACTTTCAGCGGGCGGCCCGCATTTTCGCAAGAGCTGCTCTATACAATCGTTGCATTCTATTCGAAGGCCCCTTAAGCTGTGACCGATACTAAAACTTGGATGTGCTTGATTTGCGGTTGGATTTATGACGAGGCTACCGGCGCGCCGGACCACGGCATTGCACCAGGTACCCTCTGGGCTGATGTGCCCATGAACTGGACCTGCCCTGAATGTGGTGCACGCAAAGAAGATTTTGAAATGGTGCAGATCTGATGCTGCATCGCTGGTGCGGATTTGACCCATCCTGACCGTCCACGCTAGTACTGGAGCAACGCCCCTTGAGCACCACAGCACCTACCTTTAAAGTTCTGGTTATTGACGACAGCAACACCATTCGGCGTAGCGCGGAGATTTTTCTCAAGCAGGGTGGGCACGAGGTGATGCTTGCTGAGGATGGTTTCGATGCGTTGGCCAAAGTCAATGACTACCAGCCGCACTTGATTTTTTGCGACATTTTGATGCCCCGTTTGGACGGGTACCAGACTTGCGCCATCATCAAGCGCAATGCCAAGTTTTCCGGGGTCCCTGTGGTCATGTTGTCATCGAAGGATGGTGTCTTCGACAAGGCCCGTGGCCGCATGGTCGGCGCTCAAGACTACCTGACCAAACCGTTTACCAAAGACCAGTTGTTGCAAGCTGTGCAGCAATTTGGTGCCGTATTGCAAGGAGCTATGTGATGGCTATCACCAAAGTATTGATTGTTGATGACTCGAAAACAGAATTGATGTTTTTGACCGAGTTGCTGCAAAAGAATGGTTTCACCGTGCGGTCTGCAGTGAACGCCGATGAGGCTTTCAAGCGTTTGTCTGAAGAGAAGCCGCATTTGATTTTGATGGATGTGGTGATGCCGGGCCAAAATGGTTTCCAGTTGACGCGCGCAATCAACCGCACGCCTGAATACTCTGAAATCCCCATCATCATGTGCACCAGCAAGAGCCTGGAGACGGATCGCGTATGGGGCATGCGCCAAGGGGCCAAAGACTACATCACCAAACCGGTTGATGCGGCTGAGTTGTTCGCAAAAATCAAGGCTTTGGACTGATCCACACCATCCATGGCCAACAGAGAAGCACTTCGAGAACTCCAAGCCCGCTTGGCCAGCCGTCTGCAAGCGGCACGTGCAGAGGGTATGTCCGTTGCGTGGCTTGCCGTCCGTGCGGGCGGGCGCAACTACCTGTTCCCTTTGGGGCAGTCGGGTGAAATCGTTCCCTTGACGCAGTTGCAGTCAGTCCCCTACTCCTTGGATTGGTTCCGGGGCGTCGTCAACATCCGTGGTGGTTTGTTTGGCGTGGTTGATTTGGCGGGATTTATCGCCATCAGTGGCGGTGGTGTGCGCGAAGAGCCTGCCGTGGCAGAACCTAGCGTGGTAACCCTCAATGCCTTGTTGGAGGTCAACTGTGCGCTGCAGGTTGATGCCTTGTCCGGTCTGCGTGGGCCGGATGCTTTTGTCTCCTCCAAGCCCGCGCCTGCCGATGCGCCCATCTACTTCGGTAACCAGTTTTTTGATGCCACAGGCGATCAGTGGCAAGAAATCAATTTGCGTACCCTGTCCCAAACCCCCCAGTTTTTGAGCATCAGCGCTTAAGTACCACCAGTAAGGTCCCATCATGTCTGTTGTCGATCAATTGAAAAACCTGTTCTCCAAAAAGCCGCAGGAGTCCGAGTTGGATTCGCGCTTGAGTCTGGCTATGCCCGATGCGACCGTGGATGCAGTGGGGCAAGAGACGTTGCAAGAGTCGCAGAACGCGCCTCTGCAGGCCGCTGTGGCGCCAGCGGATGCTGGCGGCGAACCGGTAGTCAACGAAGGTGACTTGGTTTCAGTTCCCGGTCTGGGACGCCGGACGGTACAGCAACACCAACGGACTTTGTCTTTCCTGTTGGCAGGTGCCCTGTTGGTGCTGGCGGTGGTGGTGTTCATCGTTCTGAGTCAGTCCGACCGTGTAGCCCAACAGCTAGGTGCCACTGGCCAGTCCTTGATGCAGTCACAACGCCTCGCCAAGTCCGTATCGCAGGCGGTGGTGGGTAGTGCCCAAGCGTTTCCGGACGTGTCGGAAAGTGCTGGTATCTTGGCGAAATCTGCCCGTGGTCTGCAGGCGGGGGATGCCGAAATGCGCATTAACGCCTTGGACGAAGAATATGCGCCAGAACTCGGCAAGGTGATTCCCTTGGTCGAGCGTGCAGAGAAGAACGCCAAGGCTGTGATGAGTCAACAGAAGATGCTGACGCAAATCGGTTCTGCGCTGCGCCTGATTAACCGTCAATCGTCCGACTTGCTGGAAATTGCGGAGACCGTGGCCTCCCTGAAATTGCAACAAAACGCGCCAGCCGTAGAAATTTCGGCGGTGGGGCAACTGGTGATGTTGACCCAGCGTATCGGTAAGTCGTCCAACGAATTTTTGACGGCTGAAGGTGTGAGCCCCGAAGCGGTGTTCTTGCTTGGCAAGGACTTGAACACGTTCAAGGAAATTTCCGAAGCACTCTTGTCTGGCAGTACCGAATTGCGCTTAACCGCGACCAAAGATCCTGCCACGCGTGAGCAACTCGAAGCTCTGATCAAGATGTACGAAGAAACCCGTGTTCAAGCCGGCGCTATTCTTGGTAACTTGCAGGGCTTGGTGTCGGCGCGTGAGGCGCAGGGCGCCATCATTGCAGACAGCGAGCCACTGCGCCGTAACCTTGAAGAGCTGCAGACCAAGCTGTCCAGCCAAGCCGGTATCGGTGGTGGTTCTTTGGCCATCATGGTTGCCGCTGCGGCTTTTGCGCTCTTGTGTGCAGGTGGCCTGTCGTATGTGCAGCTGCAGGACAGCCGCAAGCGCCAAGTTCTGGCGGAAGACCAGCGGCTCGAAGCTGAGCGCCAGGAGCACGAAGCCAAGCGCGTCAATGACGCTAACCAGGCTGCCATTTTGCGCTTGATGAACGAATTGCAGACAGTGGCTGAGGGTGATTTGACCCAAGAAGCCACGGTGACCGAAGACATTACTGGCGCTATTGCCGATTCGGTGAATTACACCGTGGAAGAGTTGCGCTCTCTGGTGTCCAACGTACAAAACACGGCGGCCCGTGTGGCCCAAACCACTGCCGATGTGGATGCCACGTCTACCGAGCTCCTGGCAGCCTCCAATGAGCAACTGCACGAGATTCGTGAAACCGGTAAGTCCGTGGTGGACATGGCGGGACGCATTAACGAAGTGTCTGCCCAAGCGCAAGAGTCTGCTGCTGTAGCCCGTCAGTCGCTGCAAGCTGCTGAGACCGGCCTGCAAGCGGTGCAGAACGCGATCGGTGGTATGAACTCCATCCGAGACCAAATCCAGGAAACCTCCAAGCGCATCAAGCGCCTCGGGGAGTCTTCACAGGAAATTGGTGAAATTACAGAGCTGATTTCGGACATTACCGAACAGACCAACGTGCTTGCTTTGAATGCAGCCATTCAGGCAGCGTCTGCCGGTGAAGCCGGTCGCGGCTTCTCGGTGGTGGCAGAAGAAGTGCAGCGCCTGGCGGAACGTTCCGCTGATGCAACGCGCCAAATCGCGGCGCTGGTGAAGGCCATTCAGACGGATACGCAGGATGCCATCGGCGCTATGGAACGTTCCACCCAAGGTGTGGTGGAAGGAGCCAAGCTGTCCGATAACGCGGGTACTGCGCTGACCGAGATTGACCGCGTGTCCCGCCGTGTGGCCGATCTGATTGAGCAGATCTCGAACTCTGCATCGCGTGAAGCCGGTTTGGCCAACGTGGTGGCGGACAACATCCAGCACATTTTTGCGGTAACTGAACAGACCGGAGAGGGTACACGTGCCACGGCCAATCAGGTGCGTGAGCTGTCCCGTATGGCAGAAGAGCTGCGCCAGTCGGTGTCCCGATTCAAGATCGCCTGACCTCCATGTCACGCCTTCACCCCGCCCCGTGAGATCCAGGAGAGTCTGAACCCATGTCATCGAACACAGCCGCTCCCGGCGACAACGAACTAGCGGTCAGCGATCTGGGCCCCTTGGCTTGGGTGTTGGACGAACTGCGCAAGTCTTTGGACGGTGCGACGAAAGCCATGCGCCGGTTTGTGCGCGATGCCGAATTGGCACGCGGCTCCGATTTGACGGAACTCGATGCCAGCCACCTGCGCATCGCACGCCAACAGCTGCATCAGGCGGTTGGTGCTTTGGAAATGGTGGGGCTGGTTGCCCCCGCAAAAATTCTTCGCTCTATGGAGTCGCTGGCACAAAAGTTTGTGCAGCGTCCGGAGTTATGCAGCGATGAGGCAGCCAATTGCATGGAAAGGGCGAGCTTCGCCCTCACCGAGTACCTGGACGGCGTACTGAAAGGCAAGACGGCGTCATCGGTTGCCTTGTTTCCGCAATACAGGGCTTTGCAAGAGCTCGCAGGTGCGGATCGCATCCATCCTGCAGACCTGTGGCCGCCAGAGTGGCGGTGGTTGCCCATACCTGTGCCGGCTTCTGTGGCGCCTCTCGCGTACGGTCCAGATGTTCGGCGTGAAATGGACCATGGTGTATTGCGTTTGGTCAAATACGCAGACGTGGCGTCGGCCCGCCGCCTTCAAGACATTAGTTTGGGCTTGGCAGCGGGCCGCTCTGACTTGGAGTCCCGCACATTCTGGATGGTCTGTGCTGCGTATTTCGAAAGTACCGCATTGGGCTTGCTGGCAGGGGACATTTACAGCAAACGTGCTGCGTCACGAATCCTGCAGCAGTATGTCAGCCTTGCCAAAGGTGACTCGGCGATTTCGGAGCGGCTGGCGCAAGATTTGGTTTTTTTCTGCTCGTTGGCCATGCCTTCGGCGGGTGCTCCTGCGCCCGTGTTGCACGCCGTAAAGACGGCCTATGGCTTGGCCCGCAGCAAACCTGTCGACTACGAAACCGAGCAATTTGGCCGTTTTGATCCTGCGCTCTTGGTTCTCGCACGCAAGCGTATCGCGACTGCTGCTGAGACTTGGTCTGCATTGGCCGGGGGCGACACGAATCGGCTCAAAGTGGCGGGTGAACAGTTTGCTGCAGTGGCAGAGACGGTCACTAAACTGCATGCGGAAAGTGGCGAGTTGGGAAAAGCCTTGGTGCGCGCTATCGAGCTCACCATCCGGGCCGGCGCTGCACCGGCACCAGCAGTCGCCATGGAGGTGGCAACCTCTGTCTTGTACCTAGAGGCCGCCTACGAAGACCTGGATCCGACTGACAGCCAGATGGCGGAGCGCAGTGCACGGTTGGCTCAACGTTTGGCTCATGTGACCTCTGGGGGCGAGCCCGAGCCGCTGGAATCTTGGATGGAAGAACTCTACCGCCGGGTGAGTGATCGCCAAACCATGGGCAGTGTGGTTGACGAATTACGCACGACCCTTGGTGAGGTCGAGAAGTCGCTGGATCAGTTTTTCCGCAATCCGCAGGACAAAGCGCCTTTGCGCGAAGTGCCCAGCCAGTTAGCCCAAATGCGCGGTGTTTTTTCGGTGCTGGGCTTGGATCAGCCGTCTATTGCTGCATTGCGCATGCGCTCCAGCGTCGAGCAATTCCTGGTGGACGACATAGACGAGGCCAGCGCACGGACTGGTATTTTCGAAAAGGTCGGCAATAGCTTGGGGGCGATGGGGTTTTTGATCGATATGCTGAGTTATCAGCGTGCGCTCGCGAAAACCTTGTTTGTGTACGACGAAGATTTGGGTGAGTTCCGTCCCTTGATGGGGCGTGAGCGAACAGAGTTGCAAGCGCAGGAAGAGGTGCCTGTCCATGCAGATGACGCCATGCAGGACGATTTGGCGGCACTGCAAATGGCCGCAGCACCGCAGCCAACGCCGACATTAACACCAGCACCAGCACCTGTTGCCGCCCCCGTGGCAGCGCCCGCTGCAGATCTGGATGCCGATGACGATACGGAGTTGCGCGATATCTTCCTAGAAGAAGCGCGTGATGTTGTTCAGAACGGCTTGGCGGCCTTGCAGGCTTTGCGCTCAGAGCCTACCAATCTGGCCGACCAGACGACCTTGCGCCGTGCGTTTCATACGCTCAAAGGCAGTTCTCGGATGGTGGGGCTCAATGAGTTTGGAGAGGCTGCTTGGGCCTTTGAGCAATTGCTCAACACTTCTTTGGCGGAGCAGCGCCCTGCTACGGATGCATTGATGTCGGTCTCAGAGCAGGCTATGCAGGCCTTCGAGCGCTGGGTGGAAGACATTGCGGGTCATTCGAATACGCCTTGGAGTGCACAAGACTTCCGCAAGACCGCGGACGCATTGCGGTTGGATGGAGTGCACCTTCCCTTGCAGGGGCCTGGTGCGGCATTGCTTGAAGCCGCTATTGCGGTGCCGGAGTTGCAAGACGCTCCTCTTGTTGCTGCTCAGGAGGCGCCCGCTATCGCCGCAGAGCCTCAGGCCGCGGTTGATTTTGCCTCTACGCAGATGTTCGGCGATCTGGATCTGGACGCCCCTGCTGCTCCTGCAACGGTGGATTTTGCGTCCACCCAAATGTTCAATTTTGAGACCACGCAAGCACTCGAACCCGTCCGCCCCGAAGGCGATGGACTTAGTGCAAGTGCCACAGAAGTTACTGAAGTCGATTTGGGTGATTTCGATTTTGGGGATCTTGGCGTGGAAGTGCCCCACGAGGATGCACCCGATACCGTGATCGCGGATATACCGGATGCCCCACCAGAGTCCACTGTTGTGTCACGCGTGGAGGTCGTGGAGCCGACGACATTGATGGAGATCGTTGCCGAACCGGACGCAGAGGCCGCCAACGATGCGCCTGCCTCAGTCGCGGAAGCCCCCTTGTTGGACCCTGATGAAGGCATGAAGGTTATTGGCCCTCTGCGCCTGAGTATCCCGCTGTACAACGTCTACTTGAACGAGGCCGACGAGTGGTCGCGTCGTTTGCAAACGGAACTGAGTGAATGGGCGTTGGAGTTACCTAAGACGTTACCGGATTCGGTGATCGCCTTGGCGCATTCCTTGCTGGGCAGCTCAGCGACCGTCGGTTTTGTTGCGTTGTCAGATATGGCCCGCGCACTTGAGCAAGCTTTGCAGCATGTGCAATTGCATCGCCAGGGGACGGCTGATCAGGCTTTGGTATTCAATGATGCGGCCGAAGATATCCGACGCTTGTTACACCAATTTGCAGCAGGGTTCCTGAAGGAGGCTGATGCCCGCGTCCTCGCTGAGTTGCAGACGATCACCGAGACAGAGTTCCCTGCGCCTTCGTTGGACACGCCTCCCTTGGATGGCGCTGACGCATCGATCTCGGACTTTGAGGATAGCCTTCCCTCAGTGTCTTTCCTGGATACCGAACCGGAGCCCGCTGCTGCAGCGATGGCCGTTGCTGCGCCCTTGACGATTGCCGATGCCCAGGACGATGACATTGATGCAGAAGATCATTTGGATGATGATCTTTTGCCGATTTTTGAAGAAGAAGCCGCTGAGCTGATGCCCCAATTGGGTACGGCTTTGCGTCAATGGGTTGCCCAGCCGGAGCACATGGGTGCCCGCAACGAAATTCTGCGCTTGTTGCACACGCTCAAAGGCAGTGCACGTTTGGCGGGAGCGATGCGTTTGGGCGAAATGGCCCACCGCATGGAATCATCCATCGAGCAAATTGGCACGGAAGCGCTGCAGTCTGTTCAATTGGAGCCTTTGCTTACCCGTTTTGACTCCTTGCAATCCGTGTTTGCGTCACTGGGGCAGGAGCCTGCGGACGTTGATGATGTCGTGGCGCCCGCCGAAAAGTCCACGCCCGATACCCACGTTGCTGCACCCACAGCAACGCCCTTGAGTGCGCGCCCGGTGATGCACGCGCCCCAAGTTGCGATGCCGCGACCTAGCGGCAACCAGTCCGTGCGCGTGCGCTCGCAGTTGTTGGACCGGCTCGTCAACCAGGCTGGTGAGGTCATGATTACCCGCTCGCGCATGGACGCGCGCCTCAACCAGTTGCGCTCATCCCTCGGGGAGCTGGGTGGAAACTTGGACCGTTTGCGCCAACAGCTGCGCGACGTCGAGTTGCAGGCGGAGTCGCAAATGCAGTCGCGCTTGGCGCAAACCAAAGACTCTGCACAGGCATTCGACCCATTGGAGTTTGACCGCTTTACACGGGTGCAGGAGTTGACCCGCATGATGGCCGAGTCGGTGAACGACGTGGCCACCGTGCAGCGCAATTTGCAGCGCTCGGTGGAAGGTACGGAAGATGACCTGATCGCCCAGGGGCGCCAGGCGCGAGAGCTGCAGCGGGATCTGCTGCGCACCCGCATGGTCGAGTTTGAAGGCATTTCGGACCGCCTGTATGGCGTTGTGCGGCAAGCCGCCAAGGATGCCGGTAAGCAAGTGAAGCTCGACATTACGGGCGGCTCTATCGAAATGGACCGTGGGGTGCTGGATCGTATGGCGCCTGCGTTTGAGCACTTGCTGCGCAATGCAGTGGCCCATGGTATCGAGGCGGCAGACGTGCGTGTGGCTGCGGGCAAGCCTGCAGCGGGCAATATCGTGATCCACGTGCTGCAGGAAAGCAACGACGTCTCAGTGTCTTTCAGTGACGACGGTGGCGGCTTGCACCTGGACCGTATCCGTGCCAAGGCGATTGCCAATGGCGTAATCGAGGCGGATGCTGCCTTGAGCGATAACGACGCTGCCAACCTCATCTTTATGCCCGGTTTTTCAACGGCAGAGCAGATCACCGAACTGGCCGGACGCGGTATCGGTATGGATGTGGTGCGTTCTGAGGTGAACGCGTTGGGTGGTCGTATTGAGACCCAAACCGAGCCAGACAAAGGGACTACCTTCAAGTTGGTGCTGCCGTTGACTACCGCCGTTACGCAAGTGGTGATTTTGCGTATGGGCGAGTTCACGATCGGGGTGCCTGCCAACATCATGGAAACAGTGCTGCGCGTGCCCGCGGCACAGTTGGAGCGCGCATATGCTGACCAGTCGTTTGACATGGCTGGTCAAGTGCTGCCTTTCTTCTGGGCTGGTGCCTTGTTGCAGGTGTCGGCGCGTAGCCATGAGCCATTGAGCAAGACCTTGCCGGTTGCCATTTTCCGCAGTGCAGGACAACGCTTGGCGCTGCATGTGGACGAGGTCTTGGGTAACCGCGAAGTGGTGGTCAAAAACCTGGGGCCACAACTGGCGCGCTTGCCTGGTTTGGCCGGCATGTCGGTGCTGGCCTCTGGCGCCGTGGTACTGATTTACAACCCGGTCGCACTGGCCGCTGTGTATGGTGATCTGGCGCGCTCGCTGGGTGCGTCTGATGACAGCGCAGGCTTGCCTTCCGATGCGGCAGACCTTGCGCCCAAGGCTGTCGAGCCAGCCAGCCAGTTGCCCTTGGTGTTGGTGGTGGATGACTCGATCACGGTGCGCCGTGTGACCCAGCGTTTGCTCAAGCGTGAAGGCTATCGCGTGGCGCTGGCCAACGATGGCTTGCAGGCGCTAGAGCGCTTGCAGGAAGAGGTCCCCGCGGTCATCTTGTCCGACATTGAAATGCCGCGCATGGATGGTTTCGACTTGGCTCGCAACATCCGTGCAGACGAGCGCACGCGTGCGGTGCCGATTATCATGATCACTTCGCGTATCGCGGAGAAACACCGCGAACATGCGCGCGAGCTCGGTGTGGACCACTACCTGGGCAAGCCCTACTCGGAAGACGAGCTGCTGAGCTTGGTTCGCAGTTACTGCGGCGACGCAGTCGAGGCCTAAGCCAGTTTTTTCACCACGCCATAGCGCAAAAGAGTGCGGGCCCTCGCCTTGGCATGGTCCACGATGGGCAGGGGATAGTCCTTGCCCAATGTGAGTCCAGCCTCCGCCAGCTCCAGTGGTTTAGCGATCCAGGGCGCGTGTATTGCCTTTGGGCTTAGCTTGGCCAGCTGGGGCAGGTAGCGCCGGATGAACTTGCCTTCAGCGTCAAACTTTTCGCTCTGCGCAATCGGGTTGAAGATTCGGAAGTAGGGCTGTGCATCACAGCCACTGGAGCTCACCCACTGCCAGCCGCCGTTGTTGGCTGATAAATCAAAGTCATTGAGCGTTTGTGCAAAGTAGCGCTCGCCCCAGCGCCAATCCACACCCAAGTGCTTGACCAGAAAGCTGCCGGTCACCATCCGCAGGCGGTTGTGCATATAGCCGGTCTGGTTGAGTTGGGCCATGGCGGCATCCACCAAGGGGTAGCCGGTTTGGCCAGCGCACCAGGCCGCAAACAGTGCCTCTGCCTGTGGTCCTTCTTCCCAAGCAATCTGGTCGTACTCGGGCTTGAATGCCGAAGTAGCCACATGAGGAAAGTTGGCCAGAATCTGGGCGTAAAAATCGCGCCACACCAGCTCTCCCAACCAAGTAGACGCGCCTTCATCTCCCTGCAAGTGCCGGTGGTAGGCCAGATTCACCAACTGCCGAATGGAGACGGTGCCAAAGCGCAGGTGCACGCTCAGGTAGCTGGGGCCTTTGATTGCAGGGAAGTTGCGAGTTTGCTCGTAGCGCTCCATGCGCGTGGCAAAGTCATCCAAAAGTTTTTGTGCTCCAGCCTCACCCGTCGGAATCTTGAGCGCCTGCAGGTTGCTGGGTACAAAACCGATATCCGTCAAACTAGGTACTGGCGCGCGGTAGGCCTCGGGCCGCGGTGCCAGTCGCTGGGGGCGCGCGAGTGAAACTTCGGCTGCTGGATGGAGCGCCAATCGGGCCAGCCAAGCGCGCATGTAAGGCGTAAACACACCATACGGCTTGCCCATTTGGGTGAGTACTTCGCGCGCCTCAAAAATCACGTGGTCTTTGTGCCGCAGCAACGCTTTGCCTGCATTTGCCAGTGTTCGTGCAACCGACTCATCCCGGGCGTTCGCCTGTGGTTCGTAGTCCTGTCCCGCAAACACGGCCTGTACATCCAGCGCCTGTGCAAGCCGGGGGATTTCCTCTTCGGCCCGACCATGCACAACAATCAGCCCGGCATGCGGCTCTGCACTCGAGGCGCGCAGGCTGGCATCGACTTCGACCAGTGACTCACGGATAAATTCCACCCGCCGGTCCTGCCGCGGCAAGGGCGCCAAAATATCGGTGTCAAAGACAAAAGCGCAGTAAACGCGTTCGCACAACTGCAGCGCGGTGTTCAGTGCCGTGTTGTCATGTGTGCGCAGGTCACGGCGAAACCAGACCAGGCCAGAGGCGTATTGTGTGTGCATGCCACCCGTTAAAATCAATGTATGTCCGGCGATTCTGCACCCATCAATCTCACCAACCACTTTTTGATTGCAATGCCCGGATTGGAAGATGCCCTTTTTTCCAAAAGCGTGGTGTACGTGTGTGAGCACAACAGCAAAGGCGCGCTGGGCCTGGTGATCAACAAGCCTGCAGACATGGACCTCAAGGCCTTGTTTGCAAAAATAGATCTACCCCTGCAGCGCACAGACCTGCAGGCCAGTCAGGTGTTCCAGGGTGGGCCGGTGCAAACCGAACGTGGCTTTGTGTTGCACGAGAGAACCGAGGTCCCGGACGCGGAGGAAGCCAAGTCCTCACTGTATGCCTCCACCATGACCATTCCCGGGGGGCTGGAAATGACCACCTCCAAGGATGTCCTCGAAGCGATCGCCAGCGGCTCCGGGCCGGGGCGGGTGCTAGTGTCACTGGGGTACTCGGCCTGGGCTGGCGGGCAGTTGGAAACAGAGCTGGGTGAGAACAGCTGGATCACTGTCGATGCCGACCAAGCCATCATTTTCGATACACCGATCGAGCAGCGGTATGACAAAGCGCTGGCTTTGTTGGGCCTGCAGGCCTGGATGATCTCTACCCAGGCGGGGCACGCATGAGCGCACCGGCTGTGCTTGTGCCGGCCCACCTGACCACGTTTGTTGCTTTTGATTTTGGCCTCAAGCGCACCGGTGTTGCCGTGGGCAACCGGTTGTTAAAAACCGCGCAACCCCAGGGCTCCATCCACGCGGAGGGCAGTGCCCGCTTTGATGGGGTGGCCGCCAAACTCAAGGAGTGGCAGCCCGATGCCATTGTGATCGGCGTGCCCTACCACCCCGACGGCGCTGCCCATGAAAACACCACGCGGGCCAAAAAGTTTGGGCGCCAGCTGCATGGCCGATTCGGACTGCCCGTGTTTGAGGTGGATGAGCGTTACAGCACCACCGAGGCGATTAGCTCGGGTGCGAAGGACGCTGATGCAGCATCGGCCTGCATCATCCTGGAACAATTTTTGAGGAGTTTGACGTGAGTATCCTGGCATTAGATGCGGAAGCGCTGTACCGCGATCTGCTGCGCGGTGTGCGGCAGTTGTGCACGGAGGACACCCGCTTGGTGGGCATCACCTCTGGTGGTGCCTGGCTGGCGGAACGCCTGCAGGCCGATTTGCAACTGCCCGGCAAGGCCGGCACCATTTCGTCGGCCATGCACCGCGACGACTTTGCGCAGCGCGGCCTGTCATCGGGCGGGCAAACCCAGTTGCCCTTTGATGTGAATGGCGCGCAAATCCTGCTGCTGGACGATGTGCTCTACACCGGCCGTACGCTGCGCGCGGTGATCAATGAACTGTTTGACTATGGCCGCCCGGCATCGGTCCAGCTGGCGGTGCTGGTGGATCGCGGTGGCCGCCAGCTGCCCATCCAGGCGGACTATGCGGCGGCGCGCGTGAGTGTGGCTGCCAACCAGTCGTTGGCCCTGGCCCGCGGTGAATCCGGAACGTTCTCCTTCGATGTGCAGGAGGCCTGACATGCTCTATAAACGCAACCCCCAACTCAACAAGCACGGCGAGCTGGTGCACCTGCTGTCGGTCGAAGGTCTGCCCAAAAGCATCCTCACCCACATCCTGGACACTGCTTCTAACTTTGTGTCGATTAACGACCGCGAAGTAAAGAAGGTGCCCCTGCTGCGCGGCAAAAGCGTGTTCAACCTGTTCTTCGAGAATAGCACCCGCACCCGCACCACCTTCGAGATTGCCGCCACGCGCCTGAGTGCCGACGTGATCAACCTCGACATCGCGCGCTCCAGTGCGTCCAAAGGCGAGTCGCTGCTCGACACCAGCGCCAACCTCAGCGCCATGGCTGCCGACATGTTTGTAGTGCGCCACAGCGAGTCCGGCGCGCCTTACCTGATCGCCCAGCATGTGGCGCCCCATGTGCATGTGATCAATGCGGGTGATGGCCGTCACGCGCACCCCACGCAAGGCCTGCTGGACATGTACACCATCCGGCACTACAAGAAAGACTTCTCCAACCTCACGGGCGCCATCGTCGGTGACGTGCTGCACTCGCGGGTGGCGCGCTCCGACATCCACGCGCTCACCACCCTGGGCGCCGCAGAGGTGCGCGTGGTGGGCCCCAAGACCCTGGTGCCTTCTGACCTGGCAGGTATGGGCGTGCGTGTCTGTCACACGCTGGAAGAAGGCATCAAGGATTGCGACGTC
>JACCDT010202440.1_pt1 | contig 15292 bp, 13 predicted proteins | sample 7446291 | NCBI WGS metagenome assembly JACCDT01 (sample SAMN15323446, study PRJNA562643) | freshwater metagenome | isolation source: river surface water | place: USA:Blue River Watershed | collected 2017-08-17
ATTTTGGGGTGGATGATTCACACAAGAAATTGACATTCTATTATTCGTGCTCTCACATGAAGGAAGCAAGCGGCGCTTTGGTTGAGATAAGCAAGCCCAACTGTTTTTTTACGGTGTATACAGGAACGCTACGCGACATAAAATCCAGTGAGCATGCCCTTAAATCGATAAAGCTAAACCAGCCTCAAGGAATCTTTTCTATCCCCGTCAGTGAATTTCCGCAGCCGGCCTATTATCAGATACGAATTGCACCCCTATCCAAAGAAGGGAGAATCATTTCAGCCTTTGGCGATCCAGTCTCAATGAGCCTCTTTAACCCCAACAAAAATTAAAATTTGGCATCGAACATAAAAAGATCGTCTAAATCACTCTGCGAATCTGCTCATAAGTGGTACTTTAGAACTACGACACCACTGCAAGGTCGAGAAAATACAAGATGAATAAAACCGCAAATAAAGCGAACAAAAAAACAAGCGCTGAAAAAGCGAAGTCGAAAACCAAAACCGAGTCCAAAAGCACCAGAGAATTTTCACTGGCTACCTGCCCTGTAGGCGGTTCTGGTTGGTGTTCGTTTCCTTTCTCGCCCAAACAGCTAACCAAGCGAAAACCGGCGAAAGCTGAAACGGACAAGGTTCTGGTTACTTCTAAGGCTTGAATTCACCAAATTTAAATGCTTGAAGACGCATCTTTTACATGCGTTCAATGTCTCTAATCGCGGTCTGTTACGAAGATGTAGCCGAATCGGGCATTTTCTGTTACGCCGGTAGCAAAGAGGCGTGTTTTTGCGTCTAATTGTGATACGCTAATTCAAGCATAGTAGCCCACCTCTGGAGTTTTGTGACATGGAAGTAGCCCGCCGTCTTAAAGCGATTCCTCCTTACGTTTTTGCCGAAATCGGTAAAAAAGCAGCTGCCTTAACCAAGGCTGGTCACGATGTCATAAATTTAGGTATCGGCGCTCCAGATCAACCCACTCCGCGTCATATCGTCGATGCCATGCACGAAGCTATCGAAAAGCCGATTAATCATCAGTATCCACCTTTTGGCGGGACGCCCGAATTCAAAAAGGCTGCTAGTGAATGGTGCCAAAATCGATTCAATATCAAAATCGATCCAGAAACGGAAGTCACCACACTCATCGGTGGTAAAGAAGGCATCCACAACTTGATCATGGCTTACATAGATCAAGGCGATGTGAATATCATTCCTGACCCTGCCTATCCTGTTTATCAAACATCTACTATTCTTGCCGGTGGCGAGCCTTTCTACATGCCACTTACTCCTGAAAATAATTTCTTGCCAAGTCTTGATGCAATACCGGCCACGGTGGCGCAGAAAGCAAACTTGATGTTCTTGAACTATCCAAATAATCCTACTGCAGCCACTGCCACACTTGAATTTTTTGAAAAAGCGGTTGCTTATGCAAAAAAATACGACATCTTGTTGTGTCATGACCTTGCCTACTCAGAGATGACATTCGATGGCTACAAAGCCCCTTCAATCATGCAAGTCAAAGGCGCCAAGGATATTTGCATCGAATTGCATACACTTTCCAAAACTTATAACATGACCGGTTGGAGAATCGGCTTTGCTATCGGCAACGCTGAAGCTGTGAAAAACCTGGCTAAAATCAAGTCCAATATCGACACCGATATTTTCAGAGCCGTGCAACAAGCAGGTATTGCCGCATTTGAAGGCAACCGCGACCACATAGATTTCTGTAATAACCTTTATATCGAGCGTCGTGACCTTGCTTGCGAAAAGCTCAAAGAGCTGGGCTGGGAAGTGACACCACCCAAAGCCACTTTCTACATGTGGCTGCCGGTTCCTCCGGGTCTATCATCGGAAGAATTCTGCACCAAAATGCTCAACGAAGCTCATATTGTGGTTCCACCAGGCAACGCTTATGGTCCATCTGGCGAAGGCTATTTCCGCCTTTCGCTCTGCTTGCCCAAAGAGCGCATGGCAGAAGCTTTTGAGCGCATGAAGGCGCACAAATTCACATTTGAGATGGGTAAAGCTCAGGTCTGCTAAATAGGCGATTATAAGACTGTTGATGTTTGCCCGACCGACGGGAATAAAGTGGCATAGTTTTAGGAAATTCTAAATGGTAACTGGCGGAAGTGCTAATGACCCAAATCTAGGCAACATTCTGCCAGCGTCGCCTTCTATGCACATGGTTCACAACATGCTCTCGCATGTTCTGGATAATCCCAAAGAAAAAATCCACATTTCGTTTCGTGCTCGAATCAATTCGCCCATATACAAACTGGAAGTCGAATTCGATCCGGTCAGTCACGATCCTATCTGGCAAATGTTTCAGGCCGGAGACAACGCCGCAAATTCTCTTTGGAAATATCACAGCACAGATACTCTGCTTGTATACAACAAGCTTCTAACTTCAATTGGCGAAGAAGTCCAGCGAGTTCATTTGAGCGCACAAATGGACAAGGCTCAAGCGCAAGCTCAAGTACAGTCTCAATCGCAAGTGCAAAATCAGGCTGCAGGTGCAGCCGATGGCGGGCTAGTTTTCTACTATGCTCCTACTAGCAAAGAAGAGCTAGATAAAACCACGCCAATGCCTGCCTTTTCAAATCCGACCGCCCTTGCTGAGCGAAGCACCGTCCTCAATGGCGACCTAGCATTTATTCAAATAACCACTCTTTTGCAGTCATTGCAATTGGCCAAAATGACTGGTCGTCTGCAAATAGATAGTAAAGAGGGTGCTGCCGAAGTCTTCTTTTTAGAAGGCAAGCCTGTTCACTGCTCGGTGCCAAACTCAAGTGGTAACGAAGGCGTTTACGAGCTTATGGCTTGGCAAGAAGGCAAATTCTTTTTCCAGCCCCAAGTTGTAACTAAAAAAAGAACACTTACAGAAGCACTGGATAACCTGGTTATACAAGGCGTTCAGTTGCTTGATAAATTGAATTATCTGAAAAACATCGGCTACAGAGAAGATAGTGTTTTAGCGCGCGTCGAGCAAGAGCAAGAGCAAGGGCGAAACCCAAATGATTTAGAAGATCTTTTGAGTGTTGGCGATCCCGATTGTGTCGCGGCTCAGCGCAAAATTTATTCTTCTGTTGATGGTCACACCGAATCAAATAAGCTTTTCAAATCGCTTGGATTATCGCGCAGTCAGTGGGTTCCTGCGGTGAATTATATGATCCGCGCCAAGCTCATAACCATTGGTGGTGGCGGCAAAACCACAGGCGAATTGAATAAATTGTCGCTCAAGCCAAAAGTAGTCGATAACGCAGCCATTCAGTCTGTGATGATGACTCTGCGCCGTCCAGATACCGGAATGTTTAATTATGCTGCCTTTTTATATTTTCTAGAGCAAGAATATTTTCGTGGGCACCGCGCTGGAACACCTTTGTCTGTAATTATTTTTGATATGCGCATCAAATCTGGTGTCAAAGAAATTATTCGCGAACCGATGCCCGCACAAGCATTGAACGAAGCGGTATTTCGCATTTCAAATACTAAGCGTCAAAGCGACTTGCTTGCTCACTACGAAGGCTTTGACTATGCGCTAATTTGTCCCAATACTAAAGGCGAGGGCGCCAAAGTTTTAGCAAGACGCATTTTAAAAGCGATGGCTAAAAGTCCGCTTACATCGACTATTTCTATCAAGAATCTGGATATGCGCTTTGGTATTGCTTGCATTCCAGAAGACTTCTTGGAACTGGGTCTTTTGCTTTCAGCATCTGAAGCAGCTCGCAATAAAGCGGCTGAAAGTGAAAACGATCAGGAAACAGTTTTGTATCGCGATATCTGGTAATGCCTAAGCGCTCATGGCTTTCTTTTGTTTCCAAACACAAGAAGCAGGGCTTGAAGCTTGACGATTTGATTTATGCCCTTGGCGTTTTGTATCTGGCAAGGAAAGGTTTGGACTGGACAGTTGAAAACCTTCACCAGTATTGCCTTTCGCTTGTTGGTGACAATTTCGACTATGGACTTTTGAAACCTCAACCGATATCGGTTAAGGTTTTAAATAGCGATATCGATTTCGATTTAAAAAAAATCGGTCACACATACGAATGTTGGCGCCACCTTGACCGACCAGCATTTCAAGCTCGAATTCAGACTGCTAACAAATCCATCGATACCGATTTACTAATCGGTTTTACTCAAATCTATACACCCGAATGGGTTGTTCACCATCTAATAAGCAAGACTATTCTTGCAAGCGATGCAACAGTGATAGACCCTGCATGCGGGACCGGTAATTTTGTTATAAGTGCGTTCGATAAGTTAATTGAGCTTGGTGCACCAGTCGAAAATATTTTAGATACTCAATTAAGTGCGATTGATATAGATCAGACAGCCTTGTCTATTTGTGCACTCACTTTGGCTGTGCGATTAATAGAACTGGGCAAGACTGGCATTCAAAGCCAATTGAAAGAATTTAAACTAATTAGTCTAGACAATACCAATGAGCTGGGATCGCTTTACAGAGACTTTCCATCTGATCATCCACTCGCCAAAAACTATCAAGCAGTCTTAACTAATCCACCTTATATTGGACGACGTCTGCTAAGCAAACAATTAAAAGAGGCATTAAAAGCCAATTATCCAAGCTCATATCATGACTTGAGTGCTGCATTTTTGAGTCGCTGTCTTGAACTGACGAGCACCACCGGTAGAGCAGGTATGATCACGCAAGCATCGTTGCTTGATTTGCCTGCTTTTGATTTACTCAGGCGCGAAATAATTGATAGTTATAATCTTGTGAGTATTATAGATGCAGGCACCAACGTATTTCCGCTCATACAAGGCGATAAGGTAAATAGTGCCATAATCGTTATAGAGAAGCCAAGAGAGGTGTTAGATAACCAATCTTTTGAGTTTTGCAAATTATCCAAACACTCTAATTTGAGCAATGGATCGGATCCGATTTTAAAACTAGACCAGAACAGTCTCAAATTGGCTTATAGACTGAGTGAGCCCGCTCCGGCTGAAATTATGCAATTGTTCGAACTGCCATCGCTTGATTCTATTGCTTCCATCAAACAAGGACTAGCCACCACAGATAATGCCCAGTTCGTCAAAAATATCTGTGATGTTCCACAAGTTGAAATAGGCATCAAGTGGTTTCCCTATGTTAAAGGAGCTGGTGCCACGCGTTGGTTCGCCCCGGTTATGCATGTAGTCGATTGGCAAGACAACGGCAAGCGCATAAAAGAAGCTGTCCGACAGAAGTATCCTTATTTAAATGGCAAAGCAAATTGGGTGGTTAAAAACGAATCGTATTATTTCAAGCCAGGAATCTGCTTTTCGTTTGTGTCTACCAAAGGAGTTTCTTTTCGCAAGCTGTTTGCAGGCGCCATATTCGATGTTGGAGCATCGGCTATCTTTCTGCACGATGAGTCGATTGATCCTGACTTTTTGCTGGCTTATCTCAATTCGTCTTTGTGCGTTGCGCTACTTCAATATATAAATCCGACTATAAACAATCAAGTGGGAGACGTGCGCAGACTGCCTATAATTGCGATGGAGCAAAGTGTTTTAGCAAAGAATGCAAGGAAGTTAATCGAACTATCGAAAATGAAAATCACATGTGATGCAGTGGAAAGAGAACACCTTTTGCAAGAAATTGAAAGGCTCGAAATAGATAACGATTACATTGTTTTGCAGGCTGCCAAACAACAATTTGACTGGTCAGAAAATCAAGTATCCAGAGTAAGCGACTGGAGTCAGCATCGTGTCGCTATTTCCAGTCCAGTTTCGAGAATTTGAAATTAACTTGCACTCCAAGGCGAGCTAAATATTTGATCAAAAGATCAACACTAAAGAGGCTGGACTGCGAACCCAATATTTCTGCAACGCGTGGCTGACCAACCTTTAGTTTTTTTGCTGCCTCAATTTGAGTCCAACCATTTTTTTCGATAATATCCTGTAGCGCCATTAACAAATCGCTTCTGGCTATAAGATTCGCTGATTCAGCATCACTGAAACCTAGATCTTTGTAAACGTTTCCGCAACTCGGTTCAGCTTGCACTTGTCCAGAACTCGTTTTAGGCTTGATTTTAACGTTGGTTTTGAATGAATTTTTTTGGTCTTGCAAGTTCCTAACATAACAGGCACGTAGTTTTTCTGAAGGTCTTGCCTTTGTTCGTGAAACAAATGGTGCTGCTGGATTTATAGATAAATCTAGCAAAAAGTTATAGATGTTTTGGGCGAAGCACGCGATTTTCACGAAGGACTTGCTCCAGTTTCGTGGGAGCCGCCAAGTCCTTTGTAGGTGTTTTTTTCGAAGAAATATTGGTTGACTTAATCAACGAAATTACTTGATTAAGTCAACTAATTTTCTCGCACTTTTTTTGTTGCTTTAGGAAACGAAATTGTTTCCTCAGGAAACGAATAATTCTTGATTTTTTCGACCTACGGCAACAGAGTTAATGTCCAGCCGGATGCCTCATTTTAGCCAGCTCGCCAAAAAGTGCATTTGCTTTTTCGACATTCTTCAAAACGCCTTTGCCAGTCAAATATCGCTCTGCCAACTTAGCCTTTGCAGCAGACGAGCCATTTTTATCGGCTTTCAAATACAATTCAATTGCTTTGGCTGAGTCAGCCTTGGTACCTCTGCCATCTGCATACATGCCTGCCAAATCATTCATGGCGCGCGAGTTTGAGTGCGCCGCTGATTGAGTGAACCATTCAAACGCTCTTGCATCGTCTTTAGCCACAGTGACACCATTTAAATAAAAGCCAGCAAGAGAACATTCACCACGTGCGCATCCGTACAAGTTGGCTAATTTCAAAAATGCTTTTGCTTGCGCCGGATTCTTGGCAGTGCCAATGCCATGTTCATACATGTGTGATAGTAATAACAAAGCATCGCCATTTTTTTGTTTGGCAGCAGAATCAAAATACTTTATGGCGCGAGCATAATCTTTAGTGGTGCCAAATCCATAAATAGAAGCGATGCCCATAGAAAATTGCGCCTTACTTGAGCCAAGGCGAGCCGCTTTTTCTATCAATGCAATAGATTGTTTAGAATCAATCTTGCCGTCCAGTCCGTCGCTTTGCATAGCACCTAGCGCAAACATGGCATCGGCATTTCCGCCTGCAGAGGCTTTCGTATATGATTCAATTGCTTTTTTGTAATTGCGCGCGACACCGCCTGTGCCGTGTTCATACTTATCGCCTTGCTCGAACAGATCTTTTGGGGAAGCGGCAAATGCTGGAACAATATTTAGAGAAAGGAAATTTGAGAGTAAAAGAAAAAGTGAAAGCAAAAAAGAAAGGGAAGCACCACTCATTGGAAATTGCCTCCCTTTCTTCAAGTGCATTATTTTAATTACGCTTTAGCTGGCGTCTTCAAGCATTCGCCAACAAGCTTTGCCACTTCTTTTGGTGTCATGGCAACTTTGATACCGTTTGCTTCAAACGACTTCATTTTGGATTCGGCAGTTCCTTTGCCACCAGAAATGATAGCGCCTGCATGGCCCATGCGTTTTCCAGGAGGTGCGGTAACGCCCGCGATGAAACCAATCACAGGCTTCTTCACGTTCTTCTTGATGAACTCTGCAGCTTCTTCTTCTGCGGTTCCACCGATTTCACCGATCATCACAATCACTTCTGTATTTGGATCGTCGCTGAACATTTGAAGAGGTTCTTGATAGCCAGTGCCTTTTACAGGGTCGCCACCAATACCAACACATGTTGATTGTCCAATTCCAGCTTCGGTCAAAGCAAGAGCAATCTCGTATGTCAAAGTACCAGAGCGGCTAACCATGCCTGTTTTGCCTGGCTTGAAGATTGAACCTGGCAAGATTCCTACAAGCGACTCACCAGGGGTGATGACGCCTGGGCAGTTTGGTCCGACCATTTTGACATTATTTGCTTTGACATGTGCCACCAGTTTGGCTGTGTCTTGCGGAGGGATGCCTTCGGTGATTAAAACAATTAATTCAATTCCAGCATCGACTGCTTCAAATCCAGCATCTAGCGAGCCGTAAGGTGGAACGAAAATAACCGAGCAAGTAGCGCCAGTTTTTTCGACTGCTTCTTTGACTGAGTCATAAACTGGCAAACCGTGTACTTGGGTACCACCTTTTCCAGGGGTTACGCCAGCTACGATTTTGGTTCCGTATTCAATCATCCGTTTAGTGTGCGAGGAGCCCATTTTCCCGGTGGCGCCTTGTACAACTACTTTGGTGTTTTTGTCTAAAAGAATCACTGTCTTTCTCCTTGGTTAAAAGTATTAGCGCGCGCCAACAGGCTGTTTGGTTTTTGCCGCTTCAACAGCCGCTTTCACCGCGTCTTCGATGTCTGGATAGAGCTTGAGACCAGACTCTGCAAGCATTTTTTCTGCTTTGTCCTGGTTGTTGCCTCTCAGACGTACAATCATTTTTCTTTGGGGGTGGCGCTTCATGAATTCAACGAGGGCCGATGCCACTTCGTCGCATGCAGTGATTCCGCCAAGGATGTTTAATAGGATGACGTCGCAGTTCGGGTTGTCATGGACGATCTCGATTGCAGTCAAAGTTTTTTCTTGGTCTGATCCGCCACCAGCATCTAAAAAGTTGCCAGGGTTACCGCCAAATTTTTTGACCATGTCCATTGTTGCCATGGTCAATCCGGCGCCGTTGCAGATAATGCCGATATTGCCATCGAGTTCGACCAGGTTGAGTCCTTCCTTTTTAGAGCGACGTTCGCGCACTGGAAGATCGACCAAATGTTTATCTTGCCAACCGTCGAATTTCTTTTGACGACCCATTGCATCATCGTTGATGGTGATTTTGCCGTCGCCTGCAATTACATCGTCGCCTTCAGTAACGAATAGCGGGTTGATTTCAGCAAGGTCTAAGTCATATTTTTCAAACAACAAGTAAAGCTTAGCTGCGATGTCTGCCACTTTGGCGAAAACGGCACCTTTGAGACCCAGTTGATGGGCAAGGGCGCGACCTTGATAAGGATGGAAGGGGTAGGTAATTGGAACAGTCTGAACATTTGGGTTTGACTCAATTTCCATACCGCCGTCTGCTGCTGCGATGAAAATGGGACAGCCACGTTCGCGGTCGATGGTTACAGCCAGGTAGATTTCTTTTTTGAAGTTGACGATTGGTTCAACTAAAAGACTTTCTGTTTTTGAATCTTTAATGGTCATTGAAAGTAATTTCTTGGCAACTTCTTTGCCTTCTTCAAGTGTTTTCACTTTCTGAATGCCGCCGGCTTTACCTCTGCCGCCTGACATCACCTGGCACTTCAAAATGACCGGCCAGCCCAAGTGGACTTTGGCTAGTTCTTCGGGCTTAGTGATTCGGGCTGAGGGTGGGACCGGAATTCCACCTTCGGCAAACAATTGCTTGGCTTCGTATTCGTATAGATTCAAGACTGTTTCCTCTCGACATGTGAGTGGGGGCGCATTGCTTGTAGTAGCTGCCATTTAATGTAGATCAAAATAAAGAAAGTCCTGTATTTATTCGTTAAACATAAATATTTGAAGCTGGCACTGGGAGTATACTTAAGCCTCTAGATGTGAAGGGTTAATGATGCGCATCGGAATATTGACTGGCGGCGGCGACTGTCCCGGCTTAAATGCCGTCATTCGTGCCGTGGTGCGACACAGTGTTAAATCTTTTGGTTCTGAAGTGCTCGGCTTCTTAGAGGGTTGGCGTGGTCCAGTCGACAACATGATAATGCCGCTCACATTGCGCAACACTGAGACTATTATTAATCGCGGCGGGACCATCATCCGTACATCGCGCAGCAACCCGTTTGCCACAGAAGACGGACCAAAAAAGATTTTGGACAACCTCAAGAAAAATAACATAGACGCGCTTATAGCAGTCGGTGGCGAAGAAACTTGCGGTGTGGCAAAGCGCTTGTTTCAAGAGCATAAAGTGCCTGTAGTCTGCATTCCAAAAACAATCGACAACGATTTGAACGCGACCGACTACACTTTTGGATTTGACACTGCAGTAAATGTTGTAGCTGAAGCCATAGACAGATTGCACACTACTGCCGAATCGCACAACCGAGTATTAGTCTGCGAAGTTATGGGCAGGCACACAGGTTGGATAGCCTGTCATGGCGGAATTGCAGGCGGCGCCGATTTTATTTTGGTGCCAGAAAAGCCAATTATAATTGACGAAGTTATCGAAGCAATTAAAAAATCTCACTCACGCGGCCGCGACTATTCTATTGTTGTAGTGGCTGAGGGTGCGCGTTTTGGCGATGATCCAAAAGACGGTGTTGAAAATAAGAATGGCGTTGGTGGCATCGGCGAGAAATTAGCCCATGTCATTTCAGAAAAAACCGGCTACGAAACAAGAGCAACCACGCTTGGACACATTCAGCGCGGCGGCTCACCAACAGCCTTTGATCGTGTGCTTGCCACCAGGTTTGGTGTGCATGCAACAGAGATGGCTCACGAGAAAAAATTTGGTCGTATGGTATCACTTCAAGGAAGTAAGATTACTGACGTTCCTTTGGAAGATGCAGTAGATACCCTTAAAACGCTTGATTTGAACTTGTATAAAGTTGCCGAAGTCTTTTTTGGTTAATGCACGACGAAGCAATAATGCGAAGATGCCTGGAGCTGGCACGCCTAGCCGAAGGTCGAACATCGCCTAATCCAATTGTTGGATGCGTCGTTGTCGATAAAGATAATAATTTTATTGCCGAAGGCTATCATCGCAAACACGGCGAGCACCATGCCGAGGTGGAAGCGCTAGACATTGCTGGTGACAAAGCCAAAGGCGGAACTCTATTTGTTAATTTAGAGCCATGCAGTCACTTCGGTAAACAGCCACCATGTGCAGATAGAATTATTGAATCTGGAATAGCAAAAGTAGTTGCTGCCATTCAAGATCCAAATCCAAAAGTTTCAGGTCTTGGTTTTAAAAAATTAGAAGATGCTGGCATCGAAGTGGTGCGCGATGTCTTATCGATTGAGGCAAAGTTATTTAACAAGCCATTCTTGAAAGCCAAAACCCAAGGTCTTCCTTGGATGATTTTGAAAATTGCAGCCACTCTAGACGGACACATTGCAGACAGAGACGGAAAATCACAATGGATAACTGGTGATCAGGCGCGCTCATTGGTAATGAATTTGCGCAATAAAGCAGACGCCATAATTATCGGTGCAGGCACAGCTCGTCTGGATAATCCAAAGTTGAGCGTTCGAGGTTTGGACCAATCTCGTGAACCAAGAAATCCTGTGCGTGTTGTGATTGATCCAAATTTGACTGTAGATAAAAATTCGAATCTATTTAAAAAAGACCAGGGCGGTCGCACGATTGTTTATTGTGGCCAAGATAAAGATAACAAGCACAATTTTGGTGACCATGTCAAAATCAAAAAGGCACCAGTTTCCAAATCAAATAATGCAAGTAATTCAAGCAATTTGGACCTGGATTGGATTTTAAGAGATCTGGTTGCAGAGGAAGGTATTAATAGTGTCATGTGCGAAGGTGGCGGCGTTCTTGCTGGTTCGTTCTTACAACAAAATCTAGTGGATGATATTTACTGGTTTGTCGCGCCAAAAATACTTGGCGATTCCAAGGCAAAATTGGCCGTTGCAGGACAAGAAGCAATCTCGCTTGACAAGGCTAAGTCGTTTGAACTAAATGCGCCACAAATTATCGGATCAGACTTATTGCTGTTATTGCACAATCCAGAGTCTATGGCTAAATTACTTGGCGGTCTCTGATTAAATAATCGTTTTCAAGTGGCGATCGCAATATATACTTTTGCCATGAGTATTAATCAAAGATCATTTAGTTACAGCTTTGAAGCCCGCGAAGATGGATTTCACGATCTTATTTTCGGATCTGACCAAGCTCAAAGCCAATTCATTGCGCCCGACTCCTATGTAGACAAACTCTCTTGGCTCAAGAGTAGTTTGAGCGCATATCTTTCAAGCGTTAACGAATTAGAAAGCCTGAAAACACCAAGCGTAGCTTCTTAGCAGGCAATCTTGTAAACTGTAGACCTATGTCTACAAACGCGACTCAAACAAATACCAAATCGGTATACGTCGAAACTTTCGGCTGTCAGATGAACAAGTCGGACTCCGAGCATATGCTTGGATTGCTCGACGAAATTGGCTATGCCCAAGTTGATTCAGCCAAGAAAGCCGACTTGTTAATTTTAAATACCTGCGCCATTCGCGAGAATGCAGAAGACAAGCTTTTTAGTTATCTGGGTGTCTGGCGCCGCTACAAAGAAGCTCGACCTGGCGCAATGATAGCCGTTGGTGGATGTGTCGCTCAAGACCAGGGTGAAAATTTCGTCAAACGCGTGCCTTATGTCGACCTTGTTTTTGGTACGCACAATTTGCATCGGCTTCCCGAGCTAGTCTTGCAAGCCAAACAAAGTTCAGAACCTGTAGTTGAAGTCTTCCAAGAATTGCCAGAGGATTTGCCTGAGCTTCCGGTAATAAGACAAAATCCGCATAGTGCCTTTGTTTCTATTATTTATGGTTGCGACTATAACTGTACTTATTGCATTGTGCCATTTGTAAGAGGTCGCGAAAAGAGTCGTTCGCCGCAAGTTTTGCTAAGTGAAATTCAAGAGCTTTCAGATGCAAACTATAAAGAAGTTATTTTGCTAGGACAAAACGTTACCGCTTATGGTCACGACCTTGAGCCTGTTACTCACCTTGGTGAATTAATAGAATTAGTCGATGCCAAAACTGATATCAAACGTATTCGCTTTCTCACCGGGCATCCTCGCGATCTCAAAGTGGAAATAATTGACTCTATCAAAAGAACACCAAGTGCCTGCGAATATTTCCATATTCCAATTCAAGCAGGAGACAACCGCACACTAAGGCGCATGGCGCGCGGCTATCAGGTCGATTTTTACAAGAGAGTTATAGAGCAAATTCGCGATCGCATTCCTAACGCATCTATAACAACCGACTTGATAGTTGGTTTTCCTGGCGAAACAGAAGACGAGTTTTTAAATACCATTAGATTAGTCGAAGAGCTTGCATTCGACGCATGCAACACTGCTGCATTTTCCCCGCGTCCTCACACGCCTGCAGCAAACTGGCCCAATCAAATTCCAGATCATGAAAAGACAGAGCGTATTCGTATGCTCAATACCGTAGTGTCAGAAGTGAGCTTGCGCTGCAATAAGCGCTACCTGGGCAGAACTTGCGAATTACTGGTAGAAGGTAGAAGCGAGCGTAATCCAGAGCGTATGACTGGGCGAACACGCACTAATAAATTAGTCAATTTCGAAGGCGATGAATCGCTGAAAGGACAGTTTGTAGATGTCGAGATTACAGCAGCTAATCCATGGGCATTGCGCGGTAGATTATTAAACAACACAAGCAAGCATGACCAAAAGGATGTGCATGAATGTGCGCTTCTACACAGCTAAAAATGGAAATCGGCACTGACATTGAAAAAGCCGCAGAGCTTTCACTTCGTGGCATGCTGGTGGCTATTCCAACCGAAACTGTATACGGTCTGGCTGCAGACATCACAAACGAAAATGCTCTAAAAGCACTTTATCAAGCTAAGGGCAGACCGGCTGATCATCCTGTTATTGTGCATATTGGCGACAAAACTCAGTTACTCGAATTGGCTCAAAATATTGATCAAGATACTCACAAACTAATCGACGCATTTTGGCCCGGACCACTTACTTTAGTATTTAAGAAAAAAGCCTCGGTATCTAATATGGTGACTGGTGGTCAAGATACAGTGGCAGTAAGAATGCCAAAGCATCCCCTTGCTCTTGCATTTTTAAAAGCAGTCAATCGTGGTATTGCGGCTCCTTCTGCAAACAAATTTGGCAAAGTGAGCCCGACCAAGGCGTCTCATGTTCTAGAAGATTTGAAAAACGAAGTCGCATATATTTTAGATGGTGGCACCTGCGATGTCGGCGTAGAATCGACCATTCTTGATATGACCTCGTCTGTAAAACAAATACTTCGCCCAGGTAAAATAACGGCTTCTATGCTTGAAGAAGTCCTTGGATACAAAGTTGAGCTTAAAGAAAAATCGCAAGTGCGCGTGCCTGGATCTTTGTCTAGCCACTATGCACCAGTTAAACCGATATCGATTTTATCTTCTAATAATTTAGAAAACGGCATCGCCCAAATTATAAAAAGTGGCAAAGGCGTCTCGGTTCTTTCATTCACTAAGCCTGAAGCAGGTGAGTGTCACTGGCTAGAAGCTAACAAGAACTCGACCAATTACACCAAAGATTTCTATTCCAATTTGCGTAAATTGGACTCCTTTGATTGCGATACGATCGTGATTGAAGCATTGCCCGATGGGCAAGAATGGACGGCGGTCAAAGATCGTCTCAAAAGAGCAGCACAGTCTTGATTTAATTTTCCACTGGAGGAAAAAATGAAATTCAGCGCATTCACTTCTTTATCGATTGTACTTTCTTTGACATTTACAGCTAACGCACTGGCTGCTGATACCAAATCGGACGCAAAAACCGAAGCCAAATCTGAGGCTAAAGTCGTCTCAAAAGAGAAGCAAGACAAAGAAAGGCTGGAAACTTTAAAGGAAATTGCACACAAGCACAAATTCCATGATAAAACCGAGTCTACTGGCGACATGGAAATCAAATTGCAAAAACACCTGAACAAACTGATCAAAGAAAAATACGAAGAAATAAAAGCTCTTGAGCACGACTTGAAGCAAATAGACAATAAAGCTGTTGCCCCCAAAGGCGCGCCCACACCGACCCATTTGCGCGATAATGTAGACCATGTCAAAGAACAAATCGAGCGCAAACATGGCGAAAAATATACTCGCTAGATTTAAATCAAAAGCCTTAATTGCTTGTCTAGCTCTTTTGCTGTTTGGTGCAACTGAACAATTGGCGCAGGCTAAAGCTTATTTTGCCTCACTTAAAGAAATGGTGGAGCGCTCAGAGGCGATTGCGCTTGCAGACCTTGGTACAGTTAAAATAAATAAGTTCAAGGGACCGACCTGGACCTACTCTCAAGAAGCCAATGTCACTTTGATTGAATCTTACAAAGGCAAGTTGCCAAAATCGTTCACTATGCGTGGTGGCGAAGATTTTCGTTGTGCGCATGTCGGATTGGCTGAGGGCAAGAATCTTTTATTCTTGAAAAAGGAAGGCGACTATTATATTGGCGCCAACTGGATGAGTTCTTGCATTCATGTAATAGACAATAATGTCCCTTGGTTCAAAACAGAAGATAAGAGTCATCCTCAAGAAAAAAATGAAGTCCGCCTTGATCAAGCCATAAAGGATGTAAAAGCGCTAGTGAATGGAAAATCGGTTGGAATCCAACTGCCTGATTATTTGAAGACCCTAATGAGCGCAAACGATTTTACCGATCA
>JACCDT011406615.1_pt1 | contig 15291 bp, 17 predicted proteins | sample 7446291 | NCBI WGS metagenome assembly JACCDT01 (sample SAMN15323446, study PRJNA562643) | freshwater metagenome | isolation source: river surface water | place: USA:Blue River Watershed | collected 2017-08-17
CCACCAGTCCGTCATGCCGGGGGCGTCGCGGACCACGGGACCGATGAGGCCCGATAACACAGCAGCTCCCCAGACCGAGAGACCCGAGTAGAAGCCGGCGCGCAGGAGGCTCGAGCGGCGTCGCACCTTGAGGGTGGAGAGCACCGAGACAATCCCTCCCGTGAGTGCCAGGACCAGCGGAGCGGGATCCCCCTCGGGTTGCAGGATCGTCCACCAAAGTGCCCCGGCCAGGCAGGCGAAGAGACCGGTGCGCGCCCCGAGCAGCACCGAAAGGGTCATCGGGGCCAGGGCGTAAGGGATCAGCAGGGGGAAATGGAGAACATCGAGATGCCCCGCATCAACCTGGGCCCGCAGGAAAACGGCAACTCCCTCCTGAAGCAGGATCAGTCCCAGAAAAAGGGTGAGACGGGAGTTGCCCCGCAGGATGGAGTCGCCGTTGATCACCGGCTGAATCACCGCGATCGAGAGGATCATCAGGGCGAACAGGAAGTGCCTCGGGGCATCGGTCCCGTCCAGGACCACGCAGTAAAAGGCCAGCAGGGCGGCCGTGGCCAGGATGATGAGAACCCTCATCGCGATGCTTGTCTCCAGCCACTCCAGAAGAGGGTGTTCCGGCATGGCAAGGCGCGTCTTGCCGCAGCTCATCCCCTTGGCGGCAAGGCGTTGTTTTTTCAGGAAGCTGAACATGGAAAAAGCGTGAATGGTGCTTGGGACGTGATCGTGATCCGTGAAAGATTAAATGCGTGTTTCCCGGTTGCCGCGGTGATCCTTGTAGGCGGCGATGATCGAGCGGACCAGGGGATGACGGACGACATCCCCCTCGCCGAAGGGATGGAAGGCGATACCGCGGGTCTCCTTGAGAGCCCCGAGCGCCTCGACCAGGCCGCTCGGCTTGTTCTTGGGAAGATCGATCTGGGTCCGGTCTCCGGTGATCACGCATTTGGAACCTATGCCGATGCGCGTCAGGAACATGAACATCTGCTCGGTGGTGGTGTTCTGAGCCTCGTCGAGGATGATGAAGGCCTTGTTGAGCGTGCGGCCGCGCATGTAGGCAAGCGGCGCGATCTCGATGATGTTGCGCTCCAGGGCCCGCTGGAGTTCCTCGGGTTCGAGCATGTCGTGGAGGGCGTCGTAGAGGGGGCGCAGGTAAGGCAGGATCTTCTCCTCCAGTTCCCCGGGGAGGAACCCCAGCGCCTCCCCCGCCTCCACCGCGGGACGGGTAAGGATGATGCGGGTGACTTTTTCCGCCTTGAGGGCGGCGACCGCCTTGGCCACCGCGAGGTAGGTCTTGCCTGTGCCGGCCGGCCCGATCCCGAAGGTGATGTCATGCGCATCGATGGCCCTCAGGTAGTCCCGCTGGGAAAGCGTCTTCGGAATGACAGGTGGCTTGCGGGGCGAGCATTGGATGCGTTCGCTGAAAAGCCCCTCGAGACCGGCAGGCGCACCCGTCTTGGTCGAAGGGGATGGGGGGATCTCCTCCAGCGCAAAGAGGAACTCAGCGCGACCGATCACCCCTCCCGAGGCCGTGACCTTGCGAAGCTGTCCGAAAACATCGACCGCGCGGGCCACGGCGGGCGACGGTCCCTCGATCCTCAGCCAACCGTCGCGTGCGGTAAGGCGGATCCCGAGCCTTTGCTCCATCTCACGCAGGAGCGACTCATCCCCGCCGTAAACGGCATGGAGAGACCTTGCATTCTCAAACTCCAGCGTGACCGTCTCCCCGTGAGAGGAAGAGTAGGGCGGCTCCTGATGGCGTGCTGTCTTCAACGCGAACGGCTACTTGTAGCCGTAAACCAACGCCCACGGGGTGCGATCCTCGGGGGACTTGAGGATCTGGACGATGGCGAAGTAGGTGCCGGTCGCCTTGGGGCTGACACGGACACCCGCAAACCTTCCCTTCTGCCAACTCTCGGCATCGACGAGGTTACCCTTGTCGTCGTAGATGTGCACCGAGAGGGAAGCACCCTTCACATCGGTTGCCATGAGGAACCAGTAGTCGTTCCCCTTGAAAAGCTGGGAACTGACCGCCTTCTTGTCACGAAGGGCGAGATCACCGCCCCAAGCATCCTTGCGGATGGAGAAACCCTGCTTGTAGTAGGGAAGCGCGGCCTCGTAGGCGAAAGAAAGGGCGTCATCGACCGTGGCACGGAGCACCGAGGGAACTCCCAGCGTGACCAGGAGGGCCAGAAGGAGTGGGCGACACCCGGGAATTCGGGGAGCAGTGAAGGTCATCATGGCTCAGTTCCCCCCGTTGACGATCTGCTGATCCACCTCGCGGGTCAGGTCATGGATGACCTTGACCTTGTCGGCGGTGATGCTGGCGCCACCCTCGTTGACAAGCGGTCCGATCTTGCGGAGCACCTCGCGGATGCGGGCGACCAGAGGATTCTTCCGAAGGCGCGAGCTCATCGAGCCGATGCAACGGTCGAAGTAATTCACCAACTCGGGCTGATGGAGAAGCTCCGCCCCGTCCTTGGAGAATCCGTTCTGCACGATGGAGGTCAGGACCTCCGTGCCGCGGAGCCATCCGCCGAGGCTGACAAGCTGGGAAAGGTCCTGGTCGTTGAGTTCCTGCATGGCGCCGCGCACATCCTGAAGCGCTCCGTCAAACTCGGCCCTGACACCCTTCCAGTCACGGTGATCGGCCTTGTCGGTGATGCTCTTGCTGCGGGCGATAACCGATTTGCGGACATTGATCGCCTCGGCAAGGGTGAGCACCTGGCGACCGAGTTCCTTGACCCTCTCGGCATCCTCCGCCTCCACCGCGACGAACCCCTCGGCGATCACATTGCCGAGAAGCAGCGCGGTGCGGGCGCGATCCTCGGGGGTACGGACCTTCCCGTCGCGCAGCTGTCCCTTCCAGTTGGGGTTCCCGAGCTTGTCGAGCACGGCGAAGATCTCGCTGGGTACGGGCACCACGACCTCCTCGACGGCGGCGGCCGGGAAATCGGAAAGCGCGATCTTTTTGGGAACCGCCTCGGCCTGAAGCGATCGGGCGCAGAGCATCGAGAAGCCGGCGAGAGCCAGGCAAAGAAGGGGTCGCCTCGTCATGGAGAATCCTTGAAAAATACCCTCGCGCCGGAGGGTCTTGCCGTGGAGCATGGGCAGGTCGTCGTTCACAGCTGTTTGTTAAGTTCAATCTGTAATGGACCCGAAAAGATTACAACACATTCTTGATACCGCCTCCACGAAGAGACTTCTCGTCCTCGGGGACCTCATGCTGGACGAGTTTGTCTGGGGAAGCGTCGGCCGCATCTCCCCGGAGGCCCCCGTGCCCGTCGTCGAGGTCCAGAGTGAGTCGAGCTATCCCGGAGGAGCCGCCAACGTGGCACGCAACCTGAGGCAGTTCGCCTCCTCGGTCACCATGCTCGGCGTCGTGGGCGCTGATGCCGCGGGAGAGAAGCTGACCTCCCTCCTCAGGAAAGAGGGCATCTCCGGGGAAGGACTCTTCACCGACCCGGCCGTGCCGACCATCGTCAAGACCAGGATCATCGCCCAGCGCCAGCAGGTCGTGCGCGTCGACCGCGACCACAGGACCCCGGCCGGATCCCGCCGTGCCGATATCCTGGAGAAAGCCCGCTCCCTGGTCGCCGCCTCGGACGCCGTCCTCTTCGAGGACTATGGCAAGGGATTCCTCGATCAGGATTTTGTGAACGCGGTTCTCGAGGCGGCCCGCGAACACGGAACGCTCGTCACCTGCGACCCCAATCCCAAGAACCCGCTCGAGTGGCCCGGCATCGCAACGATCAAGCCGAACCGCTCCGAGGCCTTCGCCGCGGCCGGCATTCCCCTCACCTCCCCGGTCAATCCGCCGGAAATGGACGAGGCGCTGCTCCGGGTCGGAGCCGTGCTCTTGGAGCGCTGGAACGCCGGCGCCCTCCTCGTCACCCTGAGCGAGCAGGGAATGATGCTCTTCCGTCCCGGACATCCTCCCTACCACACGCCGACACGAGCACGGGAAATCTTCGACGTTTCGGGGGCGGGTGACACCTCCATCTCCCTCTACACGCTCGGGATCGCGGCGGGAGCCACCCCCGAGGAGGCGGCCGAGCTTGCCAACCATGCAGCGGGCGTCGTCGTCGGGAAACTCGGCACCGCCACCTGCTCCCGCACGGAACTGGAGCAAAGCTTCAAGGAACACGCCATCGCATGAGCGACCGACCGCTCCGCCCCGCCCTTTTCCTCGACCGCGACGGCACCCTCATGGAGGAGGTCGACCACTGCCGCAACCCTGCCGATGTGAGGGCCTACGCGGGAGCCGCGGAGGAACTCGCCAGGGCCCGCTCCCTCGGCTGGGCGAACATCATCATCACCAACCAGAGCGGCATCGGCCGGGGCTACTTCACCGTCGGGCAGTTCCTCTCCGTGCAGGAGGAACTCATCCGCCAACTGGATGGCGTCATCGACGCCTCCTACATGGCCCCGGATCATCCCGACAACCCCTCGCCGCGCCGAAAGCCGGCTCCGGGGATGATCCTTGAGGCCGCGGCTGATCACGCGATCGATCTCTCCCGCTCCTTCATGATCGGGGACAAGGCCCTCGACATCGAGTGCGGTCGCAACGCCGGTGTCCGCACGATCCTGGTGGAAACGGGCTACGGCAAAAAGGCGGAGGGATGCACCCCCGACCACAGGGCCCCCACCGTGACCGAAGCCATCCGAATCGCCCTCGGCTCCTGATTGCTCCACCATGGCCACTTCCCGCACCAACCCCCCCTCTCCTTCTTCCGTCGCCCTCGTCATCCCGGCGCGATGGGGCTCCACCCGCTTTCCCGGAAAGATGCTCCACCCGCTGGCGGGAAAACCGCTCATCCAGCATGTCTGGGAGCGTTCCTGCGAGGCCCGAGGCATCGCGCGAGTCATCGTGGCCACCGACGAGGAACGGATCGCCACGGCGGCACGCTCCTTCGGGGCCGAAGTCGTCATGACCTCGCCCTAGCATCCCACCGGCACCGACAGGATCGCGGAAGTCGCCTCCAAGCTGCGGGGGATCACCCATGTCATCAATGTCCAGGGTGACGAGCCGCTCATCGACCCCCTCCTGATCGAGTCACTTGCCAAGGCGATGCAGCGCGATCCGGAAATCGCCATGATCACGGCAGCCACGCCGTTTGCGGATCGCCGCGAGGCGGAGGACCCCAACTGCGTCAAGGTGGTGACGGGAGCCTCCGGCGACGCCCTCTACTTCTCCCGCAGCCTCATCCCCTTCCACCGCGACGCCAAGGATCCCGGAAGCGCCGTCCGCCCGCTCCTGCATCTCGGCATCTACGGCTACCGCCGCGACACCCTCCGCCGCCTTGTCCGTCTCGCCCCCACCCCTCTCGAGCAGTGCGAGAAACTAGAACAACTCCGCGCGCTCGAGCACGGCATCCCGATCCGCGTCGTCACCACGAATCATCGGGGCATCGGCGTCGACACACCGGCCGATGCTGCCCGCGTCGAAAAACTGCTGCTGAACCCGGATTATGCGTAAAGCGAAGGTAACAAGTTTGAGTGGTTCACCGGAATGGTGAGTCCTAAGTGCGTTAAAATTGTTACACCGTTAAAAGGGTTAAAAGCGACTGCACCCAATCAGCGTGCATCATTAATGCCCCACGCTTGAGCCGCTTGTGCATTCCGTGGCCGTCTTCATCCATTAGCGCGTTTTCTATTTTTTGACGCTCTTACGATGAGGGCAATGAGGGTTAAAATATGAAACTCAGGAAATCAGGAAAATGATGTTGGAGATGCGGTGGACGATGCGTGAATCTGCTCTCTGAGCTGATCTCTCGCATGGAGGGATTTCTCTTAAGAGAGAGCAATGCGTCCCTTTGGTGTATTCCTTTTTTTTCATTTCCCTTCCTGAGTTCCTCCCTTAAGCGACAGATTGAGCAAAAGATGCTCTAGTCCGCTGGATCCCCATCTCCCCGTTGTAACTCTTTCACTTTTTAACGGTTTTAACCATTCAACCTTCCAACTCCGCAGGTTCTAATACGAATTTTGGGTTGAAAAACCAAGGACCTCCGCCCGCGGAGGAAAGCGCTCCAGGAAGTAAAACCCCTCGCCCTGGTTACGGGCGGAATCTGGGAGAGATTCTGGCGGAAATCAGGAAGGCCACCCCGATCACGATCATGAAGAGCGAGAGAAACTGACCTCTCGTCAATCCCGCGGTGAGGGCGGCATCGGGTTCCCGGAAGCACTCCCCGAGGATCCTCAGCAGTGCATAGGCGATGAAGAAAACACCGCACAGCACGCCGTCGGCCACGCGCACCCTGGTCCGCAGCAGCCAGAGCAACAGGAAAAGCACCACCCCCTCGAGGAGCGCCTCCACCAACTGCGAGGGATACCTCGGCGCGATTTCCCCGGTGAGCAGGAGACGCAGCGGCGCGGAGCTCCCGACACTCGCGATCAGAACCTCGGGTGAGCCAAAGCGGGGATCGATCGCTGCCGCCTTGGCCAGCAGCCGGTCGAGATGACCCTGGTCATAGGAAAAGATCTCCTTGGGAAACTGCACCGCCCAGACGGCTTCCGTGATCCTGCCATAGAGCTCGCCGTTGATGAAGTTGGCGCACCTGCCAAAGAAGAGACCCACCGGGGCCACCACCACGAGGTTGTCGCCGAGATTCCGGAAAGAGAGTCCGTGGCGACGTGCATACCAGAAGGTGAACACCGTCAGGCCGATGATCCCACCGTGACTCGCCATGCCCCCCTCCCAGACACGGAAGAACATCAGCGGGTCGTGAAAAAACCGCTCCGGATCGTAGAAGAGCATGTACCCCAGGCGGCCACCGAGCAGCACTCCCAGGAGGGCACCCATCGTGATGAAATCCGTCACCTGATCGGGTCTCAAGTCGGAGTACCCCCGGATGGCAAGCCGCCGGTAGAGAAGGATCCCGACGGCAAACCCGGCAAGATAGGCGAGACCGTACCAGCGAAGCCCGAACCCGTTGCCGAACTGCACCAGAAAGGGACTCAGGTCATGAAGGTAATACGCAAGGAACATGCGGATGAGATCCTCTCCAAGACGGGAATCGACGGCAATTTCTTTGACAGGTAGGAAGCGCTTCCCGTTATCCTCCGCCATCGTGATTTCCCTGCGACTCCTCCCGGCCATCCTGCTACCCGTGCTTCTCCTCAGCATGGTCGCCTGCACCACCCTCGAAAACAGGAGGGACCTCTACTTTCCCGAAACGGTATGGGGCCCCTATACCAAGATGATCCATCGAGGGATCCCCAAACCGACGCCCCCTCCGGCAGTACACTCCGAGGGAGCTGCCCTCGCCCCATTCCCCTCCGACAAGAACGTTGTCCCGCCCGAGAAGTAGGAAGGGATCCGCCAAGTAAAAAAGCCGGACTCCCTCAGGAATCCGGCTTTTGAAGGCATCAATTCAGCCGTTACCTAGCCGTCGGAAGGAGGGGTGGGAGGACGCCCTCCGGCACGGAGTTTTTCAAGGATCGGGCCAAGGGAAGGGTCCGCCTTGATCATCGCGTCGTGCATCGCCTTGTGCATCGCCTCCTCGGCGGAGCGGCGCGCTTCGGGTGTCGCGGCATCCTTCTTGGCCTCACGGGCGGCGGTCACCGCCGGATCGGATTTTGCCTTCTCGCGGGCGGCCATGAGCTGGGAGCGCTCGCTTTCGTTAAGATTGGCAAGTCCGGGAGGACCTTTATGCCGGGGCTTGCCGCCCTCCTCCGCGCCGGTGGAGCCAGTCATCGACTGATCGGCGGAATCGCCCTTGCCCCACCTTTCCTTCCCTCCAGGCTTCCCGCCGGGACCCGGCTTGGGCATCTTCGCGAGGATCGCTTCCACCGAGGGATCAACCTTGATCATCGCGGCATGGAGAGCCTCCCTCGCTTCCTGAAACGCCTCCTGGGCCGCCTTCATCTTCTCCTTGAGGGATGGGTCCTCGGCGATGGCCTTGTCATGAGCGGCCTTCACTTGGGCGCGCTCCTCGGGAGAGAGGAAAGCCATGGGGCCGTGCCCCCCACGCTCACCGGGAGGTGGAGGGGTTGTGGTCATCCCTCCGTTTTCCTCATCGGCACGGAGTACGGCAACGGCGACGAACGGAAGAACCATCAAGAGGGATCGGAGTGTTTTTTTCATCGGCATGGGGTTTTCAGGAGGGTGAGCCAGTCATCAGTCCTGCTCGGAATCATTCTGCTTGGGGCCATGGGCTGCCCGGATCTTGTCGAGCACGGGCTGGAGCGAAGGATCGGCCTTCAGGAGCAGGTCATGGCGAACCTTGCGCATTTCCTGTCTGGCAGCCTGCTTGGCCTCCTTGGTCTGGGCCTCCTTGAGGGATTGGCGAGCGGAGACGAGTTGGGGATCTTCCTTGATTTGCTTCATCGCAGCCTTGAGTTGCTGGCGCTCGGCCTCACTCAATCCGGCGAGATATTTGCCATGATGATGGCGACGGCCGGCCTTGCATCCTTGGGATGCAGGTTCCTGGGAGGCCGGCGCCGTCTCAGTTTCCGATTGGGCCTTCAGGATGGCCGGGGAGCCGATCAAGGTAAGGGCAAGGAGGGTTGCAAGGAGGCGGGGGCGGGTTGTTGTTTTCATCAACCGTGGAAACACCCCTTTCCCGAAAAAGTTGCAAAAAAATTCCGGACTCTTTGCCGGGGACGAAACCGGCGGAGTTCGGCTACAGCTCCTCGGGAGTCGCCAGAAGTCCGGCAACGCGCTGGAGCAAACGGCCGGCGGCACCACCATCGAGCACGCGGTGATCGAAACTGAGCGTGAACTGCGCCTCGGTGACAGGCACAAAGGCCTTCTTCTCCGGATCCCACGAGGGAGTGATCCGGCCCGCACCCATGCCGAGAAGAATGCTCTGCTCGGGAAGGGGGATGGGAGTGGCCATGGTGAGGCCGAAGACACCGTAGTTGGTGATCGTGGCGATCGATCCGCCGGTATCCGATCCGGGAAGTCGGCGCGCCCTGGCGAGTTCGACAAGGCGATTGTACCGCTCGACCAGATCGGCGAGCGGAAACTGCTCGGCATGGCGGATCACCGGGACAAGCACACCATCCTCGGCCTCCACCGCGAATCCGAGATCGATGGAACGGGGATGAATGACCCTGTCGCCGATGAGACGACCGGCGGTGGCGGGCATCTCGGAAAGGGCGATGGCGAGCGCGCGGAGGGCGTAGAGCGCGGGACCGGCCTTCACCGTCTGCTTCTTGCGGTGGGCGAGCAGGATGTCGAGTTGGACGGGAAGCACCACGGTGGCCAGGGGACGGGTCCAGCTGCGACGCATGGCGTCGGCGACCGCGACACGCATCGAGGAAGCGGGGGAAATGGTGTTGCGCTCGAGATCCTGGAGGAAGCGTTCCAGATCGTCGATCGTGACACGCCCGCCGGCGCCGCTCCCGGCCACTCCTGCGAGATCGGCCGCATGCAGTCCCAACTCGGCCATGCGGGCCTTCATCCGAGGGGAAAGGAAGCTTGCCCCCCCGGCATGGGCGGGAACGGGAAGTCCGCTCACGGTCGGCTCGACCGTGCTCTTGGCGGACTTGGATGAGGAGTCGCTTCCGGCGGGATCCGGCGATTTTTTCTTCCGCGGCTTCTCCACCGGCGGAGGAGCGTCATGCAGCCCAAGCTTCTCCGCATCCTCGTCGCTGATCTCGAGATATCCGAGCGTGGCCCCGACGGCGTAGCTTTCGCCGATCACAGCGGTCAGTTCCGCGAGGATTCCGCCGCAGGGGGCGGTGACACCCATGACCGCCTTGTTGGTCTCGACCTCGAGCAGGTCGGTGTCGGCCTCCACCCGATCCCCGACCGAGAACGCCGCGCGCACGATGGTCGCCTCGGCGATGGACTCCCCGAGTTGGGGCATGATGATCGGCAGGAGATTCTTGGATTGCGGGGATGGAAACATGGCGGCGTCTCGGTTGGTCAGAGTTCGAGGAGATGTCGGAGGGAGGAGGAAACGGAAGAGGCCGTCGGGCGGTGCGTCCCCCAGAGCGCGGGATGGTAGGGCACCGGCGTCTCCTTGGCATTGAGCCGCTGCGGAGGCGCGTCGAGAAGGCCGAATCCCTCGGTGGCGACACGCGCGATCACCTCGGCCGCGACACCTCCCTACGGCCAAGCCTCGCCAACCACCAGGAGGCGCCCGGTGCGGGCCACGGAAGCCAGAATGGTATCGGTGTCGATCGGGCGTACCGTCCGGAGATCGACGACCTCGATATCGTACCCGTCGCCGGAGAGTTCCTCCGCGGCGGCAAGGGATTCATGAACCATGGCCCCGTAGGCGACCACGGTCGCATCCCTGCCAGGACGGGCGATCCTCGCCTTGCCGAAAGGAAGGGCCTGCTCGGGAAGTTTCTCCGCCTTGAGATGGTAGTAGAGGTACTTGTGCTCGCAGAAGATGACGGGGTCGTCGAGGGAGACGGCTTCCAGCAGCATCGAGTAGGCGTCCTCCACGGTGGCGGGCGTCATGACGATGATGCCGGGGTAGTGGGCGTAGATCGCCTCCATGCTCTGACTGTGGAAGGGGCCGCTGCCGGGAGTGCCGCCACTGGGGAGTCGGACCACGATCGGGCAGGGAGTTCCGGTCCGGTAGTGGAGGGTGGCGGCCTGGTTGACGATCTGGTTGAAGCCGCAGGTGGAAAAATCCGCGAACTGCATCTCGACGATCGGACGCATTCCCTCGACGGCGGCGCCGATGGCGAGTCCCACCATGGCATCCTCGCTGATCGGCGCATCGAGCACGCGGCCAGGGAATTCCTTGGCGAGATTCTTGGTGGCCTTGAAGGCGCCTCCGAAGCCGCCGATATCCTGCCCGTAGATGAAGACCCGGGGATCCTCCGAGAGGGCGCGCTGTTGGGCGAGACGGATCGCCTCGAGATAGGTGATGCTGCTCATTCGGCAATCCTCCCGTCCTCGCGACCCAGTGAGGAAAAGGCGTTCCAATCTTCCTCGGAAGGATCGGGAGCGGGCTCCCTGAGGACCTTGGAGGCCGTCTCCTCGACCTCCCGGTCGACGGCTTCATGCCAGTCGGAAGCCTCCGTTTCGGAAAGCCATTCCCGCTCAAGAAGCGAGGTCCTTGCACGCTCCAGGCAGTCGCGTCCAAGCTCCGACTCCTTCAGTTCCCTCGGGATGTAGGAGGCGTCGTCATGCTCGCCGTGCCCCACCAGGCGGAGGAGATCGGCGACGACAAGCTGGGGACCCCCGCCGGCACGGGCGGCGGCGACGGCGCCGCCGATCACGCCGAGACAGTCGATCAGGTCGTTGCCCACGGCGCGGTGTCCCGGCATGCCGTACGCGGCCGCGCGGTGCACGAGATCGGCGCATGCGAACTGGCGGTCGTTCGGCGTGGAATAGGAAAACTGGTTGTTGGCGACCACGACGACGAGGGGCAGCTTCTCGACGGCGGCCATGTTGATCCCCTCGTGGAAGCTCCCGGTGGAGGTGCCGCCCTCGCCGATGCAGGTTGCTCCGACCACGCCGCTCTCGCCGCGGAAGCGTTTCGCCATCAGGCCGCCGCAGACGGTGGAGACCATCGCCCCGAGATGACTGATCATCGCGTGATACCCCTCGGAGGGACGTCCCCGGTGGATGTTGCCGTCCCGGCCGCGCATCGAGCCGAGGGATGAGCCGAGGTAGGTGCGCAGCGTGTCGAGAATGGTGTCGCCGAAGGCGAGACGCCCGGCCTGGTCGCGGATGAGGGGGGCGTAGACATCCCCCCGTCGGAGATGGACACCGAGGGCGACGCTGAGTGCTTCCTGCCCACGTCCCAGGAAAACGCCGCCGACAATTTTGCCGGAGCGGTAGAGGGCGGCCAACTTTTCCTCAAGGAGACGGGCCTCCAGCATGGTGCGGTAGGCGCGGCGGGCGATCTCACGGGTGACGCCCGGGGAAGTCGCCGGCGCGGACTTGGAGCCCGCGGTCTTGGCAAGCTTGGCAACGTTGGATGAGGAACCGGCCGACACCTTGCCCTTCTCTTTTTGGTTGGGCCGGGAGACCGTGCCGCCCGCGTCCTTTGCACGCGATCGGGCAGTCCTGCCGGTGGATGCCTTGCTCATGGGGACGAGATTAGGAAAAGGAGCTGGGTGATGGCAAACCCTCTCGAGGTACGGCGGAGGGTGAACCTGTTTTCCCGTCAGGGAAGCGATCTCCAGAGAAGGATCAGGAAAAAGGCCAGGATGGCGCAAAGCACGAGGAACTGGATTTTGGCCGAGCGCTGCTCGGGACGCGTCATGCGACGCGGTCCCTGTGCCTTGGCACGCGGCCCCTGACGGAGTGCGCGGGGAAGACCCACGCCATCGGCATAGGTCGCCGTGGCCACGGCCCGGAGGCGCTGCATCTCCTTCTCCCTTCGCTCGCGTTCCTCCAGTTTTTTCGGCAACTCCTCGAGCCGCCGACGGGCCTCCTCCTGCCTTTTGAGGATCTCGCGCTCAAGCCTCAGGACCTCTTCCTGCTCACGGCTCAGACGCGTGCGGTCATCCTCCATGGGAGCGGCGGCCGGCTTGCGACGCAACGGCCCGCGACCACCGGGGGAGGACATGAACGCCATGTGTCGGGGAGAAAAAACCTCGGGAGGATTACCGCGGTGCGGCCGTCATCAGATGCCAGATCCAGACGATCAGGGAGATGCCGCCGATCACGCAGAGCGGAAGGGTGAAGGCAATGCCGCTGCGCAGCCAGTAGGCAAAGTCATGTTCCTGGGACTCCGGGAAGTAGCTTCCCGCCTCGGGCACGAAAGCGGCCTCGGATTCACCCGCAGGCGAAATCTTGGCGTGGGAGCGTGCGTAGGCGGAACGCGCCTCGTCGACGGTACCGAGGGCACGGGTCAACTCCCGGGAAAGATCCCGACCGGCCCACGACCTGGGATCGATGGCCTCCAGTTGGTGAAGATGCTCGGCAAAGGAATCCTGGATGTTATTGAGCAGTTCGAGCCGGCGCTGGGCCTCCTCGGTTTCGCGCTGCACAAGGACGATGGCGCGCGTGAGCTTGTCGGCCATCTCGTTGCGGCCCTTCTCGACATCTTCCTGGCGGCGGCTCAGTTCCTCGAGGCGCTGCCTCTCCTTTTCGATCTGATCCTGACGTTGACGGAGCTCCAGAAGCTCGTTTTGCGCCCGCTTGACCTGATCCTGCAACTCTTCCGCGGAGGGGGTTGACTCAAGATCCAATAATTCGTCGTTCTCGTCTTTGAAATCTGACATGACCACAACCTGTAGCGTAATCGTCTGATTTTGACTTCAAAAATCTGCTATTAGTCCGATTTTTTTCAACGGCTGCCAAAAATCGACGACCCGACCCTCACCAGCGTCGCCCCCTCCTCCACCGCCACCTCGAAATCGCCGCTCATTCCCATCGAGAGAATCGGCAGGGGAATGCCGGCGCGCACGGCAAGACGGTCGCGCAATTCACGGAGCGCGGCGAAAAAAGGACGGCTGGCCTCGGCCTCGGGGGCCAAAGGGGCCATCGTCATGAATCCCTCCACCTGCACCCGTGGCAACGAAAGCAACCCGTCGAGCTCGCGCTCCAGGACTTCCGGCTCAAAACCGTGCTTGCTCCCCTCCCCCGAGACATTGACCTCGAGCAGGACGCGCGGATGAAGGCCGAGCTCGCCGCCGATGCGGTCGATGTCGCGCGCAAGCTCCGCAGAGTCGACGCCGTGGATCAGCTCGAAAAGCGGAAGCGCCTTGCGCACCTTGTTGGACTGCAGATGCCCGATGAGGTGCCAGCGCAGGCGGCCCGGCAGCGCGGGGATCTTCACGAGCGCCTCCTGCACGCGGTTCTCGCCGAAGAGCACCTGTCCCTCCTCCGCCGCCTCGCGGATCTTCTCCGCCGGATGCGTCTTGGAAACGGCCACCAACTCCACGGCGGAGGGATCGCGACCGGCACGGAGCGCCGCGGTATCAATACGGTCGCGGATGGCGGCGAGATTTTCTGCGATCGTGGACATGAGGGAAAGACGTGCGGATGTCGGGATTAGCCTTGGGTTCGGGCGGGATATTCGGGCAGACTCTGCCCCATGAACATCGACGGGTTCAAGGTCTTCTGCGATCTCTGCGACACCGGCAGCTTCTCGCGCGCGGCCGAGGCCAGCGGGATCACCCAGAGTGCGGTGAGCCAGCAGGTGCGGGCCGTGGAGAAGCGCTTCGGAGTCCCCCTCATCGACCGCAGCGGCAACTCCTTTTCGCTCACGCCCGAGGGGGGCGTCTACCTCGAGGCATGCCGTGACATCCTTGCCCGCTACGAGAGCCTCGGAAGCCGTTTCCGGGTGGCCCGCGGCGAACTCGGCGGCACCCTCCGCATCGCCAGCGTCATCAGCATCGCGCTGCACAACCTGCCGCCGCTGCTCAAACAGTTCCGCAAAACCCATCCCGGCGTGGAGACCAAGGTCGATTACCGCAAGGCGGAGGAGATCTACGAGGCCGTGGAGGACGGCCGCGCCGACATCGGGCTGGTTGCCTACCCCAAGGCGCGCCCGGGCCTGCGCGCCATCACCTGCTGGCAGGAGGATCTCGTCCTTGTCATGCCTCCGGACCACCCTCTCCGCGGGAAACAGCCACTTCCATTGAGCAAACTCCACCGCCAGCGCTTCGTCGGCCTCACCCCCGACATCCCCACGCGCCAGCATCTCGACAGAATCCTCCGCAAGGCGGGCGTGCGCGTCTCCTACGTCGCCGAACTGGAAAACATCGAGACGGTGAAGGCGGCCGTGGAGGCCGAGCAGGCCCTCTCCATCATCCCGGAAAGCTCCGTCCGGCAGGAGATCAAGCAGGGGAGCCTGCGATCCCGCGCCATCGATGCGGAGCGGCTTTCACGCCCCATGGGAGCCATCACCCGTCGACCGATTCCGGAAAAGCCCTCCCTGTTGGAATTCCTCGGCCTGCTGACCCCGCGGGCCAAGGCATTGCTTCCCGTGGTTTAGGCTAGGTCTGCAATTCAACCAAAATTCTGCATTAAGAAGCATCAAACCGGCATGCCGAGGAGTTAAAATCATTGGAAAAGTTAGAACGTTACAACGTGCAGACCGAGAGCCACAGGGCCATTGGATGCAAATGCGTCACAAGAGAGATGGCATGATCGGTGCCTTCTGATTGGATGCAGTTCATTTTAACCTTTTTAACGTTTTAACTGTTTTAACCCAAAAGTTTGCAATAGGAAGCCGAAGGTCCGGTGAACGGGGAGTTAAAATGGTTAGAAACGTTATAAGGTTACAAGGTGGAACCGGAAACCCCCGATCTTGGATTCAAAAGCGAATCATCAAGAAGTTTGCTGAAGATGGCACGACTCGGAGAGTGGAATGAGTGTCGCTGCCAGCACATTGTAACGTTTTAACCCTTCAACGGTTTTAACCATCCGAG
>JACCDT010586545.1_pt1 | contig 15288 bp, 12 predicted proteins | sample 7446291 | NCBI WGS metagenome assembly JACCDT01 (sample SAMN15323446, study PRJNA562643) | freshwater metagenome | isolation source: river surface water | place: USA:Blue River Watershed | collected 2017-08-17
GATAATGCCATTCCACCTCGCGCTAAAGTGTCAGGCTCTTACGCAAATACCGCCCTTGCAAAAACTGACGCCATTTGCGCTGGCTTCGACGATGCCATAGTGCTGGATCAAAATGGTCACGTTTCAGAAGGCTCTGCCATGAATCTCTTTATGGTTCAAGATGGGCATCTGGTAACTTCTCCAGGCTACGGAAATATTCTGGAAGGAATCACAAGACGCACCATTATGGAATTTGCTCAAAACGAATTTGGAATAGAAACTGAAATTCGCACCATAGATAGAAGTGAATTGTACATAGCCGAAGAAGTCTTCTTCTGTGGCACAGGTGCTGAAATTGCCCCCATTCTTGAAATTGATAGAAGAATGGTGGGAGAAGGCAAAACGGGTCCTATTACTCGCAAAATTTTCGACATGTATGCAAAAGTCACTCGCGGCAAAGTGGACCGCTACAAAAAATGGGTAACTCCAGTTTTTGCCGACTCAGGCAAAAGCAGCGGAAAGAAACTTGCGGTAAAGTAGGGACATGAGATTTAAGTTCACAGCTTCGTTTCTGACACTTTTAGTTTTGCTCTTAACAGCCGTACCACAGGTGCTATCTGCTGGAGGAGCCCGACCAAACGATCAGTACCGTGCCTATTTACAGGCACTATACTGGGCAAAAGAATTACGCCAGTTTTCTCCTTATTTATGCGAACGCACAAGAAACAACCTTGAAAGTCTGTCTGGACAAGAAAGACAGGATGCTTTCAAGCGCTGGAAAAAAGGTTATGTTGCTAAATTCAAACTAGTGCGCGAAGAGGTTGTGGGCGATCTTGCTTTTATCGAAGGCACAGGTCTTGGACTCGAGTTTGGTCAGATAACACCTGCCAAAGTTCGAGTAGAAATGATTATGGAAAACGGCACCTGGAAAATTAAGCACCAGGTTTGGACCGGCGCTATCAATATGCCGCGCCGCTAAAGCATTTAAGTGGAAAGACATATGTCAACAAGAAAATTGGCTATCGCAGGATTTCTCACTCTGACTCTTTTCTTGAGCCAAAAAGCATTTGCTGGAGACTTTTCCGGCAACACTGTTTTTACTCTGCCTCAAGGGTCACTTGTGCCTCAAGGCTCTTGGGTTCAAGCACCTAAATACACACCCCCCACAGTGACAACAACCACAAGCACCGGCTCGAATTCAACCAATCTTCAAGGACCCAGCATTTTTAGTTTTGGCTCACCAGCAATGATGCCTGTATTGCCTGTTGTTCCCGCTCTACCTTATTTTGGTGGCATTAGAGGAATGGGAATGGGCCTACCTTATTATGGAGGTATGGGCTCAAGTTTCGGCGGCTTTGGTGGCGGATATGGTGGTTATGTCGGCAACTATGGTGGATGGGGAAATAGCGGCTATGGTTCCGGTTGGGGTTCTGGATTAGGCAATGGTTATGGACTAGGCGGATATGGCTGGGGCGGTTATGCCTCTCCTCTTATGTCACCTTCGGGCTATGGCATGATGCGCACTCATGCAGCAAATCAGAAGCTGGGAACCTTGTCTGAAGGTCCGGTGATGCAATCAGCACCAAGCAAAGCCTCAGGCAATTTCTACAGCCCATCAAGCACAGACTCAACTTCTTCAGGCAGTTATTACGCCTCTGATACGCCTTCATACGTTCCTGCACCAAAGCCTTATTCGACAGGCGATAATTTCTGGGGCGGAAATTCAAGCGGCGGCTCAAACCCATTTCCAAAAGATTTGAACAAAACACCCTGGTAGTTATTCTTCATCTTCATTGTCTGGCGAAAAATCAGTTTGCTCACCAAGATCTAATTCGTCTTTGCGCTCGGTTGCAACCAGACAGTTAGCCTCAAGCCATTGTCTTACTCTAAGATGAGTACGACCAAGCAGAAACTCGTCAAGCGCCTCTGTTTGCCCCTGCCATCCACTCAAGATTTTTTTAAATCCGGATAAAATATGCGGACTTTCAAATGCCATTTCTAGAATTTTCAGCTTATCTTTGTCGTCGATAGTTTTCATAAAATCGCGCAAATCACTTTTAAATTGTTCTGCTGATGGCTTGGGCAGATACAAATAGCGCTCTCTGTTTATTTCAATTTCGTTAGTCAAATCTTTTAAATCAAGTAGACTCCGATTAACTAAATTGACGTCGCCGGTTTCTAAATCCAAATAATAGCTATTATCTGGGAAATCATCTCTCCAGGCGAATAACAGGCGATCCATGTCGATAGGCACTTTTGTCGATGTCATTTTTTCGCTCCCTTTTGAAATTGTGCCAAACAATAAATGATGTCACTGGCTAGACCAATAGTCTCGCCAGAGCCATTCTCGGCAAACAAACGCAAGGCATAGAAGCCAGGCTTCTTTAAATCTGTAACAGAAAACTCGACACTGCCACTGGTGGCATCTACAATTTTCTTACCCGTGGCTGCCGGATCGTAAGTGTCCACCAAATGTGGGTTAAAGTGCTTGCCCGGCTGACAAAGAGTATATTCAAGTCCAACTTTTTTGGCGTCTTTTATTTTGCTAGCATCAAAAGTAAGATTTATCGCTTTTTCATTCTCAGACAAATAATACAAGCCTAAATCTGGCATGGGCTCGAATTTGCGACAGAAAGGATCGCTAAATTCCTTTATCTGGGACTTTGTTTGAGTTAAAGTTAGAGTTTGAACTGAATCCATATCCAATAACGGCTTTAAATCAGAGCTTTGAGTTGTACCTAGGTCTTTAATGGTTACTTTAGAACAGGCAGGAAAACTGAATGTAAGCTGCTTTATATAACCATTAGTGAGCCAGGCTGTGGTATCGGTAGGAAAATAATATCGATGAAACTGACCGTCATTAATGATGGACTTTACTTTCATGTAGCGATCTCTAGTCTCTAGGTCATTGCACCACGCAGTTGTATAACCCATATCAATTGCCTGTCCTTCTGACGATTTGGGAGCGGTGATGCGGGCATCTAAGTAAACAAAATCGGTATTGACGTTGGAGACGCTATTCACCTGAAAACTAACAGATGGACGGAATTCGTTATTGCTAAATAAAGTAAATTCGTTTGTAGCATCGTCATAAGTTCCGGTTCTCCAGTACTTAAGAGGTGGTGTGAGGGCTTCTAAAAAATATGCTTTTCGAAGAGTATTTTCAGGGGAAGTTTTCATCATGTCACAAGAAACAATACCCTTATAATCAGGCTCAAAGTGACAGGTAATCGCCTTGAACTTTGTCAGTTGCTCATTTAGCAGTTTCTTCAACTTGCCGCCGGAGACTTCCGGTGCCTTCATTAAGGCCGTTTTTCCATCATATACACCCAAGCTAAACAAAGACACTGTGGGATGAACACTTACTATGTCAGGTACATTTCGCACTAAAACATAATCTGCTTTCTCGCGCTCTGCCAGGAATTTAATACTATCTTGAAATACTTTTGTTTGTCTCGCTCCTGATCGAAAGTTATGCATATCCTTGAAGCTCAGTCCAGAAATATAAATGAGATAGATAACCAAAAGCACGCCAGAGGCGATGAATGCCAACACTTTGAAAAAACGAATCTTGGGCAGCAGTTCCCTCACCAAAAGATAAGGCGATACAAAAGCCAGTGCTAGTACCGCAGATAGTGGCACCAAGCAATGATAAAACCATCGTACTCCACCAAAGGTCACGTTATGCGTATACGCGTGCAGATGAGGTACAAGTGTCACCAAGATCCAAAGCAGAAGCCAGCCGAAATTCATACGCAGATGTTTATGCCTGGCAATGACACCTAGAAGACTCAACAGAGGTACAGCGTATAGACAACACAAAAATGTGTAATACCGACTGGTGCCTGTGAAATGGTTCCAATTGACGGGTAAGAATAGAACCTGCAGAGCCTTCAACCAGTCCTGCCAATTGACCATAACTTCTTTAGATAAAGTCTCTGTGCCTGTATTGGGAAGCGCGCCAAGTGGCACGATACATCCAATTAATACGAATGGCAAAACAGGCAAAAGTCCATCAAAAAATGGATTAGCAGTTTGCGTTTCCAATGCAGGATTCACTTCTGTGTTCGATTTTTCTTCTTTGCCTTGAGCGCGAGCAGATTCTAGCTCAAGCAGCCTGTCTACAGCGTCATCTTCTTCAGTTAAATTAGTCGATGCTTGAGTGTTAGCGGCTTTCTTTTCATGATTAAAGATCATTTGCATGAGCTCGTAAGTAAGAAAAACGAAACTACTTATCCAGCTTGAGCGATCAAACATGATACAAAGCGCAAAGAACAGGCTCGATACGCCAAGCAAGGATATAGATAATTTGCAGCGAGCTTCTAGAAAAAATAAAAACGAAATGAGAAAACAAGCCGTACTAAAGGTGTAAGTCGGACCACCCATGTAAAACACAGTTTCAGCAGTGAGCGGATACAAAAGAAAAATCAGCCCGCAAATAAAGCCCAAGAAGACCTTCTCACGCGTTTCACTGCCATGGCTCACAACCGCTACGACTAGCACTGCGTTGAGCCAATGCATCAAAAGTCCAAAGAATCGCAAGGTGCCCAAACTTTTTAATAGAGTTACATGCAACAAGCCCGCCAAGGGTCCAGAGGTGTCACCATAGACAAATCCTTTGAAACCAAGACAAAAGCTGATTAAACTTTGAGCTTGACTACTATCTTGCAGGAGCCGTCCGATAAAGTACTGTTCGTCAAGAAGCGGGCCTGCCGCCATTGAACCACCGTAAACAATCAAATTCAGAATTGCAAAGAGGATGACCGAAACAAGTATTAGCCACACCCTGAGCGACCAGCGAAATTTTTGCTTTATTGTTTCTGATTGCGACATGCTTATAGTTTGTCGCATTCGCCTCAAAAGTACCTTAGCAATTGGGCATATAAGAAAAGATGCAAGATTCAGAAGAGGCTAAAATCGAGACTTTAACCAAACGTGAGGGAAAATATCCTGACATCACGCTTGCATTGTATTGTTTCGGCATTCTAATCACAGGTGTTTTCCTGGGCATCACAATCGCATTGAGCCTTTTTCCCAACTTGCAGAAAGCAACTGTTGAGCCCTCCAAAGAGCGCACCGCCCAATTAAATGAGTTACCGCCTTCATTTGCTAGAGCGGTTGAAATCGCTTCTGTGAGTGTAGTCAACGTTGATGCAGCAGTACCAAATTTCAATCCAGAACAAAGAACTTTTGGTCAAAATCAAAAGCAAAAACCATTGCCATTAAGCGCTCAGGGTGGCGGTATCATCATTGGTGCTGAAGGTTATATTCTTACATGCAATCATGTAGCTCCAGACGGTAACTTGCTGCGCGTTACAACGATAGATAAAAAGGAATACCCAGCCCAAATTGTGGGAAAGGATTCTTATACTGATCTTGCTGTAATAAAGATAGACGCGCACAATTTGCCAGTGGCAAAAATTGGCGATATCAAAAACTTAAAGCCAGGCGACCCATGCGTTGCAATTGGCAGTCCCTATGGCTTTGATCAATCAATTTCATCGGGTGTGATTAGCGCCCTAGATCGCAATTTGCACCTGGATCATCATGTCAATTACATCCAGACAGATGCAGGAGTGGGCTCAGGCAACTCAGGTGGTGCGCTTGTTAATCAAAACGGTGAAGTGCTTGGCGTAATTGCCAAAGCAGTGCTAGCTAATAAACGGATTCAGCTCGCTATTCCGATTGACCTTGCTATGTCGGTGGCAAGAAATTTAATTCAGAATAAAAAAATCAGCAGGCCATTTTTAGGAATCTATTTTGAAGACATTTTGAAAAATCCAAAAGCAGCACATACACTGAACAATAACCCGGTTTCTGTAATTGTCGGCCGTCTTGTTCCATCCAGTCCAGCCGCTATAAGCGGTATCGCTATTGGTGACATCATAAAAGAAGCCGATGACAAACAAGTTAATAGTGCCGAGCAAGTGCGTGTAATTCTTAAAAACAAAAAAGCAGGAGACAAGCTTAAGCTTAAACTTGTGCGCAAGAATCAAAGTCTGACAAGAATAATACATTTAGAAGAATATCCTGCTAATCTGTAAGTTATGTCATTAGCTAAAAAGAAATGCATCCCCTGTCATACCAAGATGCGCAAATTCACAAGAGCAGAAGCTGAAGAGTTTCTGGAGCAATTACCTGGTTGGAAATTATCTGAAGACCTTCATTTGCTGCGTAGTTACAAATTCAAAGACTTTAATCAAGCAATGAATCGCGCAAATAAAATTGCAAGTTTAGCCGACGAGCAGGAGCATCATCCAGATATTACTATCGGCTGGGGATACCTATCAGTCGAGCTTTGGACCCATTTCACCAAAGGCCTAACCGAAAACGATTTTATCCTTGCAGCAAAAATTGAAGAACTGAATAAAGAACGAGCTTAGTAAAGAAAGAACTTAACTGCAAGTAGTATTGCTGCAACAAGAAGAATGATGGCAATCAAAGCGCCCCAGACTCCCCAACCTACTTGAACCGATGCAACCTTAGACTTAGACTTACCTTCACGCAAACCTGACATGCGCCCAGCATGTTCTGAATGTTCAGTAAAGCGTTGTTTGGCCGCAGGCGTAGTTGAACTTCTTGAAGTGCCCATCACTATTGGTGTACGAACAGGTTCAGATTCTTCTAAGTTTAAATCGGGAGCTGGTGCTGCTGATTTTTTAGGAGTAGGAATAGAATCCAAATTACCCCATTTCCCTGCTCCTCCAGCATCGGGTTTTGGAACATCAGGAGCTTTTATAGACTCCAAATCTCCCCACTTGCCGCCGCCTTTGGAGGCCGCTGATGCAGTAGAAGGAGGAATCGTGTCTTCAGCCGATGGAGGAGTTTTTGCTTGCGGCGCTCCAATAGAATCTAAGTCGCCCCATTTACTCTTGCTCGAGCCGACTGCTCCGCCGTTTGCTGCCAGTCCGCCCCCGCCCCCTAAGCCACTACCAGCTCCCAATCCGGCTTTAGCACCTAAACCGCCACTAAGACCACCACCAATAGCTCCCCCAAGTCCAGCAGGAGCAGGCGGATTTTGTGCAGGTGAAGCAGCATTTGCACTAGCTGCAGGCGTGCCTATTGAATCTAAGTCGCCCCATTGAGTTTTACTTGGTGGAGGAGTCGGTTGAGTGACAAAAGGATCGATACCACCCTGATTTGCAGATTGAGCCGCTGGTGTGCCGATTGCATCTAAATCGCCCCAAGGGCTCTTGGCGGTTGGAGCTTGACCTGGCATTGAATTTTGAGGCGCATTGTAAGGATTAACCAAACTTCCCTCATCAATACTGGCATAAGGATTCACATCAGGCACGCTTGGCTCTGAAACAAATTCTTGAGGCATTGCATTCAAGTCTTCTTCAGCCGCTGGATTACCAATTGCATCTAAATCTCCCCACTGAGTTTTGACTGGTGGAGGAGTTGGCTGGGTAACGAAAGGATCAATTGCGGGCTGACCAGAAGATGTAGGAGCGGCTGCAGGCTTAATGGCTGGCGAACCGATTGAATCAAGATCGCCCCATTTGTTAGCGGCTGGTTTAACTGCTTCTGCTTTTGCACCAAGAACACTAGCTCCAATTCCTTGCTTTTGTATTGCTTGCCCAAGGACCGGAGCTTGAGCTGAATCTTTAGCAGCTTTAGGCGTCGGAATACTATCTAAATCGCCCCATGAATTGCCACCACTGGCAGGTGCAGGTGCAGGTGCTGGTGCAGGATTTGGAGCTACAGGCGCTGGGGGTGGTGCTGGTGGCGCTGGTGGCGCTGGTGGCGCTGGAACTGCTGGTGTTCCAATTGATTCAAGGTCGCCCCATTTAGAGGCTGAAGGTGCCGGCGGTACTGGCGCTGGTGCCGGTGGCGGTGGAGGTGGCGCCATCGGCGCTTGTGCCGGTGCCTTTCGCAACTCTGCTTCTCTATCGGCCAAAGCAGCACCTTCTTGTAAATTCTTAAAGTCAAAGTCGGCCCACTTGCCGGTTTGCATCAAGTTTTCGGAAGTTTTCAACATTGAGCGTTTTTCAAGCGCAGCCGAACTGGATGGAGTTTGAGCTCTAGATTCAGCTTCATGCAACGCAGAGATTCGTCTTATTACCGATTTAAGTTGCACATCAGCGCGTTCGTAATCAAGAAAGTCAATTACTCCAACTTTCATGACTGTTTTAACAAGCTCGGGATCCATTGTGCTTTTACTCACAATGAAATAGCTGCTGGGATGAGCGGCCACAAGTCTTTGTAAAGCGGTCAAGCTAAGTTCAGTATTGGTATCAAGCTCATACCAAACTAAAATATTCTTGCGACCTTTAATAGAATCAGGCGCTAACTGCTTGGACACCTGAGCTTCGTAATTAAGCTCAGGTTGGCTTCTAATCAGCTTCTCAATTTTAGAATTGATTTCGCTGGGAGCGTCTGAAACAAGAAGTGTAGAGATACTTGACACTGTTTTCCTTTCCAAAAACTAGCGTGTGTACTTATACAGTTGCCATTACAGCTTCGATTTGATAACCGCTCAATTGCCCGCTAGTTTCCAAAATTTGTTTTTTGACATCATCAGGAGTGATGAAGCCCAACTCAAGATCTCGATAGATAGCAAGTAATTGCAATGATGTAACCAGACATAGATTCTTTTTGCGAGCAAAAGCGTTAACTGCTTCACTGAACTCAGGCTCTGTCCGCGCTTGCGGCGCAGTAGTATTCCAAGTACACGCAATCAAAACGCCTTTTGGTTCTACTTCGTGGTCATCCCAAAAAGAAATTGCCGATTCTGCAAGGGATGCGACCTCACCTCTTGGGCATTGGTCTGGCACTGCCACCATTCGAACCAGCGATTCGGGATGCTCTCCACTAGAAAGTAGAAACTCATTTTGATTACTATCAACCGTGTTCACTGTCCATCCCAGTCGGTGAAGGATCTTGGTGCAAGCATCTCTTAGATCATCCAGACCGCCTGAAATCAAACATTGCTTCAAGTAATCGACATACTCAATTTTGGCACGAATACTGTCTAGTTTGCTTTGCAAATCATTTAATTGCTCATTCAAATCGTATTCGTGCTTTCTCAAGGTATCAAGGAAATTAAAACTGTATTCCTTTGACCACCCAAGCGCTTCTCCGTTGACGCTGCGTTGCTGCGACTTCAAATCTGCGGGTTCAAGATGTGCGTTCAAATTCATTGCATGACCTCCAAGGGATGCTGGAGTAACGGCTGGGATATCAGCAAAACTGTCCTCAATTGAACTTGCCACGGGTGCTTGAGGAACAGCAACTGGAGCAGGTGTTGGTGAGGCTTGTTGCAGTGAAGCAAGATTTGGAACTGGCATATCAATTTCGGTTTTCTTAAACAAATTACTCAACTGAGACGGTTGAACGCTCTGTTGCTGCTCAGCTTGAGGAGCTTGAGGAACTTGTGATACTTGGGGAATTGATGTCGGAGTATTGGCATTGGCCAATTGCTGTAATAATGGCTTGGGCTGTACATTAGCGACAGGCGCTTGCGCTTGGAGTGCAGCCGGAGCGGTAGGGTTAACTGGTTGAGCTTGCGGCGTTATAGTTGTCGCAGGCTGTTGTGAAGCTGCTTTCGCCTTCTCCAATTCACGTAGAAGATCTATCGTTTTTTGCTTATTGCCCTGGTCGACAGTGGCAGCAGGTTGATTGACATTGGGGTTATCAGTCACGATATTATCTCCGTAAGGCTGTGGCATTGGCTCTTGAAACTGTTCTGGAAGCGCTTCCTCGTAAACGGGAGCACCTGTGACCTGAGGAATTGTAAAAAGGTCGTCTACATTTTTTTCTATATCTTGTTGAAATTCCGAAGGTAATAATTCACCAGACATAGCTGGAAGATTATGACTTGTAGCGACTGTCGACTGGTTCTGCGCAGCCTGACTTTCGTACTGATATTCATTCTGAACTTGAGGCTGAACTTCAAGTTGTGGCTGTGGCTCGAGTTCATATACAGGTTCTGGTTCTGAGACTGGGGCTGGAATAACAGCAACAGACTCTTCGACATACTGTTCTAAAACCGGTTCCTGAGCTTGAGCTAACACCAATTCAGGTTCGGGCTCGGGCTCGACCGGAGTAATTTTTTCCGCCACCGCATCTGGTGATGGTGTAGCTGTTCGTGCGGGCTCGATTGGAGGTGCAACAGGAGCTAAACTGGGCAATTTGATCGCTGCTACTGCTGCAGCCGCCGCCGCTGCGGCAGCGGCTGCAGCGGATTGAGCTGCGGCTGCAGGCGATGGAGATGGGGATGGAGATGATACTAAATCTGGCATTACAGTATCTGGTGCCTGCGCTGCTGTTTGTGCTGCGCTTTCTTTGGCACTAACTTTTTCCACTAATTGTCTTGCAGTCTGGGCAAAGACTGAAAGATCAATTGATGGCGAAGATTTTTTTGGTTGAGCATTGATGCGGTCAGAAACATTTTCTTCAAATGCTCTGCTTTGCTCATCCATGGACATATCAGCACCACTCAATAAACTTCTCAATGAGCCTGAACTTACTTCTTCTCGTGGTGCGCTCATCGCAGATAGATCCCTTGCTACCTCTGCTGACGCCACCGGTTCAGCTTCTCGTTTAAATAAATTTGCTCCTGTAGGTTGGCTCGGCAAAGCAGCCTTTGCCAGTGCGGCTGTAGCGAGTTCGGCCTGCTCGGCAGCAATTTCTTCAATGCTTGGATCTTTTTTGTCATACCAGGTATTGAGAGAGCCTATAAGAGTACGATCAAAATCTGGAGAAAACGGCGCTGGCATGAAAACAACTCTTCCAGTGTTATTCATTATAAATAGTTGGCCAGCAATACATTTTTTTGGTCCTGCAGTGGCAAGCGCGGTGTAACCATCTGTCAGTTTCTCTTCCCTAATGATCGTGCTCCACTCAATGCCTTGTTGGAGCAGATAGGGACCAAATTCAGACTGGAGACCAGCTTCGCTCAAGTCGACCAGACGTCCCTGTGAAACGGCACTCATTTGCCTCATATTGGGTTCGTTTGGTTGGTCGGGAGCAAGCGATTCAAGCCAGCAGTAGTTGTCTAGACTTAACGTTGGTCCATAAATGGTGAATGGGCGACATAGAAAATAAACCAGCACTCCGCCTTGAGTCAGAAAGTCAGAAAGCTGAATGATGCGAGTTTCAACTTCTTGCTCTATGGAACGAAGAATTTCATCGTCAGCGACAGATAATGATGTTTGTCCCTGAGCTATAGCATCGTCAACTCGACGCGCCAAATCGAGGTCTTTTTTATATAAGTGGACAATACTCGATGGGTTAACAATGATTGCAGTGTACTTTTTGAGCTCCTTGGCTTCTTTCAAATCGAAGTAAGAATCCACCCCATAACCGGGACAATTGACTCTAAGTATTCGCTGCTTAGGAATCGATCTCATGTTTGAAACGTTGGTCCCCCTGGCTACCAGCGCTCCACTGACAACCATTTTTACTTACCCACAGATTTTTATACCCAGCAAAACCAATCCTTACTTATCTGAGCAAAATTTCTTGGGTGTACTTGATTTAATCCATACAAAAATCCGACGCCAAATAGACGTCGGATCTTGTTTTAACAGATTGTGAATCTGCTTTTGAATTTAGTCGCCCATCATTTCTGATTCAAGCGAGAACGATCCCAAGCAGAAAGGCTTATCTGAACCGTTCACGATGGCATTTTTGCCGCCGTAGTATACGCCTTCGCCTGTGCCAACGATGATTCCAAAAGGAATTCCAACCAAACTAGCCATTGCTCTTGGTGGAATGTGCTCTTTACCACCGATGTTATCGGCGAAAGAATCGGTAAACTCCATTGAACGGACTGAAGCACGTCTTGTGATAGCGACTGGAATACCAATTACCATGCCGGCTCCGATGCCGACAGCCTTGATCGGGAACAACACTGTGTTCATGGTCATATCTTTTAAATCTTCATCTGCTTGAGCCGGCGCTGGAGCAACCACTGGTAATGTAAGCGCAAGCGCTGCCAAAAATGACAATACGGTTCTTTTCACGAATAATCCTCCCAAAATTAGCTTCTTCGCAATAATGCTGAAACCCCACTAAGGTTAATAGTAGCATAATTAGTCTACATAAAAAGGGATAAAAACTTTTAGATAGACGCTCGGCACTGCTAGAATCACAATGATGCAAAGAGATACACCCAAGCAGCGAGCCCATCAACATGAACTCTCCAACTTATCATCGCAAAGGATTCGGCCTCAAAGATCAGGTTGAAGATGATCTGAAAAGCGCTTACGACTCAGGTCTGATAAGTGACTTAAAAGCAAAAGGCGGCAAACTTGTCGCTGGAAGATTCACCATTTTGCTCGCTCAGGCTTTCGGTTTCTGCTGGGGAGTAGATCGAGCAGTATCAATGGCTTACGAAACCAGAAAGTATTTTCCTGACAAAAAAATCTGGATTACAAATGAGATCATACACAACCCGCTTGTCAACTCGCATCTCAAAGACATGCAAATCGAATTTCTACCAGTTGAAGTAGACGGTAGAAAAAATTTCGATTTGATATCTCCTGGCGAAGTTGTGATCATCCCAGCTTTTGGAGCTTCGGTTGCTGAAATAGATGACTTAAGTAGCAAAGGTTGCGAAATAGTCGATACTACATGCCCATGGGTATCGCGAGTCTGGGTGCGGATTATGAAATACGCCGACGGAAAATACACAGCTTTAATTCATGGCAAATATAATCACGAAGAGACTATTGCAACGGCATCTCGTGCCAAGAAATATTTAATTGTGCAAAATCTGGATGAAGCAAAATGGGTGTGCGATTACATTATCAAAGGCGGCGCCAGAAAAGAGTTTTTGGAAAAATTCCAAAAAGCTTGTTCGCAAGGTTTTGATCCCGATACTGATTTAGTTTCCATTGGTATTGCTAATCAAACCACAATGCTCAAGGGAGAGACAGAAGAGATAGGCAAATTGTTCGAACGCACCATGATGTCTAAATATGGACCACAAAAATTAGACAATCATTTTCTCTCGCCGGGTGATACCATCTGCGATGCGACGCAAGAGCGACAAGATGCAATGCTTCAACTTATTGAAGAAAAGCTCGACTTGATGATAATCATTGGTGGATTCAACTCTTCAAACACAGGTCATCTGCGCGAGATAGCAGAATCCAAAGGCATTCCCGCTTTTCAAATAGACGACCCTTCATGTCTAATTTCCAAAAATGAAATCAGGTATTTAGGTCACCAAAATCAAGTTACTCAAGAATTGTGTGATTGGTTACCTGAAGGTGAAATCACAATTGGAGTCACAGCAGGCGCTTCCACCCCGAATCAGGTGGTGGAAGAAGTAATTGAAAAATTGAAGTCCTTGAGCTGAAAATCAGTTCCTATGCAAAGCTTACGCTGTTACCGCCATTATCGATAGATTGATTGAGAGCAACTCGAGCTTTCTCAACTAATTCGTCAATTGTGGTTGCGCTATCAGGAAAACAAGCAATACCTATGCTGCAAGTGACATGCCAGTTTTGACCGATATCTGAGACTCGCTCAAGACAAATCTTGGTGCGAATACGCTCAGCCAAAATAGCTGTGCCTTTAGCATCAGTCTCAGGACATACGACAAGCAATTCTTCAGCACTGTAACGGGCAGGAATGTCTACGTCGCGCACTTCGTTCATTACAAAATCAGCCACACCTTTAAGGATAGAATCGGCTGTTTCATATCCGTAACTTTGTTGAATGCCATAAAGTCCGTCAACAAGAAGAACAAGTACAGAGCAATTGCGTTTGTAGCGCTTTGATTTCTTTAGTTCGTCTGTAAGTGCACGAGTAACTGTGGTGTGGTTGTAGAGCTGGGTCACACTGTCGAGCAATGTGATGCGCTCCATCTCTTTTGGATCTTGTTGCGAAAGAGTACTTTGCACATTGGCTAAATAATTGCCGTGCTCAAGTTCTTTCAAACGATTGATAGAGTCAGGTGCCGGAGGTTGATTTATTCTGCCATCCTTTCTCAACTGATTGAGTCTCTGGCGAAACAAACCTTCTCTTGCAAATAAGGGCTCTTGATCACGTACCATTGCTCTTCTCCTGACAACCAGCGCTATATTTTAATTGTATCCAATAAATAAGTTCCACAAAAATTATCTCTTCTTGATATACCCCGACACCAGAGGGATCCAATGTTATTGAAGCTGTTTTATGGATTTTTGACTGCTAAACTATATCCAATGTAGTTCTAAAGCACACAGTTTACCCTAGTCAAGCGCCCTTGTCGCAGACGCTGCCCTGAAGAGGTTTTTAATTAATGGTCCTAACGTTTCGTCGGAATGCAGTCCGATTACTCACTTTGTTATCCATTTGTACAGGCATTCCACTAACTTACTCTATCCATGCTGCCGGTGCTGCTCAGCCTCACCAAGCATTACATAACGAACCCAAGGACCACGCAGAGCATAGAGACCCAGCCGAAAAGAAAGAAGATTCGGCAGTATATGAAAGGCTAGAAAAGGGCGAAATCATAGTTGGTTACAAAACGGTAGGCGAAACCAAATTTGTGACCGGACGAATGGTGATTAATCAACCGCCTGATCGTATCTGGCCCATCATGGTTAATCCCTACGAATTTAAAGGAACCATATCGCCCAGGATGACCGATTTAAGCGTAATGGTCGACCAGCCAAACACCTCCACTCTCAAAGTAAATATGGATGTTGTGTTTCCTATTCCCCCAATCACTTATATAGTGAAGTCAAAGTACGAACAAAGTGCCCTTGGCGGCAAAATCGATTTCTGGAGAATCGGCGGCACGCTGAAAGATTTTCGCGGTCAGTGGATTATGGTCCCACGCGATCATGGAACAAAGACCGAGCTTGTTTACAGCATGTATTTAGACCCAGGATTCTACGTTCCGCAGTGGATTGTAAGACAAGGCGTCAAAGCTGAATTGCCAAAAACGCTAGAAGCGCTTCGTTCGCGCGTGAAAAGCGTCTGGGAAGAATCGCACAAACTGGCTCATCCATCCATCATGGCTGCAGTACCGATTAAGCACATCTAGCTATTATTTTATTGATTTGGCGTTTTTCAATTTGTTTATAAGATCAGCTACGACAATTCGTAAGTTGCGAACTGATGGTGTGTGACCATTTATCATTATGGTTACACAAAGTTTTTGTCCCGAGTTTGTTGTAAGCAATCCAGAAATGCATCTAACCGTTTCCATCGTTCCTGTTTTAAATCGATAGGAAGAGGCGGCACCCTTGCCCTGCTCGGCTTTAAGCAGATTGAAAAAGGGTCTGGTTTGCGGCTTTGAATTCATGTAAGCAAAAATTGTATTTAGAGCATGTGGCGAAATGCCATTCTTGCGCGACAATCCACAGC
>JACCDT010410850.1_pt1 | contig 15279 bp, 16 predicted proteins | sample 7446291 | NCBI WGS metagenome assembly JACCDT01 (sample SAMN15323446, study PRJNA562643) | freshwater metagenome | isolation source: river surface water | place: USA:Blue River Watershed | collected 2017-08-17
TAAATGACAACAATAATCGTTACTGAAAAATGAAATTATCTAAAATGCGTCAAACTACTAAATGTAGTGATTCACTCATCAAATATTCTTTGATATTCGTAAAAGCAATATTGCTCATCATCACATTCACAGTTAACGCTTCAATTGGTCAAAATATCCCTAAACATGCGAATGAGAATGACAAGTCTGGTAAAAATCCAAAGACTGCTTCGATCGAGATTGACGTTCGTTCTATTCAAAAACATATCGTCAAAATCAATGATCACCTTTATGCCTCCCAGTTTGAAGTCAACAACGATGAATACTCGATTTTTCTCAACCATTTAAAACAAAATAAGCAGATTGAAAAATACCAATGGTCTCAAATTGATTCATCCCAATGGCGAGTAAATTCTGCTTACAATGAACCTTTCGTAAGGTACTACCACGCACACCCCGCCTACGCAAATTATCCCGTGGTCAATGTAAGTTTTGAAGGTGCCAACTTCTTCTGCGAATGGCTAACGCAACAATACAACGCCAACGCAAAAAGACAATTCAAAAAAGTTTTGTTTCGTTTACCAACAAAAGAAGAATGGATCGCAATTGCAAAATGTGGAAATCCGTCAGCCATATATCCTTGGGAAGGAAATGAATTGAAAACTAAAAAAGGAATTTATCGATGTAATTTCATGAGAGCAGCCGACGATACAATGGGTGTGGCTGGCAATAACAATGATCATGCTGATATAACTGCACCATCAAAATCCTATTGGCCGAATAAATGTGGCATTTACAACTTGAGTGGAAATGTCGCTGAAATGATTGCAGAGAAAGGTAAAACAATGGGTGGTAGCTGGCTAGATGAAGCCGAAGCGATGAAAATTGAAAGTCCTGGTAAATTTGCGACATACAACACACCAATGCCCACGATAGGATTTAGATACGTAATGGAAATCATTGAGATGTAATATTTTGAAATCATCACAGGACTTACCAAAAATATTGTAATAATGACCATTGGAATTTTGCCTGGTGTTTAGATATTTCAAAATAGGAATAACCTATTGCTGGCATATATTTCTCATTGGCTCTTGATGATATGAAAGCATACTAGTAGGATGGTATAATTTAAACATCCTTCAAATTGTTGAATATGCTTACATTCGTGAATACATGGAAATAAGACATTCAATCAATTTAGCATGACAATAAGCTCAACTTCCGGATTAAAAAAATTACTTCTTTTATTTCTTTTTATTGCGGGCTTATACTTTGCAAGAGAATTTCTTACTCCTTTAGCTGTTGGTGCCGTAGTTGCAACTTTGTTTCTCCCCCTTTGCAGATGGATGGAACAGAAAAAAATCACGAGAGGACTTGCAGCAATTTTTTGTCTTTTGATATTGCTCATCGCCATTTCTGGAATTGGAATTCTACTCAGCCATCAAATTTCAACGCTTTCGAATGACTTTTCTATCCTGAGAGAAAGAAGTATCGAGTTAACCCACTTCATTCAAAAATATATTTTTGACCACTCCGGAATTTCCTTAGAAAAACAAAACCAAGAATTAATCAACCAACAACCGGCCATCACACTTTTTCTGAAAGAAATTGCCATCTCATTGCCTTCCCTTCTGACCAACTTCATTTTAACATTGGTTTATATTCTGTTTCTATTGTATTACCGCAGTCACATCAAGCAATTCATCCTTATGTTTTCTTCTGAATCACAGAAAAATGAAATGGAAAAAGTAATTGACAGTGTGGGCCACGTATCCCAACAATACCTACTCGGCCTTTCCAAAATGATTGTTTGCTTGTGGGTCATGTATGGTGTAGGCTTCTCACTATTGGGCGTTAAGCATGCTTTGTTCTTTGCCTTCCTATGTGGATTGCTTGAAATAATACCCTTCATTGGGAATATCACAGGTACCACGATAACAGTTTTGGTAGCTGGTGTTCAAGGTGGAAGTTTTCTTATGCTCGCAGGGATAATTGGCACCTATGGTATTATTCAATTTATTCAAGGTTGGGTGCTGGAGCCTCTGATTGTTGGGTCTGAAGTGAAAATAAATCCTTTATTCACCATCATCGCGTTGGTCATAGGTGGGCTTTTGTGGGGATTGCCCGGCATTTTTCTTGCCATCCCATTGATGGCCATGTTGAAAATTGTATGCGATCATATTGAACCATTAAAACCATATGGTTTTCTGATTGGTGCCATTGAGAGCAAAAAAAAATAATTCGATAAAATCAGAAAAAATCATCCTACACTTCGCGGTTCTTCTCTTGATCGAGATCCGCTTCACTTTTGCTCAAATAGTTTCTAATCCATTCCATAACTTGAGATCCTATTCCTACCGAATTTTTTGAAACAGCGTTGGCCACGCCAAATTCTAAAATTGCTCCCAACAATTGTTTCAACGGATTGTGCGTGGATCCTAGAGCTACCTTCTTAGAGAGATAGCCCACTGCAAGTCCTAATACCGAACCTAAAATATTGTCTTTTATATCATTAGTTGCAAAGATGTCTTTTACTGTCCTCTTGATTATACTGGCAGGTTTCATCTCTTGATAGGTCAAAGCAAATTGCTCTTTCAACAAACGTTCCTGCTCCAACTGTTTCAATTCAAGTTGCATTATAGACTCACGCAAAGCCTTTGCCGATGTTATTCTTTCCATACAACTCAATTTAGAATTCGATTAATGATTGTGTCGCTGCTACGCTCTTTTATCCAATTGTGCAAAAAGAAGTACAACACCAAACCTACAACACCATAAAAAGCTCCGACGCATAAAAAGCCATAGTAAATCTTCCCCAAAACCTCACCGAGCCAAAATGCCGCACCAACACTTACCATCAAAATAAAGAGGCCAAATGCCATATATGCCAACATACGTGACACCATGGTCGAAGCCACATCTGATGTTTTCTCTATCGCCTTAAGCTTATATAACTCGATGCTAGTTTTGCCATACTCACGCGCCTTATCTAACAAAGGCTCGAAAAAAAAATCTTGATTATCCATATTTTCATTTTTACATACAAGGATTCCAGTTGGGCCGCTTCAACTATCCAATAACTAGAGCCAATCCCGACACAACCAAAGGTATTCATTATACTTGACTTATCTCCGAAGATTAGTCCTCATTTTCTTTGAAACCCACGTTGAGTGATGAATGATTAGCATCCCTTACCCATACCGTTGATCTTAATGGCGCCTGTCCAGTGACACTTCGGTCACTGTCCACCCCGCTGTCCGCTGCTATTCCTCGGTATGGCGCTACGCGCCATGCCTGCGGGATATCCGCTACCATCGTTGGCGCGAAGCGCTACAACCCCAATAAACAATAACATATCAACATTGGCGAAAATGAAATTGTAACAACCTAAATTCCACAAATGAAAATTATATATCCGCCAGTAGAACCGCACACGCTTTCGATTGAAGAAATTCTGTTGGCATTACATACAAATTCAGAAGTAGGTTTAAGCCACGCCGAAGTAAAAAAACGAACTGTTGAATTTGGCCCAAATATTTATGAAGCCAAAAAGCAGAAAAGTATTTTTCTAATGATGATTCTGCAATTTAAAAGCCCAATTGTTTACTTATTACTATTCGCGGTAGCCGTTACATTCTATTTTCAAAATTTTATTGAAGCTCTTGCAATTCTGGTTGTCATATTGGCAAATGCCCTCATTGGTTTTCTAATGGAGTTGCAAGCACGCAATTCTATGAATGCACTCAGGAAAATGGATGTGATCCTATCCAAAGTCATTCGTGATGGCATCATTCAAGAAATACCCTCCGAAAATATTGTTCCAGGAGATATTGTCTTGCTGGAAGCAGGAGATGTAATTCCCGGCGATGCGCGGTTAATACAAAGCAACGAATTGCAATGCGATGAATCTTCACTCACAGGAGAGTCACTACCTACTGAGAAAAACATAAAAAAACTTGCAAGCGATACAGCTCTGGGAGATCAATTTAATATGGTTTTTAAAGGTACTTCTGTTACCAATGGAAATGGGAAGGCAGTTATTACCGGTATTGCCCAAGATACTCAATTGGGTTCCATCACATCGCTGGTAGAACATGCCGAGGAAAAGGCAACACCCCTCGATAATAAAATTCGAGTTTTGAGTAACAAGTTGATTTGGATAACACTTGGATTGACCACCTTTTTTGCCATCACCGGAATAATTCAGGGCAAAGACTGGGTAGTGATTTTAGAGACTTCTATCGCTTTAGCTGTAGCTGCTTTTCCAGAAGGACTTCCCATCGTAGCTACTGTGGCTTTGTCTTATGGGATGCTTTTGATGGCCAAACGAAATGCAATCGTTAAAAAACTATCGGCCGGTGAAACATTGGGAAGCACCAACGTGATTTTAACAGATAAAACAGGAACTTTAACCGAAAATAAAATATATGTAGATACACTTTCCTTTCCGGAAGAAACGCTAAGGGTATCCATAAAAGACAACATCCTAAATTTTGAAAAAGGAAGAATTGAAAAAAGTGATGGAGGCTTTAAACAGCTAAGATTAATTGGAGCGCTATGCAATAACTCTTTCTTAAAGAATATAGATAACAATTCAGAACTAACTGGTGACCCAATAGAAATTGCACTTGTCCACCTTGCCAACGCTTCAGGTACACCTGCCAGGGACCTGAAATTACAATACAAAAGGATTGGCGAAATGCCATTTAGTTCAGACACCAAAATAATGGCCACCTTACACAAAAGTGCAAATGGACATTTTGTTGCTGCCAAAGGTTCTGTTGAGCATCTGTTGGAGAAGTGTAGCAAATTGCAAGTTGGATCTTCTATAATTGATTTGGGTGAAGAAGAAAAAAAAATAATTATTTCAGAGTCAGAAAAAATGGCTGCAGATGGTCTGCGAATACTAGCATTTGCGTTTAGGGAAGAAGCTGAAATTGACACGGCTGATTATTTGAATGCTCTGGTATATGTCGCGATGATTGGCTTTTTGGACCCACCTCGATTAGACATTAAAGAAGCGATGTTGACTTGCAGAAACGCTGGTATAAAAATCGTAATGATTACTGGCGACCATCCTTTGACCGCTCTTAATATTGCGAAAAAAGTAGGATTGGTAGATGAAAGCGAAAAACATGCAATTACCGGAATTGATCTACCTCCAATGGAATCACTTTCGGAGGAATGGAATAAAAAGATACTATCAACTGCTATTTTTGCTCGCACAACACCCAAACAAAAATTAGAAATCGTAGACATTTTTCAAAAAGCCGGATACATTGTAGCCATGACAGGTGATGGTGTAAATGATGCTCCTGCTCTCAAAAAAGCAGATATTGGAATTGCTATGGGCTTAAGGGGTACTCAAGTAGCAAAGGAGACTGCCAGTATTGTTTTAAAAGACGATTCCTTTGTATCCATTGCACATGCCGTTTCACACGGCAGAGAGATATTTCAAAATATTCAGAAGTTCGTTGTCTACCTTGTCTCATGTAATTTAAGTGAAATTTTCATTGTGACAGTTCTCGGTTTTATTGCACCTGACGCTACTTTACTTCCACTGCAGATCCTTTTCTTAAACATGGTAACAGATGTATTTCCTGCACTAGCACTTGGTCTAGGCAAAGGAAATAAAACAGTCATGAAAAGACCACCAAGAGACCGCAAGCACCTTATCGTTTCCAATAAAGATTGGATTACTATTAATTTATATGCTGCTATTATGACTTTATCAGTAATTGTTGCTGTTTTTTATTGCCAACATACTATTTCAACTGATTTCAAAATTTTAAATAATGTAGCATTTGTGACACTTTCATGCGCCCAACTATTTCATGTATTCAATATGTCATCGGCACATTCAAATTTCTTGGTAAATGACGTCACCAAAAACAAATTCGTATGGATTGCAATTTTCATTTGCACCATTCTTTTGGTGTTGGTGTATGCATTACCTCAGATGCAATTAATACTCGGGTTGGAAATGTTATCTGCTGAAGTATGGGCGGTATGCATTCTAGCTGGATCGATTCCACTGATACTGGTTCAGGGTTACAAAATTATTTGGGGGAAAATCAAACTAACTTAAACTATATCCAAAAAACAGTTTGCTTAGACCAATACTTCAATAAAGTCCAGGAAACTCAAAATCTGAATAAAACAGAACCATTTGTCTTACCGCACCAAGTTAATCGAGCCCTTCAAATCGTGCAGAATCAAGTCCTCATTGATTGATTTAGACACCCCGTTCAACGACCAATTGTAAACGCCATCCGGAGCAAAAACCTTTGAAGATTCGTCCGAACTTCCAACCCAAAACTGATTGGGATTATTGGATTGGAAAATCAAATCTCCCCAACGGTTGTATACTTTAAAATCGTACTGGGTAAATCCACACTCACAAACATCGTTGATATTGTCACCGTTGGGCGTGAAGCTGTTGGGCACAAATACCATACAGTCACAATTGACATCGTTGACAACTACCTCAAAAACGCGAACGCCACAATTGTCGGTCACCTCAAATGGATAAGTTCCCGTTTCAAAAACTCTCCTCGGAAATGCTTGGGTAGGGTCGTCCAACCAAGTAAAGTTCACATTGCTATCCAACGAAGGGCCAATCAACAATTCCTCTAAATCACATACTACATATTCCGAGACAAAATCAGGAACTTCAATTCCTCCAGAGAAAACAACCACGGAATCAATATCCGTCTCACATGCTGAATTGACCTGAACGAAATAAGTTCCTGGTTCTGTGACAACGATGTTGGGTATCTGCAATCCATTGCTCCACGAATAGCTCACAGCACCCGTTAATGTAGCATCCAATTCAACTGACTCTCCCGGGCAAATAACAAGGTCAACTCCCAAATCTACAGAACCAACACTTGGATAGACTTGAACCCAAACGGTATCTTCATCTAACGTTCCATTGGCGTCTGTGACAACTACGCTGTAGAATGCGTCTACTAACGTACTTGAATTAACCAAAGGAGAATTCGAAAAATTGATTGGATTCCAAACATAATTGTATGGAGCCAAACCACCGGTAACAATGGCTTCCAATGTAAACCCTTCACCCGGACAGACTGTAATATCCAGTCCCAAATCCACATTCAAGGGAGGACAATCCAAAATCAAAATGGAGTCTACTGCTACACCACACTGTCCCGAAACCTCTAACACATAAAGGCCAGGTGTATTCACAACGATCGCCGAGCTTGTTGCCCCTGTATTCCAAGAATAACCATTAGCATTGGGATCAATTCCATCCAAGGTAATGTTGTTTGTGCAAAGCGTAAGGTCCGGTCCCAAATCAGCAGTGACATCACTTTGGTTGTTATCCTGTAAAACAAAATCATCAACGAAAACATAAGCCAAGGAAATGATGTCTTGCGTGCCGTACAAGCTTGTCGATTGCTGAGCATCTGTTAGAAAGTTCCCGAAGGTGAATTGCGTATAAGGCTGATCTGCTGTAATTGTAAAAGTGAAAGTCTGCCAAGTTTCAGAAGTAAAGACAGCGGGAATCATTACCTCATACCCCGGGGCGTTGATCAAACCAAGCGTACCCGCAGGTTGGAATACAGGACCATTGCTCAATAGAAAACCCCATCCATTGGCATAAATTCCACCAACCAATGGCGAACCGATGGTCATGGAAAAAGTCAAAGTGTATTCGTTCCCAACTACCATCGGAGTGGTAAGTGGAATTGAGATGTATTCGCGGGCATTTTCTACCAGAGAGACATTGCCACCAACACCCATAACAGCGTCTCCCTCAAAAGGAAGAACATTGCTGAAATAATTGATGGGTAGCGCAGCATATGGACCTGTTCCCTGCAAATGAAAATAGTCCGGGGTTCCATTGCTCGTGCTACAATCAGAAGAAGTGGCTGCATTGGTCCAACCTGTTGCCAACGACCAACCACAATCATCATTGGGAAGTGCTGAATAGGTCTCGAATCCTCCATTGGGGATGAGCGAAGGGCATTGGGCAGATATAAATTGACCCGCTCCCAGCATGCACATGATGGCAATGAAACGCAACATGCCCATCAGAACAACATTTGGACAAGAATGTTCGGATTTTGATTCAATTTAACATTCTCTAGATCTACAACTTCTGGGGTTCGTTCCAATAACCCATACAATCTCGATTCAATTCAATCCAATAACTAAATACTCAAAATTCTCTCGGTCATCCATTAATCCTATTAGATTAGCAATTCAGAAACAACAAAGCCATTAGATTATGCTCGATTTTATTTTGGATATCAAGACCAGAAATCAACCCTTGTTTTTTTTCGGCGCCATTTGTCTCGCTTTTTCAATAATCATGTTCATCCTCACCAAAACAAGTCACACCAGCGTTTACGGAGTGAATGCCTACTACAAGCCTTTCAAATTCGCTATTTCCACTTTCTTATTTGCCTGGACCATGGCTTGGTATTGTCACTATCTCAGCAATTTTAATATCGGCTTATACAATTGGACGGTCATTATCTTGCTCGGTTTTGAAATCATTTACATAGCACTCATGGCGAGCAAAGGTCAAACCTCGCATTACAATGTTTCCACACCTTTTCACTCCGCTATGTTTTCCCTAATGGCCTTGGCCGCCACTTGGGTCACTCTGCATACAGCTTACATTGGATTCCTCTTCTTCCAACAAACTTTTCCCGAATTACCATCCCATTATGTCTGGGCAATCCGGATTGGGATAGTCCTATTTACCATATTCTCATTGGAAGGATTCGCCATGGGTGCCCGATTGAGTCATAGCGTGGGTGCCATCAATGACAACTCCAATTGGTTTATTTTGGGATGGAGTAAAACGGTTGGAGACCTTCGCGTAGCTCATTTCATTGGCATGCATGCACTTCAAGTATTGCCTATCCTATCCTTCTACTTCTTGAAGAACACCAAAGCCACGGTTTTTGTTGGTTTGCTGTATAGCGTTTTGGCTTTTTCAGTATTGTTCCAAGCGCTCAAAGGGAAGCCTTTGTTTTCAGAAAAAAAGGAAATTACTGAGAATCATTAAATAAGTGCATTATCCATAAATTCAGACGAATAATCGCGCACCAACTCAAATTACTATACAGATTGAAATTATTTTCTTTATGAAATTTGAAGCACCCCAAATAATCACTTATCATGAGAGAAAAATCATTGGTATTTCCATGAGGTTGAGCTTGAATCAAAACAAGGTAGTCCAATTATGGCGAGCGTTTATACCCCGAAAAAATGAAATCATCAATCGGATTAAACATGATTTGATTTCTGCATCCATGTATTCCAAAGATCACTTTTTGAACTTCGACACAACAAGAATTTTCAAGAAATGGGCAGCTATTGAAGTATCAAATTTTGATCACATACCTGAAGGTATGGAAACAACTATCATTCCCGGGGGACTGTATGCTGTTTTCCAATATCGAGGTTTAAGCACAGATCCTTCTATATTTCATTACATTTATGGCACCTGGATTCCCAACTCTATCTATGAATTAGACCACCGTCCGCATTTTGAAATTTTAGGAAAGAAATACAAAAACAACGACCTCGATTCTGAAGAAGAAATTTGGATTCCGATTTCTGTAAAAAGACCAACGCAATAAGCAAATAATGTAATCGTTTCATGATTAGATCCCTAAACTTCTAAGCCATGAAAAATTCACTTCTTTTACTTCTTCTGGTATTTGTTATAGGAATCCAAAATAGCTACGCACAAAGTTGCTCCGCGCATGTGACCATCGTATTGGCAACCAAGACGGGTGGTATGTGGTTACCACCTCAAACAATCCAAATAAAAAACCGCTTCGCACATCTCAACATGACGGAGCGCAATCCACCCTCACCCTCACCTACGATCCCAATATCATCGAAAAGCAAAAGGCATTTGATTTAACGGAAAGCGAAAAGAAAATCATCGATCAACAAGCCGCTTTGCTTCCGGATACAACTTTCTTATCGGGTGCTAGCATGACCGCTGGTGGAAAGAAAGATTTATTTTCATGTGTCACGATTAAATTAACCAACCTAGATGGAAAGCCCCTTGTAAGTGAAAGCCTTTGGTTAACGGGAAACAAACGAGGCAAAAGTTTCAAAGGGAAAACCGATAGCCAAGGTCGCATCATCTTATGGCTTCCCAAAGGCGACACCTATTCCCTCAACTTCAAATACAACCTAAACTATTCATCCATCGAAACGGGATATACCAAAGGTTCATCCAATATCACCTCCTCTTTTTCCTATCTCGGCACCAAAGAAATAGAACTGCGAAAAAAACAAGAAGCAGAACGCATCCTTGCTGAAGAAAAAAGACTCAAAGCACTTGAGAAAAAATTTGCAGAAGACTGTAAAAAATTAGGTATCTCTGCAGAAGAAGGAAAGAAACGAGAGATCGCTAAATATGTGACAGAGATGGATGAATTCACAGATCCGGTTATCTTGAAAACATTAAATCGAAACAAATGGGATGATAAACTGATTGTTTGCGATCTAACAGGAAGCATGAGTCCCTATGCCGCTCAATTGTCAATCTGGTATCAATTGCACTATCAAAAAGAAAAGAATTTGCAGTTTGTTTTTTTCAATGACGGTGATGACAAAGCAGACCAAAACAAGAAAATCGGAGAGACTGGAGGCATCTACTATTCACCTTCAAAAGGAATCCAAGAACTCTCGGATCTCATGAACAAAGTTTGCTCTGCAGGTAGTGGTGGAGATTGCCCTGAAAACAACATGGAGGCTTTGATCAAAGGAAACAAAATGGCAGCTCCATACAAGGAATTGGTGATGATTGTAGACAACAAAGCTCCCGTTAAAGACATTGCCTTGCTGAAAAATTTTAATAGACCCGTGCACATTATTCTCTGCGGATATGATCAATATGTGAAAGAAGATTACTTGCTCATCGCCTGGAAAACAAAAGGAACCATTCATACCATCGAGGAAGATATCACCAACATTGCCAGCATGAGTGAAGGTCAAGAAGTTATTGTAAAAGGGCATACCTATCGGATAATGGGTGGGGAGTTTGTACGGATAGACAAGTTGTGATTCTCTTCATTCTCAAACATTACATACTTAATCCACAATCATTCACTTCCAACTTTTCATCCTAATCGTCTGAAATTTGAATAGCTCATATTACCTTAGAAACATGAAAAAGAGATTACAATTCCATTCCACCATCCATGCCAGTATTGAACACGTATTTGATATTATGCTTGGACTAACCAACAAATCAACTTATGAGCAATGGACAGCAGAGTTTAACCCAACATCAACATACGAGGGCACTTGGGAAAAAGGAAGGAAAATACTCTTTGTTGGGATTGATGAAAATGGGGAAAAAGGAGGTATGGTTTCTAAAATTGCTGAATATTCTTTGAACCAATATGTATCCATTCAGCACTGTGGACTTTACAAAGATGGACAAGAAATTACAGAAGGTCCAGACGTTGAAAAATGGGCCAATGGCTTTGAAAATTATATATTTCAAGAAAGCAATGGCATTACCTCTTTGGTTGTAGAATTGGATACGACGGAAGATTTTTCTGATTTCATGAATGAGACCTACCCCATCGCTTTGCAAAAGTTAAAAGAGATTTGCGAGAAATAATTTTTGTTTTAAAAATCAATTACCCTTTTGGAGATGTCAAAGGAGTAAATATAAGTGTTAATGGAACTAGTTCATTTTCTTCAGAACAAGGTAATGTACAGATACAATTGAATAACCCACTTGAGGATTGTACATTAGATTTAACTTCTAGCATAGGAATCATTCGAATCAATCGACCCGAACTCAAGAAAAAAAGAAGTGGCAGAATAAATTTTGGTGATGGAAAGATAAAAGTCATCATGCGCAGCGAAATGGGCAAGGTTGTTCTTCATTAGTTCTATCCTCTATCCACTTCACATATACTCGCATAATTTATAGGCGTGATTGCATAAGCATTCGCTGATTTTCCAAGCATTTTTGTTCAGTTAAGATTTAACATATCAAAAAAACTGAAAATTTTGTTTCGTTATAACGAAACTTTTAATTAACTTCGACATTGGAAAAACAACACAAATCAATTCACTTTGAAATCATATTTCTGCAGGAGGTCTTCAATTTTTTAAGCGGTTTAAATCCTAAGCACTCAGAAAAAATTCTCTTCAATATGAGAAAAGCGCAAGTAGGAAAAGACAACAAATTATTGAAAAAAATCTCTGATGAAATTTGGGAATTCAGAACCTTATATCACGGCTTACAATATCGCATTTTAGCCTTCTGGGACAAGGAAAACAATGAAGAAACTTTGGTTGTAAGTACACACGGTTTCATTAAAAAAAGGAGCAAGATCCCTGATCAAGAAATTAGAAAAGCTCTTGATATAAGATTAAGATACTTTAAAGAAAAACAAATCAATAAAAAATGAAAACATATACTATTGATCAAGTACAAGACGCTTTAATCGGAAAAAAAGGCACAGCTCGCAGAGAAAAATTTGAGTACGAACTTCAAATGGATATCATTGGTTCTGCGATCAAACAATCGCGACGTGAACGCAATCTAACCCAAGAGCAACTGGGTAAATTAATCGGAGTACAAAAGTCCCAAATTTCCAGACTTGAAAGCAATGTTGGCAACGTAACGTTGGATACTTTGATGAAAGTTTTTGCTGCACTTAAAGCCAAGGTAAAGTTGCAAATTGAACTCACCTGATCTTATAAGTGCATAACGATCTTCATGCTATTGGAGACTTCGATACTTGATTTTTCTGAAACCTGTAACTTTTCTTTGATCAAAGACACTTACTACTAAAATCAAGAATGGAATTGACCAAACAAGAACGTTTTATGCAGCTGTATGAACCGATTCACGATCGTTTCGAACGGTACTGTAAAACGCGCGCTTATGGCGAATTCCATTTCAGAGACATTATGCAAGACACGCTGATTGTGGCTTTCACAAAGTTTGAAAACCTGCAATCAAAAGATGCCTTCCTTCATTTTCTTTTCGGCACAGCAACAAGAATCCTGGCCAATCATCGCAAAAAGAAACGTCCAGAAATTGTCGATCAACTCCATCTAAAATTTGGAAACCTGAACAATGAAAACCTTACCATTGAACATCAATTCGAAATCAATGATTTGTACAAGTGCCTCAAAGAATTGGATCAAGTCACCAGTGAATGCATCATTCTCTTTGAAATATCAGGGTTTTCAATCAAGGAAATAATGGAGATTCAAAACGCAAATGAATCCGCCATCAAACAACGCCTTCACAGAGGCCGAAAACAATTGTTGTCCCTGATGCAATCCCTAGAACCCAAAATGGTGTAATATGAAATCCGAAGAAAAACTAAGCCGACTTTTTGAATCGCTAAAAGCGGAAAAAGCCACTACGAGCATTAATGATATTACTTCCTGGATTCAATCACCTGGTGCAGTTCATACCAATGTTGGAAAAAATGGATTGATGACAAGAGTTATTCTCATCGGAATTATCACTAGCTCAATCATCGGAATGAGCACAATGTTATTCCATAAAACTAACACGTCCAATACTCCAACGAATCTAATCAAAAGTGATGTACCAAAAGTATTGGACACCATACCCCCAGCATTCAAACCTGTTCCACTTCTTCCCATAAAAAAGACACCATTATCACTAACTCCGATAATTCTAGTGGAGGATGAATCACAAATGGAACTTCTGGACATACCTCAACAGTTTCCGCCTGTCATTCTAAAGGATTTAAATGTTGCTGAGCAAAATGACTCTTTAATCATAGATTCATTGCATGTTCGAAAATGGACGTCATCCAATCAAGGTCTACAAATCGATACTCTCATACAGGATATTCATACGTTGATATTCAAGGTGGACAACTGTGACATCGCTATTGAAGGAGGCTCACAATCCGATGTGTCGATTCAATACATTGATCAGAATGGTAAAAAATTGGATCAAAAAACCGCCAACGAAGGCTACTGTCAAATGAATTACCATTTGCAAGATTCAGTCTTAACCATTAACTGCGAAATGCAATCGCCTTACAAAAAAAACTTGTTGAAATTCATTGTGCCTGAAAGATTGAATTTACAGATAAATACTGCATTCGCCAATATCCAAGCTTCTGGATTAAATAATGTCAACTTGAAATTAAACACCGCCTTTGGAGATATTGATATTGAAAATACTTCAGGAATTTTGAACATTTCCACTCAATTTGGAAATATCAACTTGAAAAAACTAGATGGAGAGATCAAATCCCACACAACTTTTGGAGACATCAAAGGCATTAATCTATATCTAACAGGACAAAATGAACTTACCGCCGAAGAAGGAAATATTTCTGTCGAAAACGCGAGTGGATTTATCAAAATGAATACTCAATTTGGAGATATTACATTGAATAATATAGATGGCCAAACGTATTCGAATTCGGCTTTTGGAGATATCAAAGGTGTGAATATAAACGCCAATGGAACTAGTTCATTTTCTTCAGAACAAGGTAATATACAGATACAATTGAATAACCCACTTGAGGATTGTACATTAGATTTAACTTCTAGCATAGGAATCATTCGAATCAATCGACCCGAACTCAAGAAAAAAGGAAGTGGCAGAATAAATTTTGGTGATGGAAAGATAAAAGTCATCATGCGCAGCGAAATGGGCAAGGTTGTTCTTCATTAGTGCAACCATCTCTTATTTAACGCTATCTTCAAAGCATGAACAGCACAAACAAAACTTGCCAATCCTGCGGCATGCCACTGAAACGCGATGAAAAAGGTGGTGGAACGAATGCTGATGGGTCTATCAGTCAACTCTATTGCTCCTATTGCTATGATAAAGGTGAATTCATTTACAAGGGAACTAACGTATTAGAGTTTCAAGAATTCTGCAAACAAAAAATGATAGACGGTGGACATTCACGTTTCATTTCTTGGTTATTCACAAGAGGAATGAATCGTCTAGGAAGATGGAAGAAAAATTCATGAAAATTAGTTCAGTACTGTTCTATTCATTTTTGGTTTTTGCTCTTGCTCTCTATTCATGTGGATATAATTACCCTTTACGAAAAAAGCACACACATCCACTAACTTCAACATTCTACGGGGAATTCGAAAATCAATCATCTCAAATCAAAGGCAGAAATCCGTACACAGAAAAGACTTCGATTCTTAACGAATTCGAAATTAAACAAGATTATGACAGCCCTATTCGTATTCATTTCGATTCGTCTCAAAATTTATTAATCACTTACCGCAACGGTGCCAATCTTTCAACAGTCA
>JACCDT010182530.1_pt1 | contig 15275 bp, 26 predicted proteins | sample 7446291 | NCBI WGS metagenome assembly JACCDT01 (sample SAMN15323446, study PRJNA562643) | freshwater metagenome | isolation source: river surface water | place: USA:Blue River Watershed | collected 2017-08-17
AGAGCGACCACCCCGAGCGCAAGGGGAAGCCGAGGAACTGGTGCGAGCCGATGCTCGCGCAGCTCTGCTCGTTCACGGGATCCGGGTCGATCAAGCACGATGACTTCGTCGACGCGGTCACGCAGACAATGCGGTTTTTGATTGATAAACAGATGCTTGACGTCTCTTTGCCCCAACGGGAGCAACGGGAAAGAGATATCGAGGAGCGAGACAAGGGTTTTGAGCGCGAGGCGCGTCGCGGCGCGTACAGCAACCCTTACGCGGCCTAGGAGAGAACGAGACATGGCAGACATCACTCTCGACGGACCGATCCACGACGTGCTCGTCGGAGGCAACCATCTGGCGCTGCTGATCGGCGCAGACCATCCGCCGTACACCGCCAAACACGAGGCCGCTCTTGAGCATTACGGCGCTGGCGACCGCTACGAAATCTGGTGCTGCTGGCGCGCGATCATGCGTCTGCGGGATGTGCTGGGAGGAGCGCCGGCCGATGTCTGACGACGTCGAGAGGGTGGCGCGGGCGCTGTACGCGGAGAACGAGCGCCAGGCTTGCGGCGCGGTTGTCGCCGTCGGAAAGCTCGACTGGATGTTTGGTCTTACGGATGCAGAACACGGTGAAGACCGCGACTGGAAGAGGACAGCGGACGAACACCGGGACCTCGCGCGCGTCGCTATCGCAGCGTACTTGAACCTCGCCAGCGTTTAGTTTAAGCATCCCTCCCATCAACGGGGGTAATGCCAATGACGCGCATCGGTCTGTTCCACGGCGGCAGCGGCCTCGAGGTCGAGTTCGACGACACCGAGGCCGGAGAGCGCGTCACCCTTGAAGTCAACGACCAGACCGCCAGCGTCCCGCTCGGCATCCTGCTGGAAGTGCTCGACGCGGCCGGCATCGCGATGGAGACCTCGGCATGACGACAGTGCGCGCGTGGCCTGCGTACCAGAGCAAGGGTTTTCTGTGCGAGGTTCTGGACCCACCGCTAAGTGCCGATCCTCCAGCCGCCGGGCGGTATGCGTGGGGCGTCGATACCGGAAACGGTGCTTTCGAGTGCATGACCGAGGAAGTGTTCCTCTCACGCTATCGTCCGATCGCGATGCTCGACGGCGGGACGCGCGTCTGATGCCCGCGTACCGCGACAAGACTGCTAACCGCCCCGTCGAGGCGTGGCTGTTCGACGGCTCGATCGCCTCGGTCCACGATCTGATGTCCTCGCACCCCGATGTCTGGTGGGAGCGCGGCTGCGTCCGCGTCGCCGGATTACCCAATACCGCCGGCTCCTCGCTGGTCCCGTCCAACCGCTGGATCGTGCGCGACCCCAAGGACAACTCGCTCTCGACCTTCGAGCGCCAGCGCTTCGGCGAGCGGTTCGAGCCCAGCGAGGTCGAGGCGTGAAGCCGATCCTGTGCCTCGATTTCGACGGTGTGATCCATAGCTACGTAAGCGGCTGGAAGGGCGCCGACGAGATCCCCGATCCGCCTGTGCCCGGCGCGTTGTCGTTCATCCGCGACGCGACACAGCGATTCCGCGTAGCGATTTTCAGCAGCCGCAGTCACCAAGACGGCGGTCTTGAAGCAATGCAGGTCTGGCTTCGCTCGTGGGTCGCCGCGGCAACGGAGTGCGAGGGCGATTTCGCTTGGCTCGATGAGATCGAGTGGCCGGTCGAAAAGCCGCCGGCGCTGGTGACGATCGACGACCGCGCGTTGACGTTCAGCGGCAACTGGGTGGACTATCCGCTTGACGAACTGGCGGCGTTCAAGCCGTGGAACAAGAAAACGTGAGCGCCTGCAACGCCCGGATCGAAGGTCTCGAAGGCCAGTACCCCGAGCAAATCTGGTTCCACCCCGACGTGAATGAGCCCGAGCGGCACGGCTACGTGCGCATGGACCGTTACCTCGAGCTTCTGTCGGCGGTGCTCGCGGCCAAGCGGCTGTGCGACAACGTCAACGAGTTCGGCGGCGTCACCGACAGCGTCATTCTCGACTCTACCGATGCCACTATTCGCAAGGCGCTTGACGCGGTATACGCTAAGGTTCTTACAGCCGGGGTTGAGCACTGATGGACGAGGACGACCTGCCGCAAGGCGAGACCATCACTCTCGACATCGAGGACACCGGCGTCACCGACACCGAGGACGGCGGCGCGCTCGTCACCCTCGACGATGAGGACGAGGGGCGGCAGCGCTCTAGCGACTTCTACTCGAACCTGGCCGAGGAGATGCCCGAGAGCGAGCTCGACGAACTCGCGACCCGGTTTCTGGATCTGATCGCTCAGGACAAGCAAGACCGGAAGGAAAGGGATCGCCAGTACGAAATGGGCCTGCGCCGCACCGGTCTCGGCAACGACGCGCCCGGCGGCGCCCAGTTCGACGGAGCCAGCCGCGTCGTCCACCCGATGCTGGTCTCGGCCACGGTCGACTTCGCCGCCAGGCTGATGAAGGAGCTGTTCCCTCCGGGCGGCCCGGTCAAGGACCTGATCCCCGGCGACCTGACGCCCGAGAAGGTCCGGAAGGCGCGGCGCAAGGCCGCGATGATGAACTGGCAGCTCACCGTCCAATCGACCGAGTTCCGCGCCGAGCTCGAACAGACCCTCACGCAAGTGCCGATGGGCGGCGCGCAGTACCTCAAGCTGGGCTGGGACGAGCCGCGCAATCGCCCGACCGGCCTGTTCGTCGCCATCGACGACATGCTGCTGCCCTACGCGGCGACTTCCTTCTACTCGGCGCAGCGCCGCACTCACGTCCAGTACCTGACCACCCTCGACTTCCGCCAGCGCATCCGCTCGGGCGACTTCCGCGACGTCGACCTCGCTCCGTCCAGCCTCACTCCCGACCAGACCTCGGCGGCGCGCGCCAACGACAAGATCGAGGGCCGCGACCCCAGCACCATGAACGTCGACGGCCTGCGCAAGGTCTACGAGGTCTACGCGCTGTGCTCGCTGTCGGTCGATGTCGCCGGCGTCAGCACCTCGGATCGCGATGAGGACATCGCGCCCTACATCATCACCATCGACGACACCTCCCGCAAGGTGCTCAGCATCTACCGCAACTGGGACGAGCTCGACGACAGCCGCGAGGAGCTGCACTGGTTCGCCGAGTTCCCGTTCGTGCCGTGGCGCGGCGCCTATCCGCTCGGCCTGCCGCACATGATCGGCACGCTGAGCGGCGCCGCCACCGGCGCGCTGCGCGCCCTGCTCGACTCCGCCCACATCCAGAACACCGCCAGCGGGGTCAAGCTCAAGGGGCTGACCCGCGGCGGCCAGAGCCTCCAGCCGCAGGTCGGCGAGGTCGTCGAGATCGAGGGCGGCATCAACACCGACGACATCCGCAAGCTGTTCATGCCGATGCCGTTCAACCCGCCGTCGCCGATGCTGCTGCAGTTGCTCAGCTTCCTCGTCGACACCGGCAACAACGTCGTGCGCACGACCTTCGAGGACATGGCCGAGCAGCGCAGCGATGCGCCGGTCGGCACGACCCTCGCCCGCCTCGAGCAGGCCATGGTCGTCTACCGCGCCATCCACGCGCGGCTGCACGACGGCATGGCGCGGGTGCTCCGTATCCTGCACCGGCTCAACGGCATGTACCTCGACGACGAGGACACCGAGCGGGAAGTCGGCGAGGAGCTGGCGACGCGCGCCGACTTCGAGGGGCCGATGGACGTCGTGCCCGTCAGCGACCCCAACATCTTCAGCGAGGCGCAGCGCGTCGCGCAGGCCCAGGCCGTCGCCCAGCGCGCCGACTTGAAGCCGCAGCTCTACAACCAGCGCGCCGTCGAGGTGCGGATCATGGAGACCCTCAAGGTCCCCAACCCCGACCAGCTGCTGATGCCCGCGGTCGAGCCCAAGGAGCAGAACGCAGTCAACGAGAACGTCACCGCGACGCTCGGCCGGCCGGTCACCGCTTTCCCCGAGCAGGACCACATCGCCCATCTCCAGACCCACATGGCCTACATGATGAGCCCCGCCTTCGGGATGAGTCCGCTGATCGCGCCGTCCTACCTGCCGGTGATGCTCGGGCACATCAAGGAGCACCTTGCCTGGTGGTACGCCTCCCAGGTGTTCGAGACCGCCAACCAGGCGATCGACGGTGATGTCGGCGAGGAGATGCGCAAGCTCAAGGGCGACATCCCGGCGCGCAAGGCGCTCGACCGCATGCTCGCCGAGGCGGCGCTGGTCGCGGTTGAACAGGGCCAGCAGCAGTTCTCCCAGCTGCCGCAGGTCGTCCAACAGGCGCAGCAACTGCTCCAGCAACTCTCGCCGCAGCCGCAGGATCCCAAGGCGCTCATCGAGCAGGGCAAGCTCGCGCTCAAGGGCCAGGAGCTGCAGCAGGATGGCAAGCAGAACACCGAGGACAACGAGGTCAAGATGGCTCTCGAGCGGATGCGGCAGGAGGGCGAGGACCGCCGCAAGGCCGCTGAGCTGGAGACCAAGGTTGCTGTGAACGTCCAAGACAACACCACCGCGATTCAGTTGGCGACCGCCGAGATCGAGTCGGGCGAGAAGATCGCGCAGACCAACGGCACCGGCACCAACCCGAACCCCAACCCGTAGGATACCGGGCCGCGCGGTTCAGCGGCATGATTGAAAGGAAAGACCGATGTCGCAGGATGAAGCACAGATCGAGAAGGAAATTCAGGCCAAGGGGCTCAACGCACCCCGCCTCAACCCACAGATGATCGACGACGCGATCGTCTCCGAGCAGTATCACGTCTTCGTGGGGACGACGATGACGGTCTGCGCGTTGACGCTGCGCAACGGCTACATCGTCACCGGCGAGAGTGCCGCGGCGTCGCCCGAGAACTTCGATCAGGCGATCGGTCGCAAGATCGCGCGGGACAACGCGCGCAACAAGATTTGGGCGCTCGAGGGCTACCTCCTGCGCGAGAAACTTGCGCAGGGCTGACGCCACTGCGGAATTTGAACCGTCTCCTTGGGTCCATTTTCGTAAAGGACCCAAGGAGAAAATTGGAGGACATAAGATGGCCGAAAAGAACAACGCCAAGAGCGGCAGCCCCAGTGGCACGACGCCGAAGCTGAGCGCCGACAACACCAACCAGCACAAGCGCATGGCCGCCGGCGAGAAGGTCGATGCTGGCCAGAGCAGCGGGCCGAAGACGCGCTGGTGAGCTTCGAGGATGTACTGATCCGGCGCCTCAAGGAGGTGCAGGCGGCGTCGGCCATCGAGTCGGTGACCAAGCCGCGCGGGCGGGACAGCTTCGACTACGGCCACGCCTGCGGTCTCTACGAGGGTGTCGAGCTGGCGCTCGGGACGATTGAGACGCTGCTCGACGAGATGGACGCCAAGGAACGCGAGAGCTGAGGAGCATTTATGGACCTGTGGGTTCCGAACAAGGTCAATTTCCGGTACGATGACATCGAGGACGCTTTCCCGACGCTCGATTGCGGCGGCGAGCCGTGCGGCGACAGCGCCATCTTCCAGCTGCGCGCTCCCAAGACGAAGACCAGGGGCGGGATCATCCTCGCCGAGACAACCAAGGACATCGAGGCGCAGAACACTCAGGTCGCCAAGGTCGTCGCGCTCGGGCCGCTGTGCTTCCGCGATCCCGACAGCCGCGAGATGTGGCCCGAGGGCATGTGGTACGATGTCGGCGAGTTCGTTCGCGTGCCCAAGTTCGGCGGTGACCGCTGGCACATCGAGCACGGCGACGGCGACGACAAGGTCGAGATCACCTTCGTCCTGTTCCGCGCTCGCGACATCCGTCTGCGGATCACGGGCGATCCGCTGCACATGAAGACGTACATCTAACCAACGACCTAGCTGCAACAGGAGGGCCGGTCATGGCGACAAAAGCTGAAGAACCCATCGTCGAGGACACCGAGGAATTGATCCCGGTCGACACGCCGCCGGCCGCCGAGCCGCCTGCGAACGACACCGAGGACGACGAGCCCGACGACGAGGACGACAGTCGCCTGTCCGGCAAGGACGATGCCGACGAGGATAGCGAGGACGAAGACGGCTTCCGCCTCGCCAATGACCGCAAGGCACGCAAGCGCCGCTCCAGCAAGGAACGGCGCGATGCCGAGAAGCGGGCGCGCGAGCGCGACGCGCTCGAGAAGCAGTTCCTCCGCCAGCAGGTCGAGCATCTCAGCCAGCGCCTCGGTCAGGTCGAGGGCATCGCCATATCGAGCAACGAGGCCAACCTCGACCAGCGCATCGCCGAAGCCGACCGCGAGTTCCGCACTGCCACCGCGTTGATGGCCAAGGCGATGGAGGCCGGCAACAGCGAGGACTTCGCCACGGCGATGGACATCCGCGACAGCGCTCGCGACACCGTCCGCAGCCTCCAGTTCACCAAGCAGCAGACCGCGGCGGTCCGCCAGCAGCCGCAACAGCCGGCCGCCGACCCGCGCGTCGACTACTACAAGAACCGCTGGATCAGCGACAACGCCGACTGGTACGGCAAGCCCGGCTACGAGGAAGACACCGAGATCACCAAGGCGATCGACCAGGCCGTCGCGCGCGAGGGCTATCAGCCCCACACCGAGGACTACTGGCTCGAGCTCAACAGGCGCCTGTCGAACCGTCTCGGCTCCGCTCCACAATCCGACCCGGCTCCGCGCCGGCAGCCCCCTCCACAGGGCCGCACCAGAGAGCACGTACCCCCGAGCGCGCGTCAGCGCGAAGTTTACGTGACACCGGAGCGGAAAGCCGCTATGATCGAGGCGGGCTATTGGGACGACCCGGTCAAACGGGCCCAGATGCTCAAGACGTTCATCGAATACGACAAGAATCAACCGGCTCGCTGAACAGGGAGTGAGACCATTGACCGAAGATGCTACCGATGGACGTCTAAAGCGTGACCTGGGCGTTGTTCGCCGCACCCGCAGCACTCCGGACGATCGTCCGGAAGCAGGCGGGATCAGCGTTGCCGAACGACTGGATGCGTTTCGCGAACAGCAGTACAACAACGCACTTCCAGACTTGCCGCCGATTCCCGGCTACCACACGATCTGGTTGACGACGACCAACCCGCGCGATTCGATCACGCACCGGCTTTCTCTCGGCTATGAACTCATCAGGGCTGACGACTTTCCCGGTTTCTCATCGGTCACGCTTCGCTCCGGCGAATACGAGGGTTGCATTGGCGTCGAGGAGATGATCGCCGCGAAGCTCCCGGACGAACTGTACCAGGGCTACATGAAGATCGCTCATTATGATCGTCCGAAGGAGCAGGAGGACATCCTCAACCGCAACATCGAGGAGCTACGCCACAACGCAGAGCGTGACGGCGGACGCATCGTGGACGCGGGATCAGGGGATGAGAACGGCATGGAGGATTTGCGCCGCAGCGTGCCCTCCCCGATGCGCTTCAGCTGACGGCAGGGTTTCCTTAAACCCCACCTTCGAGGTGAACGGCTATGTCTTCGACTTCAGCTCCGTTCGGCCTGCGTCCTGCACTCCATCAGAGTGGTATCGTCCGCCCTTCCGGGTACACGATTCTCACGGGATACACGTCGGGCATTCTCCAGAACCAGCCGATCAAGATCGGTGCCGCCGGCTACATCGAAGCCGCTGCCATCGGCGATCGGTTCATCGGTACGTTCCAGGGTGTCGAATATACCGACACGCTCGGCGCGCGCCGCTACTCTCCGCAGTGGATCGCCAATACGCCGGGGACCGACATCGTGTGCTACACGACCGAGGACCCCTACATCACGTATGAGATCCAGACCAACGCAGCGGTCACGCTCGCCGACATCGGCGAGCAGTTCGACTTCACGACGATCACGGCAGGCTCGACCGTAACGGGTCTTTCCGCGCTGATGCTCGACGTGGCTTCGACCGCGGCCAATGCCTCTCTGCGGCTCATGAATATCTCGCCTTACCCCGGCAATGCCTGGGGTGATACCTACGTCATCGTTCAGGTCCAGATCAGCGAACACCAGTTCGTCGCTGATGTGGCCGCGATCTAACGGGAGGGCTGACACATGGCATCCCCAATGCGGTCTACGGACTTTCGCTCGATCGTCGAACCGATCCTCAATCAGGAGTTCGACGGTCTCTACGACCAGCGCGACGACGAATGGTCGACGGTGTTCAAGGAGTTCGAAGGCATCAAGCGCGCGTACCACGAGGAACCTGTCCTCTACGGTATGGGTGCGGCGCCCGAGGTTCCCGACGGCACCCCCTTCACCTACCAGTCCGGCGGAGAGCTGTTCGTCCAGCGCTACGTCTACAAGGTCTACGGCCTCGCGTTCGCGCTCACCAAGGTCCTCGTCGAGGACGGTGATCACATCCGCATCGGCCAGATCTACGCTCGCCATCTGGCGCAGTCGCAGATCGAGACCAAGGAGCTGCTCGGCGCGAACATCCTCAACCGGGCGTTCACCTCGGGCTTCAACGGCGGTGACGGCGTTTCGCTCATCAACGCGTCTCACCCGATCGCCACCGGCACGTTCAGCAACCAGCTGGCGACGCCGGCGAACCTGTCGCAGACCTCGCTCGAGCAGATGCTCATCCAGATCCGCAACGCGGTGAACAACACCGGGCTGCGTATCCGCCTGACGCCGAAGAAGATCGTCACCGGTCCTTCCAACGTGTTCCAGGCCGAGGTTCTCCTCAAGTCGGTCCTTCGCACCGGCTCGGCCAACAACGACATCAACCCCGTCAAGTCGATGGGTCTGCTGTCGGAAGGCCAGGCCAACCTCTCGCGCATCACCTCGACGACCGCGTGGTTTGTCGAGACCGACGCGCCCGAGGGCATGAAGCTGGCGATGCGCCGCAAGCTTGAGAAATCGATGGAGGGCGATTGGGAAACAGACTCGATGCGTTACAAGTCATCCGAGCGATTCAATTTCGGATGGACGGACCCACGCGGTCTTTACGGAACGCCGGGCGTCTGAGGTAACTGCTTGATTATCCGCTATTTTCTTAGCGGCCTCCGGTGAAAACCGGGGGCCGTATTTTTGTGATTGACGCGCGCAACTCTTGTAACTACAAGAGTCAGTATGCCTTCACCCAAACCTTTGTCGCTCGAAGCTGTCACCGCCAAGTTCCCGGCCGAGACGCTTGCCCGTTACGATTTCAGCAAAGCCGTCTACACCGGCGCGCTCAATCGGATCACCAATATCATCTGTCCGGAGCATGGGGATTTCTCCCAGTACCCCGCGCAGTTGCGCAAAGGAGGTTCTGGTTGCCCGCGTTGCGGCCATGATCTTCGGGGGCAGAACAAGCGCATCACACAGGAGGAAGCCATCGCCAAGGCGACGGCGCTCCACAACGGCTTCTACAGCTACGAGAAAACGATCTACACGATCGGCCACGAGAAGATTATTGTGACGTGCCCACTGCACGGCGATTTCAGTGTACTGGCAATCAATCACATTTATGGCGGTCGGGGCTGCCCGACGTGTGGCGCGGCGAAGAGGGGACACAGGCTGACGGGTACGAACACTGCGGTAAAATCTGGCCTGGTGATGATCGCCAAGCACGCAGCCAAGTTTGAGGCGCAAGCTCGAGAAGTCCACGGCGACAAGTATGATTACTCGCGAGTTGACTACAAGGGGCGTAAGACGCACGTAGTCATTCTGTGCCCCGAGCACGGGCCTTTTCAGCAGACGCCAGATAGGCATCTATCGCGTGAACACGGCTGCCCTGAGTGCTCGCACCATTTGTCGAAAGGCGAGGCTCAGATCAAGGCCTTCATGTCGATCTTCACGCCGGTAGATTCTCGACGGCGCGACATCGTCAAACCGAAGGAGCTCGACATTTACGCGCCCGAGCACGCACTCGCGGTAGAGTACTGCGGTGAGTACTGGCATGGCGCTCGGAAAGCCGAAGAGGAGGAAACCGCGCGCACCCGGCACGTCGACAAGATGCGTGCCTGTGAAGCGCAGGGCATCCGGTTGCTGACGGTGTTCGAGAGTGATTGGCTCCGCCGGTCGCATGCGGTCAAACGGCTGATTCGGAATGCTCTCGGTAAAGGCCGCGGCAAGGTTATGGCGCGCAAGTGTCGTTTGGTGGACGTTCCGCACTCCGAAGCTGTTGCTTTTTTCGAGCGTTACCACCCGCAAGGCGGCGGGGGTTACGGCATGCACTTTGGGCTACGCTACAAGGACAGGCTTGTTGCCTGCATGCGGTTCACCTTCGGGAGCAATGACCGCGGGCCGAATAAGGATCGCCAATGGACGCTTAGCCGCTACGCTACGCGTATCTCGGTCGTCGGGGGAGCTTCCCGGCTGTTGAACGCTTTCATCGAGGAAGTAGGTCCGTCACTGATCAAGTCTTTCTCGGATAATCGCTACTTTACCGGAGCCATGTACGCGCAGCTAGGTTTCGATCTGGATGCTGATTTGCCCCCGGAATATCAAGTCTACCACATAAAAACGGGGCTTTTGCCTAAGGCCGCTTGGCAGCGCCGAGAGATACCGGCTCGTATTGCTCAACTGGGGTCCGAAGAACCATTCGATCCCGACCCTGAAAAAGATCATCGCAGTGAGCGTGATATGACCTATCTGCTCGGTGCCCGGCGCGTCTACGACTGCGGCAAGAAACGCTGGATCTGGCGCAAGAAACCCGCTTGACGCTACAACCGGATAGTTTACAGTCCAAACCGCTAAAAAGGAGCCGTTCGAAGTGACCGCCCAACAGACCATGAACCACGACCCCGGCCCGCCGGCGACAGTCGAAGCGCCGGCCGAGCAGCACATCGACGAGTACACGAAGGCGCTCGAGCCTTACGGCTACCGGACTGTCGCCAAGGTCGTCGGATGACCTGGCGCAACTACCTCCTCCCGCAGGAACGCCAGCGGATCCACCACATCGAGCAGATTCGGCCCAAGCTCACCCGCGAGTTCAAGCAGATATCGGACCGCTGCCGCAAGCGGCTGGCCAAGGAGACGAGAGCATGAAGTGCCAGCAGTGGGAAAATAGGGTCATCATGCCGTCGATCGGCTCAAAAGATAAATGGCTTTCCGATTACGGCGATGCTGGGTGGGAGTTGGTGTCGGCCACTCTAGTGCGAGCCGACACCATGGTGCTCGCTTTCAAACGTCCTAAACAGGAGCAAAACCCATGACCGAGATCCTATCCGTACTCGCGGCCCAGCGCGCCGAGGACGCTGATCTGTGCGAGTGGCTTCGTGAACGAGCAATCGGCGATCCGCTTTACGGCTATGTTGCCGACCGCATCGAGCAGCTCAACCAAGAGCTCCGCGAGGCATGCCACGATCGCGACCGTTTACAGGCCGATCTGGAAAGACCCGCGGACGACCCTCTGGCAGCAGCATACCAGCAGGGTTGGCGCCAATGGAACGAAATGAAGGAACGTCCGTTGGGTTTATTCTCGGATGTTGATTTGTCGATGCTCTGGGCAATGGGTTGGCGTGCGAGAGAAAAATACGAATGGTCCTTGCGCCAGACGATTGCGCGGCAGCAAGGCCACGCCACGATTCGCTGGGCGGGCAAAACCAGGAAGGTAAAGCCGGTTGATCCGGAAATAGTTTCGCGGCACTCTCACGCACCAACTGGAGTTTTGACATGACCAAGACCACCACGACCAAGGCCGCTCCCAAGAAGACCGAAGCGCCCGAGGCGAAGGCTCCCGGGGTGAAGCCCGAGCCCAAGGACGAAACGCAGGCCGAGAAGGAACCCGAAGGGGCCGAGCGCGCCAAGCTGATCGCCTTCTCGGGGAAGGCCGAGCCGGAAGCTGCGGACTAGCACCGTGGACGGAGGCATCTCGGCTTCTTTCGTCTCTGCGTCTACGCAGTTGAGTATCAACAGTAGCGTCGTGCGGCCTCGGCGTCTGGTGATAGGCGACATCACCATCGACCTTGAAACACATGAAGTGACAGCGCCCAGCCTCGAAGCAGCGAGCGAGGCCGGGCGTGTGTTCGTCGAGAGCATTAGGGGCTACCTCGCGCCAAAAGCGCACGGGAAGTCAACGGCGGATGCGACTGACGGCAGCGACGACTGTCCGGTCTGCGGGCAGCCGCACGAGGACAACTAACCCCTTCCCCTGACCCTCGTCTGCTGCTACACACTGCCCAGCGGATATCAAAAGCAGTACCTCGGATGCCTCCACATCTTTGAGGAGCTTTTCCTATGCCGCTTCCCAACAACGTCGTTACGCGGTTCTCGGGCGGCGTGACCAACGTCCTCGAAAACACCATCTTCGCCAATCTGCCGATCCCTTCGGAACTCGGTCTCCACACCTATTTCAACGACTTCGACACCTACACGGCGGGTGATTGGGTCGTCACTGAGACCAACTCGGGTGCCACCGAGGCGCTGACGGCCGGTGATGGCGGCTGGCTGCTGATCACCAACACGGCTGCCGACGACGATCTCGTCGCCCTGCAGAAGACGCCCGCGGCATTCAGCTTCACGGCCGGCAAACAGGCGTGGTTCACATGCCGCTTCAAGGTCAGCGACGCCACGCAGTCGGACATCGTCTTCGGCATGCAGGTCGTCGACACCACGCCGCTCGACGTCACCGACGGGATCTACTTCCTGAAGTCGGACGGCGCTGCGACGGTCAACTTCATCTGCCGCAAGAACGCGACGACCGGCTCGACCAGCGTCTCGGCGATCGGCACCCTGTCGAACGATACCTTTGCCACCATGTCGTGGTACTACGACGGCGGCAGCAAGGTCTACTGCTCCTTCAACGGGACGGTGGTCGGCTCGCTCAACGCCAGTAGCACCTACCTGCCGGACACTATCACGACGGTCAGCTTCGCGCTCCAGAACGGTGAGGCGGTCGCTAAGACGATGACCGTCGACTACATCGGCGCCTGGTTCGAGCGCTGATCGATGCGCCCGCAAGTCGTCACCCTGAGCGATGCCTCCGGCGGCGCCAAGAACGTCGTCATTCCGATCGACTACATGGCCCGCCCGCAGGTCTCGCTGCAGGTCGATGTCACCGGCACGGCCAACTGGACGGTCCAGCAGACCCTCGACAACGTCTTCGACATCGCGGCGGGGTCCGTGACGTGGCTCAACCACCCGGACACCAACATGGTGGCGCAGACCGTCGATCGGCAGGGCAACTACGCCTACACGCCGTTCGCGGTGAAGCTGATCCTGAACAGCGGTGACGGCTCGGCCAAGATCACCATCATCCAGCCGGGTACGATCGTCTGATGGGAGGGCTGTCGGAGACCTCCGGGCTCAATACGGGATCCGGCCTGTCGCAAGGCTCCGGTCTGTCGCAGAGCTCGGGGTTGTCTCCTACCCCCACACCACCCCCCTCGGCCGGCTTCATCACGCTGGAGGACGACAGCGGCTTCATTCTGCTTGAATCCGGCGACTACATTCTCCTCGAGGGTTAGCCATGGCCGACGAAAAAATCAGTGCGATGCCGGCGGCCTCGGCGCTCTCGGGTCCCGAGCTCGTCGCCGGGGTCCAGTCCGGCGCCAATGCCAAGATCACCGCAACGCAGATCAAAACGTGGACCAGCGCATCGCCGACGCTGGTGACACCCGACATCGGCACGCCCTCGGCGGGCGTGGCAACCAACCTGACGGGCCTGCCCATCAGCACGGGCGTCAGCGGCCTTGGAACGGGTATCGCAACCTTCCTGGCCACCCCAACCAGCGCCAATCTCGCGACAGCGGTAACGAACGAGACCGGCTCTGGCGCTCTGGTTTTCGCAACATCGCCGACGCTCGTCACGCCGGCGCTGGGCACACCGGCGAGCGGCGTTCTGACCAACGCCACCGGTCTGCCTCTGAGTACCGGCGTCACCGGCAACCTGCCCGTCACCAACTTGAACAGCGGTACGTCCGCCAGTTCGAGCACGTTCTGGCGCGGCGACGGCGTCTGGGCAACACCGAGCGGTGGCGGCGACGTATCCGGCCCCGGTTCGGCCACTGATAACGCCATCACCCGGATGGACGGCACCACCGGCAAGATCATCCAGAACTCGACGATCACGGTCAGCGATACCGGCACGATGGCCGCGGCCAGCGGTACACTGACGATCACGTCGCCGGCGCTCACCACTCCGGCCCTCGGCACACCGGCGAGCGGCACGCTCACCAGCTGTACCGGGCTGCCCATCAGCACGGGCGTCAGCGGTCTCGGCACAGGCGTCGCGACGTTCCTCGCCACCCCGAGCAGCGCCAACCTAGCCACGGCTGTCACCGATGAGACGGGCTCCGGCGCGTTGGTCTTCGCCACCAGCCCGACGCTCGTCACCCCTGTCCTCGGCACGCCGACCAGCGGCAACCTCTCCAACTGCACGGTCGACGGAACCAACGGCCCCGGCTTCCGGGGCATCCCGCAGAACAGCCAGTCGACCGCTTACACGACGGTGCTGGCCGACGCGGGCAAGCAGATCTACCACCCGGCGGGCGACGCTAACGCGCGTACCTTCACGATCGACAGCAACGCCAATGTCGCCTACGCCATCGGCACGGCGATCACCTTCGTCAACATGACCTCCCAGGTCGTTACCATCGCCATTACCTCGGACACGATGTACCTGGCCGGGACCGGAACGACCGGCAGCCGCAGCCTTGCACAGTATGGTATCGCCACGGCAGTCAAGCTGACCACGACGACATGGCTCATCAGCGGGACAGGACTTACCTGACATGGGTGCCACCCAGCAGGTTCTGGTGGCGAAGGCAGCTGCTTCAGGTCCTGACCTCGATATATTTTCCGCCGCCACCGAAGCCTCGGCCACGCCAAGCACGCCTGTGCTGACGCTCGAATCGACCATCACCGGCTTCCGGGTCTGGTCTGGGCCTGCCGCAACACTCGGCGAAGAGGAGTGGCTGCTCTACGTCAAGAAGAACAGCGACGCTGTCTACGCCGTGGCGATGGAACGTTATCAGGGCCGCATAATCAATGGCACTGCCGGGGATGTGTTTGCTTTTGGCACCAGCGACGGTCGGACATTGCAATTCGCACAGATGATCGTACCGGGCTCGCTTATCGTTCCCTCGGGCGCGACGGGTACCGCCAATTGCGACGAGGCCCTGCCGCTTCTTTGGGAACCTACTGCGCCGCACGTCACGCTGCCGAGCACGGCGAGCGCCTTCCAGATCGATGCTGACGGGACCGCGCGTCAGGTGTTCATTGCCGAAAAGGATGTCAGCGGTACATGGTCACCACCTCGAACCGTTCGTCATTCCGCCACTCGCGATACGATCATCCAGTGCAACTTCGCCGAAATCGCCATCGCCAACGAGGCAGGGGCAACACTGGCGATCACTGCGCCAACCAGCTCGACCATCGGCGGCACCTCGACGGGGATGACGCTGAGCACCATCCCGGCTGTCACCGGCACCACGCATAGCGTCTCGACCATGGC
>JACCDT011207023.1_pt1 | contig 15273 bp, 14 predicted proteins | sample 7446291 | NCBI WGS metagenome assembly JACCDT01 (sample SAMN15323446, study PRJNA562643) | freshwater metagenome | isolation source: river surface water | place: USA:Blue River Watershed | collected 2017-08-17
AGTTCCTCGTAGTCAAACACAACTTATCCGTGATTTTATTTATCGCTCATTCAATGAAAAACGATCCTTCGTAGCTAATACCGAAGAAATGGCAAGTCTGTGGCACCTACCGCTCCACTCAACCGAAGCACCGAACATCCGATGGCTCGGCGCGCGGCGCGCGCCACCACCAGCCAACGCGCCAACAAGCGGACTTTTGCTTGGTCATGTCAATTACCGGGGAGTTGACACCCCTATTTACATGAAGGACGGTGATCGCAGGCGTCATCACTATATTATCGGCAAATCCGGAGGAGGAAAATCGGTCTTTCAGGCCAATCTTATTATTCAGGACATCCACAATGGACATGGCGTATGCGTAATTGATCCTCACGGAGATTTGGTTGAAGATGTACTTGAACACGTTCCGAAAGAACGAGCTGAGGACGTAATCATATTCAACCCATCAGATATTGAGCGGCCCATTGGCCTCAACATGCTTGAAGCCAAAACCGAAGACCAAAAAGATTTCGCGGTTGGAGAAATGATTGCTATTTTTTACAAACTCTTCCCGCCTGAAATGATCGGACCAATGTTTGAACACAACATGCGCAATGTCATGCTTACCCTCATGGCCGACATTGAAAACCCTGGGACAGTGATCGACATTCCACGCATGTTTACCGACGATGCGTATGTGAAAAAATATCTGGTGAAGGTAAAAGATCCGGTAGTACGTGCGTTTTGGGAAAAAGAAATGGCCAAAACGAGCGATTTTCACAAATCAGAAATGCTTGGCTACCTTATTTCGAAAGTGGGACGCTTTGTTGAAAATGAAATGATGCGCAACATCATGGGTCAACAAAAAAGTGGTTTTAATTTTCGCGACGTGATGGATAACAAAAAAATTCTTTTAGTCAACTTAGCCAAAGGTACGACTGGAGAAATTAACGCGAAACTTATTGGCCTTATTATTGTGGCGAAACTCCAAATGGCAGCAATGAGCAGAGCTGATACCCCACAAGAACAACGCTCCGATTTCTACCTCTACATCGACGAGTTCCAAAATTTTGTGACCGATTCTATCGCGACTATCCTTTCTGAAGCACGCAAATACCGCCTCAATCTTATTATTGCTCACCAATACATGGGTCAGCTCGTAGATGAAAAAGGACGGGATGACATTCGTAAGGCTGTTCTTGGAAACGCCGGTACCATGTCTGCCTTTCGTGTAGGCCCGGAAGACACTGACATTCTTGCAAAAGAATTCGCTCCAACTTTTGGCCCCTACGACCTGTTAAACGTACCGCAATTCACCTGTTACACCAAGCTCCTTATCGACAATACTGCGAGCAAACCGTTTAACATGCAGACCTACCCTCTCAAAGAGGGAAATAAAAAATTAGCCGCTGCGATTAAACAACTGTCTCGTCTTACGTTTGGCCGCGACCGCCGTATTGTGGAGGAAGAAATTTTGGAACGCACCCAAATTGGTATTGCTGAGCAAAAAGCAAAAACGGATATCGTTGAATCAAGTTTATAATAATTCATACCCAAAGTAACACTCATATGAACACATCATTTTCTTCGTTTGACCCAGCCGCAGAACCAACCCCAACCTTTCCCCTACCATCTCTCACTGGCACACAACCAACATCCGAACCGCCTCGACATGACACACCGCTAAGCACATCGAAGCTCGATACAAAACTCATCAAACAAGTGATTTACCGCATGAAAGATGAACTTGATGTACTATTGCGCGTGGTGAACGGCGACACCCACGGTGCTCAAGATTTTCGGCCACATCTCGAAACCATGGCGCAGGGGGCAAACATTCAAGTACTCGAGGGAGATTTTACAGGCAATACGATGCGCTCAACAGACGGAAAAGAGTTTTCTGTTCCCCCTAACTACGCAAGTAAATCAAAATTAGTCGAAGGCGACAAAATGAAACTCACTATTACGCCAAGCGGTGCGTTTATTTACAAACAAATCGCGCAAATTGAACGCGAGCGAGTGACCGGTGAACTTTCTCTTGACCCAAGCACAGGCCAATGGCACGTGGTTGTGAATGGAAAACCATACAAAGTACTCACCGCCTCTGTAACGTTTTACCGAGGGAAACCTGGCGATAAAGTATCAGTGCTTATTCCAAAAGGAATAGAAGGATCGTGGTGCGCTATGGAGCATGTGATTGAAGCATCTTTTTCAGCTCCTCAACCATAGGCACAGGCGCAGGGTCTTGGTTGTACGACAACGCCAGATAATATGAGGTAAAATCGGCTAAGAGAATACTCTCGAACATGGTAAAAAATACACTCTTTGTCGCCAGATCAATGACCACGACCTCAATCCCCTGTTTTTCTAAAAGATTTTTTGTAGCTGTGTAACGGGCGAGTATACGCTTACTTGCTCCAGGGTCGCGGAGCATAATAACACAAAACGATGCTTGTGGATGTGTAAACCCTACCATTTCATTGTGATTTACCTCAGGAAACACATTCCAAAACGCAGGTACCTTCGCGTTTTCGTTCAGTTTAATTTTCCACACCATAGCGACTGCGTCATATGGGTCTGACGCATACACCACAGGAGTTTTCCCTTTCAAGGACTCCCCAAGCACTCTCCCTTTTTCCTCAACAACCGAAAGTGCTGCTGTAAGATCCTCTGTTTCAGACCGAAGTACATCTAGCGTATCAGGCAAAAGACCTTGGTTTACTAGTATTTGCGCAAGCGCGCCAAAAAAGTACCCTGTACCAATACGTGGCTGAAACCCAGGCATTGGAATTGGTAGTATGACATGGGGCACGCCGTTTGCCTGGCACAGTTCCTGAAGTTTTCCCCCACTTGAAAAACCAATACATGGTAACCCTTTCGCCAGCGCGTCTTCAAAAGAAGCAATGGTTTCTTCGGTATTGCCGGAATACGATGAAATAATGTGAAGCGTATCGCGTGTACCATGTTTTGGAATGCGATATGAACGATTTTCATACAGCATGAACTCTTGAGGCCGATCGCGCAGGACATCCGCGATATAGGCACGGAGCAAATCCCCTGGCAATGCGGAACCGCCCATACCCGAAATCATAACCGACGCAAACGTACCTGGCACTCGAATACCTTTGGCGAGTGACATCCCAACCTCAAATTGGCTTGGACTGTCGATAATCATTTGTCGGAAATTGTAGGTATCAATAGGAGTAGTGGACATAGGTATATCTTAATAAACGTAGTGTAGCGCATATTCCTAAGAAAACAAAACACCGCGAGGCCTCGCGGTGTTTTTACTGTGTTTTTAGTATCACTTATTTTTTATCTGGATCTGACACATGTGATGAAATGAGTTTTGCCATTTCAAACATGTTTACCTTTGATTTGCCACCGAAAAGCGCTTTGAGCTTTTCGTCTGCGTTAATATCGCGTTTGTTTACTGAATCTTGTAATCCTTTTGCTTTAATATATTCCCATACCTTTTTCATCACCTGACCGCGTGGCATTGGACCTGGACCAGTCACTGCCTCAAGTGTTGGTGATAACTTAAGTGGCTTAAGGAGCGCTGGATTTGCTTTTCGTGGCATAACACGATGAATATAAATATATTAAATATACTACGGTGTAGTACCCACACTATAGCATAGGGCTTTTACGAGGGCAATAGGTTATGCACAGGGCGAAAAAATGATACAAATACTCACGTTCAAACTAACCTGTTCGGTCTTTCCTCATCCAAAAGACTACGATATACTACAGACTACACATTCTTATACAAACGTATGGCACTGTATCACAAATATCGCCCCCAAACATTTGCTACCGTAACCGGACAAACACATGTTATTCAAACCGTCACCAACCAAATTCGCACGAACACCCTTGGCCATGCCTATATGTTTTCTGGGCCACGCGGTGTTGGCAAAACGACAACCGCTCGCCTTATCGCAAAAGCAGTGAATTGCGAACAACGGAAAAAAGATGAAAGTGAGCCATGCAATACATGTCGCACATGCGAAGAAATTACCACTGGCCGCGCCCTTGATGTAGTTGAAATTGACGCAGCCAGCCACACCGGCGTTGACCACGTACGCGAACACATTATTGATAACGCGCGCTTTCGCCCAACCAAATCGAAGTATAAGGTGTTTATCATCGACGAAGTGCACATGCTTTCGACCTCGGCCTTTAATGCGCTTTTGAAAACATTAGAAGAGCCGCCGAATCATGTTTTGTTTATGTTAGCGACAACCGAACTTCACAAAATTCCTGAAACGATTTTGTCGCGCTGTCAACGATTTCAGTTCAAAAAAATGCCCTTTTCAGACATGCACACTCACCTGCTTGATATTGCTCAAAAAGAAAGTATAACGATTGACGAAGAACCCCTCACTCGCATCATCAGCAAAAGTGATGGCTGCGTGCGCGACGCCATGAGTATCCTCGATCAGCTCCTGGCCATTGGAGCCACGCATATCACAAGTGAAAACGCGCGAGCCATTCTTCCTTTTCACAATCTTGACCTGGCGTTGCATTTTTTAGAAGCAACCATCCAAAAACGCACCAAAGACGCGCTTACGGCACTCGACGAAGCTGATCAGGCCGGAACATCGTGGTATGACTTTGCGGACGATGCCGTTATGATTATGCGCCTCATGTGTATTGGCCGTGTTGAAGGCGACACGACTGAGGTGGCGCGCAACCTACCAACCGAAACCACGACACGCGCGGTATCGCTCGGAAAAACAGTTCGCGCGCAACAATTAGTTGAGTTCACCGAGGCGCTCTTACGCGCTCGCGCTGATATTCAAAAAAGTCCCGTTGCGCAACTTCCGCTTGAACTTTTGACTATTTTTTGGAGTGAAAATACACCAACAGCCGAAACGCCCCACCCCACACCAGAAAAAACAACGGTTCAGCCACAGCACACCAAACCAGCGGTTGAGAAAAATCCTGTAGTGGCAACCGTATCTGAAACAGTACCCACAACACCGCAAGCAACCCCACAACCACCCGCGCAACCAACACTTGTGCCGAACAAAGAGGAAGTAGCAAAGCCGACACATGAACACCACCTGCCGGAACTTTCTTTCGATACAGCTAAGGCCATGTTTAAAAGCATGGTCAAAGCACTTGAAAACAAATCCCCGTCGCTCGTATCTGTTCTTCACATGGCCGAGGTCATTCGCGCGGAAGGACGCGCGCTTACCATTTCTGTTCCCTACGCCTTCCATAAAGACACGTTGGGCCTCAAGGGCGCGAAACAAACACTGGATACCGCTTTTCACGAACATTTTGGCGGGCGAGTTGAGCTGCTTGTTGAGGTTCCAGAACAGGCAGGAGCAGCCGATGCCGATATGAACGCGATCGCCTCGGCATTTGGTGGTCAACTTGCTACCTCTTGATGCCCTTCTATGCGACTTTTTCCACTACTCCTGATTGCACTTTCCTTTGGCACATTTGTACCATTACCCACAAAAGCCGCAGAAAACACATTTGTCGATTTGCGTGTACCATACACCAGTCAATCGCCCTATGGCTCATGGATAGAACCATGGAAAAACGCGTGTGAGGAAACGGTGATTTCAATGATTGATGCTTACTACGGAAAACGCACCCTTGATCAAAGCAAAAGCATGTCAGCTATCAGGCTTGCCCTCAAACTTCGTGAACATCGATTTGGAAAAAGTCTTGATGAGTCCGCAGACGTTATTGCTGGACTTATAAACGCCTACTACCCTTGGGAAGCACAGATCGTCCGAAATCCAACACTTGAAAATATCAAAGAAGAATTATGGGCCGGACACCCTGTGATTGCGCTTACTTACGGCAAGGCATTAAAGAACCCGCGTTTTAGAGATGGTGGGCCGTACTACCATACCGTGGTTCTATCTGGCATCGACGAGAACACCAAAGAATTTATTACCGAGGAACCAGGCGTTACGAGTGGTGGTCATGGGTACCGCTACTCGTATGAAACTATTATGAACGCGCTTCACGATTTCCTCCCTAACCAGCAAACGGCCAATGGAGTGCCGACGGTACTTTTTACAAACCCCACGCTTACCATAAGCGCGGAGAGCGATGGGGACGGAGATGGGCTCACCAAACATGATGAACTTACATACGGGACGGTCCTCTATTTGAGCGACAGTGATGGAGATGGGTATAGTGATGGCGAAGAAGTAGGGCTAGGTTTTTTTCCCACAAAAAATGAACGCGCGCTCCCTCAAGGATCACTGGTGAAAAGCGCGAATGAGCCATTGGTATATCGTTTGGAAAATGGCACAAAACGACACATCCTTAATGAAACAGTATTTTTTGCCCATGGATGGCACTGGAATCAACTTGTAATAGTGAGTGATAGATTTCTTACAAGTATTCCAACTGGGGCAGAAATAATGGAATGAAATACCTTGACGAAATCGTAAAAAAGACGTATATTCTTTGTGCACATTCGGGGATCGTCTAACGGTAGGACTTCAGGTTCTGGTCCTGAATATCGGGGTTCGAATCCCTGTCCCCGAACGAAAAAATACTGCCAACAGGCAGTATTTTTGAGTGAGGGGAAGCGAGCAAACTGCTTTGCTCGCGTCAGGGATGAGAACGCCGGAGCGATGTATGGCGAACACTAGCACTTAAAGATGGCAGTTGTTTTTAGATATGCCCAACGGCAGAAGGTATTCCACTGCGTAGGCATTCTCCCAAAACAGTGCAGCCACTGCCCCGAGCAATACACTACCGAGCGGCCGCCAAACGATCCAACATCATCGGATTTTGTCCAACAGATGTATGCGTAGACGTATATTTTTATTTGTCCGTCGGGCAAGAAAATTCCTATTTCATAATTCGCCACATATCCCAAACTGTGGTGCGGAGCACCGATGTGGCCGGGATAGATTTCTCTGACAGAACAGATGGTGTACTTGCTGTAGTCAGGCATGCGTCACCTCCTTACCTAGGAGCATACGATGCCATGAAAAAAACGTCAACCTTGCATTTTTCGCAATCTTGCGCTACCATGGAAACACTATTTCCTATGAAAAAAAGAATTGACGGCACAAACATTGCACACTCTCTTGAGCAAGATTTAGCACTGCGTGTCAAAAAACTGACGCAACACCACGTGAATCCAACACTTGTGGTTTATTTTGTTGGTAACGATGAGCGATCAAAAAGCTACATCACCAAAAAAGCCGAGGCAGCTGAGCGTGTAGGGATCACCTTTATCTTGCGCCAATTTCCAGAACAGGTCACCACAGAAACACTCTGCGCTGAAATCATAAAAGACAATACCGATCAGTCAATTCACGCCATTATTGTACAGCTTCCCCTCCCCGCGCATATTGAAAAAGAAAAGGTTTTAAATACAGTAACACCCGAAAAAGATGCCGACTGTTTAACCGACAATAATCTCGGAAAATTGGTGAATGAAACACACACCATGATTCCGCCAACGCCAGGAGCAGTGCTCGCCATTCTTGAATATTTACAAGTTGATGTAGCAGGAAAAAATATTACGCTTGTAGGCACAGGGCAACTCGTTGGCAAACCTCTATCGATTGCTCTTATTCATACCAAAGCAAGTGTGACCACGTGCAATGAACACACCGTAGACGTGGTAGAAAAATGCCGAGCAGCGGATATTATTGTAACCGGTGTCGGAAAACCAAACCTGATTACCAAAGACATGGTGAAACCCGGCGCGATTGTCATTGACACCGGTGTTTCATTCGTCAATGGAAAAATTACGGGCGATGTCGCCTACGATGATGTGAGCACAGTTGCGAGTGCGGTCACGCCAACTCCTGGTGGTGTCGGACCACTTACCGTCATCAAACTCCTTGAAAATGTTATTGTTTGCGCAGAAACACTACTAACGCACAGATAGCTTGCGTTACGTGACCCATAGGAGTATCGTATAGAAAGACGCCCCAACTCATCCCAAGGAGGAATGAATGTCGAAGAGAAATAAGTTGGGTGTATACGCGATCATGATGATCGGCATCACGTCGATCGGATGCAACTACGATGGACACTACGTTGCCCCACCTGATCCTGGTGCGGAGTGTCGTGAGGTCACGAGGAAGATCTGCGAGAAGATTGATTCGTGCCTCAACCCCTTCGAGAAGATCGTGCTTTCAGAAGAGGGGTGCAATCAGAAGGCACTGGGCACGGTGTGCGCGCTCAGTTCGACTGTTGCATACGCGAACGATTGTGTTCGCCAGGCGATAGTTGTGCAGTGCGAGCCGCTCCGAGGGTTCCTGCTTGGTGACGACCCTATAAGAGGAGTGTCGGATCAATGCAACACGTTCTTCGCGAAAGTGAAAGAGCGGGTCAAATAAAGAGGGAGGAAGTTGTGCGAGAGTTTCAAGACGACCCACGTGACGCAAGTCTACGGCGCGGTTGTCTTTTTCGTTTGAGCGAGCGTGAGATACTCTTCAAGAAGCGAATGTAATTCAATCACCGTTGAAACACGCATGAGTTTGCCGCGAAGTTCTTTCATAAATGGCACCGCCTCACCTATTTTGTTTGTTTTAAAATACCATGAAAGGTGCTTACGAAAGGTATTCACACCTTTTTCTCCATACTCATGTACATGAAGACGCGCATGTTCTTTTATTACCCGCACACGCTCTTCGGGTGTAACAAAAAATGACGGCTCAAGCACTTCTTTAAAAAACCATGGGTTTCCTAGGGCACCACGAGCAATGAGTACGCCATCCGCCTGTGTTATCTTGAGTGCTTCTTCAACCTGATGAGCCTCATGAATGTCCCCATTTGCCAAAAGTGGTACGGGTGAAATTGCTTTAGCTTCTCCAATGCGGAGCCAATCACTTTTGCCACTATACCCCATTTCTTTGGTGCGTCCGTGAATGGTAATAAGTTCGGCACCTGCGTCAGCAATCACAGGAATGAATGTTTTAAAATCATCAGGACTTTTCCAGCCTAAGCGAATTTTTACAGAAAGTGGTGTATCACCAATCGTTTTTTTCATTTCCTTTATAATAGCTCTCGCGCGATCAGGTTCTTTCATAAGCGCGCAGCCGTTAAAATTGCTCGTAATTTTATATACTGGACAACCCATGTTAATGTCAATTCCTTCGGGTTTGGCATGTTCCATTACAATGCGTGCCGCTTCTGCCATCACATGAGGATCAGAACCAAAAATTTGTTGCACAATCGGTCGTTCGGCAGGAACAAAGTCGGTCATCCCGAGTGTTTTTTCATTATGACGAACAATGGCTTCGGCTGAAACCATTTCGCGATATACCACATCAGCCCCGCCGATCTGCCTGACCACTTGGCAAAACGCCGAATCAGTCATGTCGGCCATGGGTGAGAGCGCTAAAATACGCGATTTGTTACTCAAAATATCGTTAATCCACATAATGGAACACACTATAGCGTAAATCCACTGACCTATCAAGAGTCCACAAGAACCATTGACATTCCTATGTAAATGATATATTATAGAACGTCTGATTTACCTTGATTACAAGGAGGCACTGGGGTAAAAAACATGAAGCAAATCAGAAAAAACATGTGGCCAAAATTGGTGACTGCAGCCATACGGGCATACACCATTACCTGTCCAATCATGTACAGACTTTTCACATAAGCGGAGGGAACCTGTGAAAATGATCGGATTGTTCTTTATCATCCTGAGCTCGCTTTTGGCCACTGCCTGTGGCCTCGGAGAGCGGGAGTTTGTCACCGAGAGCCCCCACCGAATCCACGATCACGGATTTGAGTGGGGTGGTACGGTCGTGTCGGCCGACGACACCGCCATCCTCGAGATGAGGGTAGCGGTCAAAGGGGTTGGCGAGACGAGACTCGCCACCGGAGAAGGGGCATTCCTCTTCTCCAACCTCAGCATTGAGGCCAAGGGCGGCGCCTTCGATACTCGCTCTACTCGCTGGCGAGTTGAGATGCGCCGGTCAGAGATGGCCGAGCATTACGACCGTGAGGAGGACATACTCCTCCTCGAGCTCGTACCTGTGGACGTTGCTGGTGGCCCACTTGTAGCCACACGCGACGACCCACTGGAGTTCACACTCCAAATGTGGCAAGAAGATGGCAGACAAGGAGGGAGGGCGCGCGTCGACCTGCAGTTCACCGAGGTCTATCGAGTCATCAACGGTGAACTCACCCCGATTCTGCTGTTTGGCAATCCGACCAACACCGTCGTCACCTTCTAGCAGCCACTTCCCTGTCGAGTGATCGTACCCCGGCCACGCAACGCGTGTCTGGGGATTTTTTTACCCAAATTTGAGAGATGGCGTATCCGCGGACTCATCATTTCCAGAAGACGCAGAGGGTGGCAATACCATACCAAGCATTTCCACAGGTAAGTCTGATGGTGGTTCTGTTTTCTTTGTTCCAGCCTTCTGAAGGAGTGGCACCTTCACATGTGACATAGGGAAATGCCAAATGGTTGCGAGTTCCTCAATATTTAAAATATACGACGGTTTAATTTCGCCCATAGCACGCTTCTTGTACGCGCTCATGATTTTTCTCTTCCGTTCATTTTTTATATAATCTGCAAAAAGATATTTCACGCTTGTTAAATATTTTGGCAAAAGAGCGTTTGAGCTTGGATTATTGAACTGGTTAATGGCACCGATCAGTGAATTCACCCCACGAGCAGGATTAAACACCTCGTTACGACCTAAGTACACCATGCGAATTTTTGTTTTGTACCCGATCTTGCTAATCTTTTCTTCCATTGCCTCTACAACCTTTTTTGTCCCAGGCGTTAAGTACTGCATGTTATTTTTTTCTTTGGAATCAGATTTTTCGCCGCCAGCAGATGAAATCTCACCGCCAAAAAGTTGTTTCCCAAATGCTTGAGCAGTGTAAATAGGTAAATCAACAGCCTTTCCAAGAATACCTCCCCCTTTGCCGTCTTTTGATTTTTCTCCAATAACCTTCTTAATTTCTTTAATACAATCTACTTTCCAAATTTTATCCGGAGTCGGCTCAATTACCATTTGATACCACATCTGCTCCCCTGGCCCAATGCGGCTAAAACTTTCAAGAAACGTACCCATCGGGTCTTTAATCGGCGTTTCTTTGTCAGTCGTGTGCTCAAAATCTCGGTACACGCGAATCGGGTACGCGTGATGCGCAACCAACTGAAATTCGGCGCCCCACATGTTATGTGTTGGGTTGGGGTAATGATTCGGCGCGTCTGCTGTGTAATCTTCAATCTCTGTAATTTCCGCCTCAGGATATTGCGCGTACACCGCGGCCTCAACCACGTCTCGATACTGCTCAAGAACACGAATAAGAAATTGAATATACCCTTCAATACTCACGATTTCAAAACTAAAACTAAACTGCTCAAAACCACGGCGATACATAACAGCAATGCCCGGCACCTCCATAATAGAAAAAATATGAGCAAACAGCTGTTCCACAGCCTTTGGCGTTTGGATATTTTGTTGTGGCACATCAATCGCGAGAAGTGTCCATTTCCAAGTACTCGTATATCGTTGATTTTTGTAAAAAGCAGTCATAAAAAGACCGCCTTTCAGCACCAAAAACATGGGAATAACCCATGCACCAACAGTAAACAAACGAAGTAATGCCACGATTGGCGGTTGTGTTAATTCCCGCAAAAGAGCATTGACAATAACGTCCATATATAGTGTTACACCTCAAGGAGCGTGTAAATTGCCCAATACAGCACCGCTAAACCAAGACCGCTCCACCACCAACCGAGTTGCCCCGACTTATACCCGGCAAAAAAAATAATAAATCCGAGAATGGTACCAATCACCGCAATGGCATGACGTACGGCATGTTCTGACATACAGCGCAAATAATATACCGTGATAATACCACAAAAATAATCCTTCAGCAAGGAAAAAAGCCCTTGCGGGCTTCTTTCACAGGCCTATGATGCTTTTACCGCCCGACGACGACTCCAGTTATAAAACTCGACGAGAAGAGGGCTTGCCAAGAAAATTGATGAACACGTTCCAAAAAACATACCGACGATAAGGGTGAGGGCAAAGTAATGCACTGACGCTCCGCCGAAAAAGAAAATAGCGATTAAACTAAGCTCGGCCGTGAGCGACGTATTAAACGAACGAATAACGGTTTGTTGCAAGCTCATATTGACGGTTTCCGCGAAGTTTGAGGTGCCACGGCGAAGGATATTTTCGCGAATACGGTCGAACACAATAATGGTATCGTTCACTGAATAGCCGAGCACGGTCAAAAGCGCCACGACAATGGCAATTCCGACTTCAACACCCATATATTTTCCAAGAAGCGCGAGAATACCCATGGTAATCACCACATCATGAAAGAGCGTAACAATCGCGATAAGTCCGTATTTCCACGATGATACCGGTTCAGACACTTTTCGAAACGCGTATGCGACATACAAGATAATACCCGCAAGTACCGCGATACCGGCCACAATAGCACGACTTCGAAGTTCGGCGCTAATGGCTGGCTCCACTTTTTCAAAACGATCCTCGCGAAAGGTGCCAGGGGCAGCCTGGCCATCTTTTGCTGCCAATGCTGAAAGACTCTCAAGTACTGCCTGGTGCTGTTCCTCAGATAAAAACTTCATGCGCAAAATATACCCTTCTTCACCCGATGTTTGCGCAATCACTTCACCAACGTCTGTAGATTGGACGGCGGCAATCACCTCTTCTTGTGATGGTCGGTTTTCTGTATACGTCACGGCCACAAGTGAACCACCAGTAAAATCAATACCCGGTTTGAGTCCGTATACGATAAGCGCGACAACGCTTGCCAAAAACAAGAACCCAGAAATTGCAAACGGAATGCGACGGTAGGTAACAAGATTTATCATATTATTGAAGTGTTGGAGGAGTAGGTTTTTTACCACCCAAAAAGAATCGATTACCGTATGTATTGAACCATGGGGTAATAAATCGGAGAACAACACGAGTAACCGTAATCGCCGAGAACATGTTCACAAAAATACCGATAAGCAAAGTGATCACAAACCCTTTCACGAAGCTTGTTCCAAACCACAGGAGTACAAGACACGTGAAAATGGTTGACACATTCCCATCGCGAATCGCGTTCCAGGCGCGCAAAAACCCTTCTTCTACCGCTGTTTGGAGGGTTTTTCCAGCACGCAACTCTTCTTTTAAGCGCTCAAAAATAAGAATGTTCGCGTCGACCGCCATACCCATCGATAAAATGAGGCCGGCCATACCCGCAAGCGTGAGTGTCACGCCAAACAACTTAAAGATAGCCAAAGTAAGGAGCACGTAAAATGACAGAGTCACTGTTGCGATAATGCCCGGCAAACGATAATACAACACCATGAAAATCCCAATAAGGATAAGGGCCACAATACCGGCCTTCATACTTTGATGAAGCGAATCAAGACCAAGCGTTGCCCCTACTTGCTCTTGACTCACCAAATTAACTGGGACTGGCAAGGCGCCCGCGTTCAGTTGTTGCGCCAACAAACGAGCTTCGGTATAGGTAAAGTTCCCTTGAATCACCGCTCGACCATCGCCAATAATGGTTTGTACGACCGGCGCGCTAATTGGTTGATTGTCGAGAAAAATACCAACCTGTTTACCAAGATTTCGTTCAGTAATTTCCTTAAAGAGCTGGCGCCCTTCGTCGTCAAACTGAAGCGACACCATTACAGAGCCTGTCTGTTGATCGGTCACCACCTCTGCTCGTTTGAGTTGCGAACCAGACAATTTCGTTGGTTTCCAGCCATTGCTTGGTGGCACAATATCTTCCTTGGTTTTGGTATCAAAGAAAATATGAGAAAGCTCGTATTCTTTTTCAGGACCCTCACTCACCTTATAAACCACATGATACCCGAATTCTGTTTCAACTGGGCCAATAATTTCTCCAGCCTTAGCCGCGAAGAGTGCTTTGTCAAATGCCTCAACCGTAGACCCTTTTGAAACAAACCCTAAATCCCCTCCGGTCACTTCAGCATTTGGTTCGGTTGAATTGGCCTTGGCAAGGTCAGCAAAATTTTGCGCGTTTGCCTCTTTAAATAATTCTTCAGCCTTTGCTTTGGCTTCGTCTTTCGTGTATTTTGGTTCATTACAGTTTTTAGCTCCCAAGTAACAAATTAAAATATGGCTTGCCTGCACCACCGTATCGCCGTCACGTTCACCACCACGCTTTAAAATATGAAGACCCACTGGTGTGGTGACAAGTGTTTGAGACACCGCGCCTTCTTTGGCGTTTTTTGTCCACTCATATACATTTTCGTATGTTGTACGACTATTAATGTATCCAATATTGCCGCCCTTGTCTTTTGTCTGAGTATCGTCTGAAAATTGTTTTGCCAAAGCGGTAAAATCCTCCCCTTTTTTCGCGCGCGCAAGCACCTGATTCGCTAACGCAAATTTCTCAGCATTGAAATCAGCCAAATCTTTTTCTTCTTCGGGAGTTAAATCACGCTCTGGCTCATTGTTTGGTTCGCGAAAATCCAAAATCGGCGTTTCGCCAATTTGGGTAATTGCTTCACGCACGTCTTGCACCCCTGGAAGTTCCACTAAAATGCGGTACGCATCCCCTACTTTTGTTGTTTGTACATTTGATTCAGAAATACCAAACGCATTCACACGACGTTCAATCACATCACGCACCCCCTGTACGGCGTCGGGCTGGTCGGCTTCTGGAATAGTGGTGACATCGGCCTGGTATACCAGTTGCGCGCCACCTTGCAAATCAAGACCAAGCGAAAATGACTTTTCTGGGATACGAGGCAACCCAAGCGCAATACTCCCATTCACACTGTCAATAACCCGGTTAGCGTAAGCTGGAAAAATATAAATAGTACAGGCCACAAGAAGGGCAAATACACCGGCTAACCCATATCGGACTTTTTTGCGAATTTCAGCTCCAGAAAGTGTTTTTTTCATATAGAGGTAAAAGTGCGCCTATTGTACGTGAATGCTTGCCTTTTCGTCAACAGGTGTTTATGCACACTTATACGCCCTTTTACTCTTAACTCCAATAGTATTTTCTAACTCGCACTGAAGTCGGCTCATGCGTCCAAGCATACATAAACATAAGAGCGTCTGCTACGCTCTTACGTAGCATCTTACGCCCCATAACACTTCTTAATATTCCTAGCGAGCTCACAGGCGAAAGCCGGCTTTCATCTGGAGCGATCGACGGAATATCAAGCGCCATGACATTTCTTAAATTTCTTTCCACTTCCACAATAACACGGATCATTTCTGCCAATATCTTTTTTAGCATCAACGTGTTGGGCTACTTCCGGCGCGGGGCCGTTTTCTTTTTTCGCCCCAGAAAGAGTAAGAA
>JACCDT010857434.1_pt1 | contig 15272 bp, 18 predicted proteins | sample 7446291 | NCBI WGS metagenome assembly JACCDT01 (sample SAMN15323446, study PRJNA562643) | freshwater metagenome | isolation source: river surface water | place: USA:Blue River Watershed | collected 2017-08-17
AAAGTGGTCTACATTGCGGCAGGTACCACGCAGTCTTGTTCGCTGACCCCTGCGCAGATTGTCTACGACCGATCTGGTGGGCGCTTTAAATCAAATTGCGCCCTTATGCGATGTGCCGGCGCTACACTTGCGATGTTCGAGCGTGGTATCAGGGATGTGGCGACTGTTCGCACAGTCTGTGAGCGCACTCACGTGGCGCCTGAGTGTATCGCAGCATGTGAGGTATTTAGTCAGTTGATATGGAATGCGCTATCTCGCGGGGCAATGCACGCAGAGACCACCCACGCCGACGTCCAACTTGCTTTCGAGACCGGTCGCGCGGCTATCCGAGATATTTCAGCATGTGGGCTGGACAAATTTGGTCGCGAGACACATATCTTAACAACTGTGGCACTGATTGGATATTGTGCCGGCTTGTGTGATTGGGCCGGCAGCCAGGGCAAAAAATTGGACTTCGGCCGCACATTGGATACGATCGAGCAAGCCGGCGGCGATGTTGACACAAATTGCGCGATCGCCGGACTACTGCTCGCAAGCCGATATGACTTCAGTGAGCTGGCGCGGACTGCAAAATTTCCATCACGCAAATGGCTCGAAGAGCATATTTAAGATGCTCAAGGTACTATCTCGATCTCCTGAAGAGTGTTTGGATGTTGGTTCACAGGTTGAGTCTGAGGTTGATGTATCAGGGATTGTGACATAGATTGGGTCTGAGGTTGCAAGGTCAGTGATGAGGTCACAGGTTGCGCGCCAGCTTCCGCTTCGACCCTGGCTTTAATCTGTTCCTGTACCCAGTCACTGCGAGTTGACTCAATCCGCGCGACAAATGCCGCAAAAGTAGTCGCGTCGACAGGGCCGGATAGTAACTTCCAGCCGTATGACCGCAGTTTCTCGAGCGCATTTCGATCCGATATATACTTTTTTTGCACATTATTGCCAGCGTACAGGAACTTATTTGATAGGGCGACGAGGGTTGACACAGCGATGGCGACACATGCGATAGGCTGCGTGGCGACTCCTACCGCGCCTAGCGATGAAAGCATAACTAAGAGTACAGACCCTATCGAAATCACAGTTGTGAAAGTCCAAAACCATATACGCGTCCATGTATAAGATAACTGATTCGACGCAATAAGAGTTTCATAACGATTGCGGAACCAAGACGATTGTTCGGCCGTCAGACCGCGCGCAGTTAGCATTTCATCAAATTCATCTGATTCGGCGGCTAAATATCTCAGGCACATTTTCTGTTGTCCTATAACAAAAAATAAGTTTTGTTTGAGATTTTATGACATTTAGGACGGGTTAGGCTGTGGTAAAGTGATTCAACACTTTACTTGCCAGCCTTCTTTCCCTTGCGGCCGGCCTTCTTGGCCGACTTGCGCGGGGCAGACTTCTTGGCGCTCTTGTGCGCCGACTTGGACGCAGACTTGCGCGGGGCGGACTTGTGGGCAGACTTGTGAGCCGACTTGTGGGCGGAACGACGCTTGGCACCTCCGATCATTGTAGGTTATACAATAACGTTGATGAAATCTTAACAAATAAAATAATTATTAAGAGACTAGTTAAGATATTATTAATGGATTGGCTTGAATTCTTTTGCGTCATTTTATGTGTCTGGCCGGCATACGGCCTTGCATATTTAGCACTAACTCGTTATTCTCAAGGCTCAGATGCACTTCAGGATGTGATTTCGCGAGTCGGCAATCTGCTGCCGACACTACTTGACATAGTAGATCGCGCCGTAAAGCCGCATGTTCAGCGTGATACGCATGTTCATAGCAATGTTCAAAATCAAAACACTGGAAGTTCAACAAAGCGCTCACCGAAACCGTGCCCTGTAAGTCCTAAATTTGTGACTCCCATCGTTTAAAGCACGGCATTCGCCACATAGGTGTGCTGAAGATTTTTCAGAGGCTGGTTAACCATCGCGCTCGAGCGGTAGAAGTAATACCAGATAATGATCAAGACAACAACGAGGACCGCAGCCAGTGCGGCATACAAACCAATGTTCGAAGAGGGCACACTTGAGTTGATCGCGCCAATATCAGTCGACTGGTCCATGATGGGTTATACTATCGCGCTCTAAAAACATGAATAAATAATTTATTCGGTAGTCGCGGCATGGTCGGGAGTAGTCGCATGTGTAAATGCCGGGTAGTGATCATAACAACGGGCGGCATTCCACGGTGCGATAAATGGGTTTGTGACAACATATGGCCGCTCGCGGACTGGCGTGCAGCCACAAAATTGTTCAGGCATGATTTTTTGCCAGGCTGTGCTCACATACAATTGGATCGTGGGCCAGAAGATCAAGAGCAGCACAATGACTACGAGAAGTGCCAGCATTTTATAATGTGGACCGCAAAAAATTGAAATGTAACTTTTTAAGTGCTGTCCAGATGCCAAAATGGCTCCGAATAATAGATCGCCCTATGATATTCGGCGAGTTGTTTGTAACAACCTGTCGTATTGGTCACCTAGCCTGTTGCTACCCGGCCAACGGCCGCGGTTGTGTACTCACGACAGCTTATGTTGGTAAGATGCCACTTCATCGGGCCGGTACGGCGACATATGCCGAACATGTACCATTTAAGGTGGCGCCAGTACCATGGGAGCATCGTAAATTACAACCGCGGTGTTCAACTAAGAAATTTAGACGTGTGTATAAATTCACACGTGTTGATATAGGCATTTCATCAGGTGGCACTAAACTGGCGATACTGCGCCAAATTATGAATGAGCTATATTAAAAAACTGATTTTTTTAACACCAGCCATACATGTCGCTTGTCAGGTCAGGAGTGTACTTGATTTTCGCGAGTGCGACAGGATTAGTATGTGCAATATGCCGTATATCTCACACGATTGTGCTATATGATGACGTGAGACCCGCCAAACTTGTAGTATTAACATCAGCGGATATTATGCAGATCGCTAAGCCTGATTTTGGTAGGTATGGAGTGGGGTGTCCCGTACCATGCCTACATGTCCAAGGAAAACATATTCTGATACTCAGTAGTGTTATGCATATGGGCTTGAGAGGCCATGGAACCAAAATTACAGACTATGATTTGGAAGCCATAATTTTCGAATATTTGCCATATTAAAAACTGAATTTTATAAGTGTTATCATCACCAGGATGCCACTTATAATGGCCATCGACATGAATGTGTGCTTTGTAAGCACAACTGGAAAAATCTGGTTTAGTAGAAGCGTAGTGGATCAAATTTATGTCCATGTACAAACCAATGATCCAGAGTTCATGACTGGATATAAATGGGTAACTATGAATGCGTCAGAACTACTCGCGTGTACACAAGATATCTACGCGTTTAACCTTATCGAAACCGAAACAACAAATCTCAAACTTTTATGTATGTATGGTAATCCATACATATCACAAAAATGGGGCGATGAAATTTATGCATATGATGATGATTTACTGGAACTCGCATTGAATCTCATGTTGATTGCAGACAAACGTGATGTGATGAAAGTATTACTTGATAAGCACAAACTATGGAAGGCATGCAATCCTGGAGATCTTAAGCCGAGAATAGTATGGAAGTGGTCGAGAGATCCATCGACTATGCCGTGTATGAACATCATTGTACCGTCGAAACTCGAAAAGTCCGTCACTTAGTTTACTCGCCGCCTGGCTTAGTTTATTCGCCTCCATCTTCGTCCCACTCGGTACTATTTTTTTCAACAAAGTCATCCCAAGACCAGTCTGCGCGGTCAGTGCTCGCTTTACCAATCGGCGTCACTGTAGAACTTGATACAGCTCGATCGTTGAACTCAGCCGAATGTGCATAAAGATGTCGCCGGAACTCAAACATATACTGATCTGGCACGGGCGCATCCTGGAAGAAACTAGCCGGCACGCCTCGCAAACGTGCATAAATGTAAAACAGCGCATAGACGCCGCACTCTGATCGCGAATGTTGGTGGCGCCACTTACAAACTTTAATAACTGTCGAGGTCACACCTTCGAGGTTTGACAGTTCATCGCGCACTTTATCAAGCCATTTTGCATATTCAGGTTGTGGTTGATTTCCACTTGAGTTGAAGAACTCGACTGTCATAGCCGATGTGCGCATGTCAACAAACAATGCCATCCAGTGAAGGCCCTGTCGCTGGTAAACATCAGTGTTAATCACGCAACCGAATGTCTTATACTTGCGCACTTTGCCGCATGGTAACACTCGGCCGCGATACAAGTCAGCAGGCGATAGGCGAGCCAGCGCATCGGGCTCAGGCGTCACTTCACAACCTACTACGGCTTGACCATGCGGTCCTGACTCACACTGGTATGAAAACTCACGGAAATTTTTCATGCCGAATCCACACGGGTAGAAGTCAGGGAAAGTATGCGCATATTGTTGCATGACAAAGTCTATGTTAAAGTTGCTCAATAACTGCGAGCCGGTTGGTCCGGGTAATTTAAAACGATATTTCAGCTGATGTGCCGCAGTGGCTGCAGCGGGCGTATCAAGCGCGGCCTCAACTACACATCGCTCTGTCTCGCACCCTGTCTTCTTAAATACCTCCTCGATAGATTTCGCGCCGAATGCAGCCACGATGGCGTCCATCGCATGTGGCTCCATGCATGTTGATGCTTCCTTTGAGACTCCAGGTGCGCAGTCTGTGATCTTGTCAGGGATTAGGTCGCGGATAATCGGTGTCTTAGGCACAGCCTTGCGGTCATTCACATACCGTTCCAAGCCGCCATGTTTGGGCTGTGACTGGTCAGTCTTCTGTAGTGAACCGCCAAAGTGCGAACCGCCAACGACGTGCGAACCGCCACTGAAAGTCCTGTCACGCGACTCATAAACGCCTGCGCCGAGTCGCACGATAAGTGGTTTAAAATCGAGCAAGTCAGTCATCTCATACATTTTCTTATAAATATATTAGACCGAATTATTTAATTACGACCATCACCGAACCAAAAATAATGGCCGACTCCGACGTGCTTTCGATGATCGACGATATTGAGGCCGAAGTGCCCACTGTCCAACCTACGCAAGTAGTCACTGATCTGCTCGCGCATGTGGATGCCCCGCTACCGGAACAACCCGCGGTCCCCAAAAAGAAGCGTCCTGGACGCCCGCCTAAGCGTATCGAAGCTACGCCGGCTCGCAAATTCGGTATCGTGCCGCGACCAGCGCATGCCGATCATGTGCTCGAACTCGTGTATTCAAACCCTAAATTGTTCACGTGGATTTGGTCCAGTTTCCGCGCAAACCAATCGCAGGAAATCCATTGGTATTGGACCACTGACAAGTTGTACATCTATGGCCGCGATCGCCTGGGTAAGATCTCGATCTATAACTCACTAGACGCAAATCACTTTAACCTTTATCACTGTGCCTACCCTGTGCACTTTGCCGTCACGTACGAGGCTATTTCTATCCTGACTGAACTTATCACTCGTACTGTATACCGGATCACATTTAGCTCGACTATTCAACACGTTAACCAGTTTATTACTGTACAATTGCATGATTCGATCGACAAGCGAGTCACTACCCGCAATGTGCCTGTTACGTGGTACTCACCGACGGCTCATGTTGCGCATATCGCGCCAAACTTTGAACCGGTCGTGAAATTCAAAAACAACGCGACGTCACTCAAAACTCTCATGAACGGTTGGCACAAATACAAGATCAAATCATACTCTATCGAGAAGATCGACGGCCTGCCTCTGACATTCGTGCCGACTAACTCGCAAACTGAGCAACCTAGTACATTTCCCGATTCGGAAGCTATTGGACTTGTAACGCAGATTCCACCCGGTGAACATTTCAGGGTCACCGTTGATATCGCACACACGCGCGCTTTTGCAGCAACATGTGTGGCAACTGATGTAGAGATCGCTATTGACTCAAGCCGCATTCAGTATTCGGCGGACTTCGAGAAAATCACATCTGACGCCGGCGATGTGTCGTACTTGGCACATCTCACGGTCATCGCAAACGTGCACACTATTGGACGTTAATTGTTCGCCCGACCATCGATGTAGTGACTCACATGACCAAACGTCACATAAACGTTAGCCCAACCCTCACTTTTTTCATCAATAAAACATTCCAGAACCTTAGTGCATACAATGGAAGACGACAAGGATTCGAATCAGACTTACTTTCACCGATATTCAGTGCCCAGTGAACCATTCCTGGTATCGGTCGACCGCGAAATTGATCGCGCCGACCTCGTGATCGACACTGAGACTGATACTAGCAATCCCAACGCATGTGGATCATTGTCGCCCAAGTACCGGCTTATCCACAGCTGCCGAACCGGGGCTAAGACGCGCATCCCACTGCATCTTAAGCATCTCATCCCGCCCGCATACGACCTTCCATTTAAGGGCGAGGAAAAAATTGTCCCTGAGCCTGGTATGTGTATTCTCATCTATCCAAAGGTCGAGCGCGACGACAACGGTAACGCATTGCCGGAGACGAGTTATCCGACTGTCTCATTTGCATTTTAGGACAAACACTACATAGTGATAACATTTTCCTCAAGTATAAAGTCCTTAAGCGATATGTCAATCTCGTTGAACACCTGATTTTTTTGCATCCGAGTCATTATAGCCCGGATAAGTTGCTCCATCAGACTCTTATAGTGTGCATGATTTTGAGTTGGTTCAGTAACGCGCCCAGATGCACCCGCGACTGACCAACGCATCGACGTGAATAATCGCGCAAAGTCTGTCAATGTAGGTTCAAACTTAGCAATATATGTCATCTCTAGTTCAGGTGTCATTGTAAAACTCTTACTAATCTCCCTGAACAAAACGCCGCGGAAGACGCCGGTCGCTCTAGCCACATATTGTGTGAATTCGTCGTCCGTTGTAACACCAGCCTCGTCAAAATCTTGTTCAATCGCGCGAGAGATCATATCGACCCATGCATCGGCGTGAAGTGGCCTCATCGCAAGATACTTATCGATAACTAGTCGATTTGTAGGGTTAAAACACTTAGTCTGAATGATTTTTTCCTGTCTCAATTGATAGGCCACTGCGCGTAGGGTCTGTCGGCCAAGCATACCAGTGAGCTTAGCAGTCGACTCAACAACTCGCGGGTCGGCCGCTGATCCGCCTGTTTTCGGCACGAATCCAGTCGCCGCTGTAAATGGCCGATCGCTGACTTCCGGAACATCTTCTTGCTCACCAGTCAGCCTACACACAGCTGGAACATATCGCGCGACTAGGAATCGAAAATGCACCATGTTCTGCGTTTCCAGTACAACTGTATCACTATTGATAAATTCACGATTCGCAACAATAACATTCGGCTTAATCGCACCATATTTAGGCTTGGGCGCGTTAATAAAAACACCAGATGTGGTTGACAATGAATTATGCACAGAGATTGTTGAATACCGGCGAATCGCGGCCTTATTTAAGCCAGATCGAGTGTTCAGACCCGCCGGCGCTAGCATAGGGTCTGCATCGTACTCAACTACCATGCCTGATGATCTGCAAATCAGTACGACATTGGTTGGGTGCCCGGCGGCCTCAAGTTGCGCCGCAATCTGATCAACATATGCTTGCGGATCAGAGTGCGGGTCAGATTGCGCATCAACATGGTTTACGTCGCCGCAATTTACACCGATCAGTTTACAGCAGTCTGCCCACTTCATATATTTTGACGCCGGTCGCAGTCCATGACGCGTAACTAAGAACTGGATCGGGTCGCCGCCTGTCCGCTTATGTAGCGGACTCTCAAGGATGACGTCTTTATATAACTCAATAAGCTCCGCAATACCTGGTCGACCATGCAGCGCGCACAACATATAAACATGCAGTTTATCAGGCGTAAACTTTCGCAAGAAGGCCACATACTCAGTGAAATACTTGTCAGGTTCAAGCCCGCGAATAACCACTTGACGAATATCCTCCTGTAGGCCGCTAGTAAACCCAGGCCATGATGCTAACCGCCGCTTAATATCGTCTATCGCAATAGGGCGCACGACCGCCGACGTGTATTTAGCGCGATACCCATCATTGTTCACAAATTCCGTGCGTATTACGATATTCACATTCATAGTGTGCTGTTGTTGAAGCACACCTTCATATTCATCAATGGTATCAAGTGGCACATAGGGATAGAACACTTCAGGCATAGGTGGCACTTTAATAACCGCAGCGACTGCGTCGCGGTACCCGTCGACTAATGTAATCAAGTTGCGATACTCGTCCACGTATTCTTTCCATACCCTGTAAAAACATTCTCGTGTAGCGCCGGACACTGACATTTTTCTATTGGACTTTGATACGAATTCGTATATATTATCCCGTCGATCAATTTCGTATTTGAATAAATCCGGTTTCACATGTCTGTGTCGATCAAGCCTAGAATTGATCAGTCAATGATCCATGACGGACCGTCTGCTGTCGCGAGTCCGCAAACTCCGCCAGCTGACGCGCCTGGAGAAATGATCACCAGTGTAGTTGTCGCGGCTGAGCCCGGGCTACTATGGGGTCTGCAGACAACCACGTGGATTATTATCGCGGTTGTAGTTGTCGTACTGATTATCTTACTGTGGTATTTCTGGCCGCGCGGGGCGTCTAACAGTCCACCCCTAGGCCAAAACACCACAAGTCAAGGTGATACTTCGCAACCTAGCCAACAAACTAGTCAACAGACCAGCCAACAAACTAGTCAACAGACTAGTCAATCACAAGCTGCCGCACAACCTGCGGCTTCTCAGCCTGAACATGCTAGCCAGCCCGCGGCCTCTCAACCTGCACAGCCTGCGGTCTCGCCGACTATGCAGCCTGCAGTCTCGCAACCTACGCAACCTGTACAACCTGTCCAAAAACCTGCTCCGCCAACGACTGAAGAGCTCCGCAAAATGCTGGATATGGCCGCTAGCTCCAGCGCCGGCGTCAAGACCGACCAAGATCTGCTTAACCTATTGAGCGATGACGGCGATCATGATGCTCACTTTCAACAGGAGAGTGAAAATGTGCATTTTGATGTATTGGTTGATGATCAGACTAGCGACCCATCACGAGTCAGCCTATCGGCTGATAGTGCGCAGGGTGAAAGTGTGTAAGTGCCAATGTTAGACTAAGTCTATTTATCGGGAGGTAGTGTTGGTGTCTATAATTTTTTTTACATACATATTGTGATATGTATGTGTATTGTTCGCATTTATGACAGTGTATAATTTTGTTATAAACAATATGGAAATATCAGGTATAATCCGCCGCCCGATATGGAATCCGCTGCCGACTTGACTCCCTCTGTTACTCTTAAGCCCGCCACTCGCCGTGGTGGTCGCCGCGTTGCCGCTCCCGCAGTGGCTGCCCCCTCTACTGGTGTTGTGCTTATCGACAACACGTCTACGGCCGCATCCGCCCCTGTCGCCGATGTGCCGAAGGTTAAGGCCGCGAAGAAGCCGCGTGCCAATGGCGAGATCATTCCCACTGCCCGCGTGCGCCGTGTGTTCGCCACGCTCACCCTGAACTCCGCCTGTCTTGAGGCTCTGGCCCCGTTGGAGGCCAAGTTGCGTGAGCTGAAGGTCGCCGAGGCCGCGCTTGCCGCGGGTACTCAGTCGCACAAGGCTGAGGACGGCACCACGTCCGATGTGCCGCTCACTGATGCTGAGCGCGCTGCTTTCTCCGCCAGCGTTGCGACTCTCGGCCCGCAGAAGGCCGATCTCGAGGCCAAGCGCAAGGCCCTGCAGCATGCCAAGTCGCGCTTCTCGCCGCGCGCCTCCCAGGTCCTCGGTGTTGTTGTTGAGAAGATTGTCTCCCAGATCTTCCAACATGCCATGGCGAGTGCTCTGCTCAACAAGAAGAAGATCATCAAGGTCAAGCATGCACTGTCTGCCGGCATTGAGAAGAGCCCGCTGTTCTGCCTGTTCTCGCCCTTGCAGGTCTACCAGCGCGCTGCCAATCAGGTGGCCGCCGAGACCGCTGCGCAGGAGCTTGAGGCGCTGATGACGAAGATCAAGTCCGAGTGTGAGAAGGAGATCTACAAGCGTTGCCCTGAGGCCAAGCCGAAGCGCGCCAAGAAGTCCGCTGCTCAGCCTGCTCCGGCGACTGAATCCACTGCGGCCCCTGCCACTCAGCCTGCCGCGCAGGAGACCACTCCCGATGTCGAGGAGGGTGACTCCCACAGCTCTTTCGCCTATTACATTGGCAACATTGGCACTGACGTCATCAGCAAGCATCCCGAGTTTGAGGGCAATCGTGTTTCGGCTGAGTTGCGCGCGTTCTTGTCTGAGCTCATTGAGCAGTTCATCCACCGTGTTGCAGTGCTCGTGTGGCTGTCCACTGAGGAGATGGGCATTTCGACTATCTCTGACGAGGTGGTCCTGCACACTCTGCAGCGCATCATGCTTGACTGCAAGACCTACACTGAGACTTTGACCCTTCAGGAGGTCGACGAGCCTGATCAGGCTGCTCTTGTTGCTGCCCGCGCTGCGGCCAAGGCTGCCGGCACCAAGTGTGACCGTTCCACTGTTGCCAAGTGCAAGGTGCTCAAGTGCGTGCGCGAGCTCAAGTTTGACGATGAGCACTTTGTCGAGTTGCGCTCGCAGTGCCTTGAGCGTGTGCTCGCCATTGAGGCCGTTGCTCTGTCCAAGCCTGAGAAGTCTGCTGACACTGTCCAGGTGACGGCGTAAGCTAAGAGACACCTTCTTGATTCACAGTAATACACCACATAACATCACAGTAACACAACGCCAATACAAAAAATAAACTTCTTTTTTGCGCCACTTCAGGCCTAAACTACGCACGGCCGCCATGACCAAACATGGGCTTTATATATTATCCTATCACCTACAATGTAACATCGACCGATGTTCCCACCGGCAGCCACAGTTTCGCCCTCAGCATCAATAAATGTTATCGTTGGCGGTTTAACAATATGACACAATGATAAGTCAACATCCGGGCGAATGATTAGATAACGCTCTGAATAACGCTCATGAGTTACAAAATCTATACAAGTAACATCATAATTGCTATGGACTTCACAGTCTGCATTTTCATAATTGGTAACTACTACCATCCAGAATACCGCTCTCCTTAGCCCGCCCATCCAATCGCCTATAATGCGTATGTTACCCGTTTCATCAATGTTAGACACTCCAAAAATATTAGATACAAACTGATCCGCAGCATCCATTGTGTCGGCCGTGTATACCTTTGTACTATGCGGCAGTTGGAGATATTTGGCGTCGGACATTTTACATAGTGCCTGCTATTCATTTTTTAAGTATGCCCATTATACAAAAAACATAACCTGCTATCCGTCGCTACTGCCCACACCGCAAAAGTCACACCTCGCCGACCATGGTATCCATGTGTCAATTGAAGCACTGTATTGTGTTTCAGCATGCCAATCACTTGCATCGCTCCAAATCTTGTAGTCTCCCACCCGTACCATAGGCACTAACCCACCATCGGCATATATTTGCCATCGCGGTGGATCGTACACTCGACAATCAACTAGTTCTTCAATTGGTACAGGGTGTATAACAAACACAGTACGTTGGTTGTCAGCGGCAGTCCTTCTATTTTCTACCATTGTGACGTGATAATTGCTGTCTACATTATATATCGTTCCGCGGTAACTGTATATATCTACTAGCCAGAATACGCCCCTTGTAATAGTACAATCGCACCGTGGCCAAACTCCAACTCTGCGCGCATTGCCGACTTCATTAACGGGTGATATTCCAAAAATACTAGCTGGGAATTCATAGTCTGCGTATGATGTGTATTCAGATTGTGGTGCGCCGAGGTCAACCACTCGACACGGCAGATGTAGATATGTTGAGTCACACATTGACGACTATACATATCATAATTGATTCAATTTTTGCTAACCACTAACGTTCCAAACGGCGACCAGCCTTCTATGTTCGCGCTGTAAGTCTCAGTGTTTACATCGTCAGTATCAGACCAGCGATGTTCGGATGTCGAAACATTTATAGCATCACCGCTTGCACTGCCAATCCACCACCTAGGCCGCAGGTATAGTTTACAATCCGCCAAGCGTGCCACAGGTCCTGGATGGAGAATATAAGTAGTCGAATGACTACCATCGTCATATTGCTCGCAACTTAATAGTGTAACATGATAATCACTATAAACTGTGAGATCTAGGTCTGTCATACACCATAGATCCACTTGCCAAAATACAGCCCGTAAGCTCGCATCACCAAGCCACCAGTAACCGAACAGGCGCAAGCACCCGTCCTCATTTACATGCGACACGCCAAATATGTCCGCGATAAAGCATGAAAGGTCCATTCGCCCCTCGCCCGCGAGTAAATCAGTGTCACGTACAGCACATGGTAGACCTAAGTACAATTCCGACACACCAGGCGCGCGTTTGGGGCCGGGATCTATAATCTGCAATAAATCATCGTCTAACATTACACCTAGCTTATCCTCTGACCATTCGTCTGATTCATCATCTGACCATTCTGCCTCATCATCTATCTCTTCACCTAGCTCGTAACCTGGCTCTTCACCTAGCTCATAACCTAACTCGTAACCTGGCTCTTCACCTGGCTCGTAACCTTCGTCCGGTTCGTCGGACCGTTCGTCCGACATTTCAAATCAACAACCTTTTTCAATTTTACAGCCTCGCCCACTATAAAGCTATACAAAACTTTCTATTTTAGTCAGAGTATAGATGGAGTCTAAAGTTCATCTTGGCCACCGCGGCGATGATTTTGATTTCGGCGCATATGACCCGTTAACTGTTATGTCAGTTTACATAACAGGTGGTCGAATGTCATTTGAGAAGTTTTGCCGACCGCGCGAGTTCGAATTACAGCCTCAGCAGAAAGCCCTACCACTGCTTATTTCACCTACATCGTCCAAGCGCGGTATGTTGCTACTGCACAAAATTGGGTCTGGCAAAACATGCACTAGCATCCGCATCGCCGAGCGCTTCAAGGGCATTCGCAAGATCTACTATGTTGTACCCGCTGCACTCCAGGATAATGTGCGCGATGAACTCCGCGGCGACTGTGCGAGCGGATATATTACGGCCGCCGAGCGTCGTGAACTAGCCAACGCCGACCCTGCGCGCCGCGCCGAGATCATCGAAATCACAAATCGCCGCATCGACAAAGTCTACACTATTATGTCGTACAACAAGTTTGTTCAAGGAGTCGACCTATCAAATGCCATCCTTATCATCGACGAGGTACAAAATCTACTGTCCGAGACAGGTTCATGGTATGCGGCAACTCTCGACATGATTTCGAGCGCACCAAGCTCACTTCGCGTCGTGCTCATGTCGGCCACACCTATGTTTGACTCGCCGGCTGAGCTCGCACTCTGTATTAACCTGTTGCGGCCGAAAGTGCCCCTCCCGACAGGCCGCGCATTTATGGAGCGATTTGTGCGCGATGGCCGGCTAATTAACGCCGCCGAATTACTCGACACGACTCGCGGCCTAGTCTCCTACTACGCTGGAGCGCCTGACTACGTTTTCCCGCAAGTTACAGTTAAATATATTCAGTGCCAGATGTCGCGCACTCAACGAGCCGCATACGATGTTGTATGGGCTAAACACGTTGCTCGCGAGGGTACATCACTGTTAGCGCTGTCTAACAATTTCATGATTGGTCCGCGCGTTGTGTCCAATATTGCTTTTCCCAATGGCAAGATCAACGATGCCGGCGCCGATTCATTCAAGCCGCCTGCGTCGACTGGACACCTCGACAGATATTCATGCAAGATAGCCAGGATGATGGATAAACTGTCACGCGCGAAGGGTACAGTCTTTATCTACTCCAATTTCAAAGAGTATGGCGGGCTTAGGACTGTTTGCATGGCGCTCGACGCAGCCGGCTGGACGCACTTTATGGGTGTCGCCGGCCCGCGCCAATATGCAGTATGGTCCGGCGACACGCCACGCGAACAGCGCAGTGAGATGCGGCGAGTGTTTAGTGACCGCGGCAATACCAGCGGCAAGATGCTTAAGATTATTCTGGGTAGTCCATCAATTAAAGAAGGCGTCACTTTCAAGAATTGCCGCAATGTGTTTGTCCTTGACCTGCATTGGAACTGGTCCAGAATGCTACAAGTGATCGGCCGCGCATCACGTCACTGCTCGCATGCTGACTTGCCGCCTGAAAAGCGCACTGTCAGGGTAAGCATATTCATGGCTGTGTCGCCGGGCATCACAACTGTTGACGAGCATATCAAGCACATTATGGAGGACAAGAGGGCTCTTGTAGACCAGTTTGAGACCCTTCTGATCAAGGGCGCCGTTAAGCATTGAAAAAAAACTGAATTTTTGGCGGCTTATGCCTCAGCTACCCTTTCACAAGGTCTATTTGCTGTGTTTAAACTTTAGCAAAGTTTATTACCCCCACTCTGACAATGTCCGCTTCCGATTCAGTTGATGTTTTCGCCACCCCTGTCTCGAAGGTTGATTGGGCTGATGATGCCGATTTGATCAATGCCGTTCTTGCGCCCAAAGCTCAACCTGCGCTTGACGAGCCTGCTCAGCCTGCGCCCAGTGCTCAACCTGCTCAAGAGACTTCTCACTCGACCACTCAGAGTCGCCGTGCATTGGCTGCTCAAATCCGCGTCGAAAAGGCTCAACGAGCGGCTGCGGACGCTGCAGCCAAGGCCGCCGACGCGGAGACGCGTCACCTGTACCGCCAAGAGCGAAACGCCGAGAATGTTGCATTCATCGCCGCTGCAAAGCGCGGTGAGCTCAACGCCAAGCAACGCAAGACTTGGAGCAAGCGATTGCCCAGTTCTGAATTGCCTGGCATTGCTGGCGAACATTGGGTCGACACGGTCTTCGCGAAGACGTACGGCGGTGCATTTGCGTCGCTCGTTGACTTGATGGGACGTCAAGCACCGCTGGCGGTCTGTGTTGATGGTGAGTGTGGCACAACCCAATGGGCTCCATTCTGGACTGAGGCCTACTGGAACGCCATTCAACCGCAACAGCCGATCGTCGCCGCGCGAGGACCCAGCTACAACACCCCCACTGAGGTGCAGCCGCTGCCTGCGCCAGTTGAGGCCCGTGGCGCCGCTTGTTTCGACAAGGCCTCAACTGACCAAGCAGCACATGAGGCTGACAGAATCGCCCATCGCGAATCTGACCGTGCCATGGTCCAGGCACACGTCGACAACTTGATCGAGACTGCTCTTGCAGAGGCGGCCAAGTTACGCGCTGCACCGCAAGTTGATCCGTCGCGAGGCCGATGCGAGCCAGCAACGTGCCGCTTCTGCACTATCATGATGGGAGCCAAGTACGCTGCACTGC
>JACCDT010371891.1_pt1 | contig 15266 bp, 13 predicted proteins | sample 7446291 | NCBI WGS metagenome assembly JACCDT01 (sample SAMN15323446, study PRJNA562643) | freshwater metagenome | isolation source: river surface water | place: USA:Blue River Watershed | collected 2017-08-17
ACGTAAGGGCACCAAATCCGCAGAGGCAGCAGCTAAAAAAGAAGGGCAGAAATGAGCACCGAACTACGTCTCAGTTCCGAAAAGCGACTCCGGATTTTTACCGGACGTGGGTACCCAGAGCTTGCTGCAGAGGTAGCGGCAGAACTTGGTGTTCCCATTACACCAACCTCTGCTTATGACTTTGCCAATGGTGAAATATTTGTACGTTTTGAAGAGAGCGTTCGCGGTTGTGATGCCTTCGTAATTCAAAGCCACAGCGCTCCAGTAAATAAACAAATTATGGAACAGCTCATCATGGTTGATGCGCTAAAGCGTGCCTCTGCAAAGCGAATCACAGTTATTGTGCCGTTTTATGGTTATGCCCGCCAGGACAAGAAGCACCGTGGTCGTGAGCCAATCTCTGCAAGATTGATGGCTGATTTATTTAAGACCGCAGGCGCAGATCGATTGATGACCGTTGATCTTCACACCTCGCAAATCCAAGGATTTTTCGATGGCCCAGTTGATCATCTTTTTGCTCTTCCATTACTAGCAAATTACGTTGGCTCTAAAGTTGATCGTTCTCGTTTAACTATTGTCTCTCCTGACTCTGGAAGAGTTCGGGTTGCAGAGCGTTGGAGCGATATCTTGGGCGGAACACAGATCGCGTTCATTCACAAAACCCGCGATCCACGTATTCCCAATGAAGCGGTTACCGGACGCGTAGTTGGAGAGGTTGATGGCCAAACCTGCGTAGTAATCGATGACATGATCGATACTGCTGGCACAATTACCAAAGCGGTAGATGCGCTTTATGAAGCTGGAGCAAAAGAGGTAATCGTTGCGGCCACTCACGCAGTTTTCTCCGGTCCAGCGGCAGACAGACTTCGTAACTCCAGAGTCAGCGAGGTAGTTGTAGCCAACACCTTGCCGATTCCAGAGGAGAGTCGATTCCCAAATCTCACAGTACTTTCAATTGCTCCGCTATTGGCTAGAGCGATTCGCGAAGTCTTTGAAGATGGGTCAGTCACTAGCCTTTTTGATGGCCACTCTTAAAAAACTTTTCGCACTTTTTTGTGCGTTAACTTTTCTCCCTTTAATTCCAGCACACGGAGAAGAGCCGTACCGCATCACCGTTATGTCTCGCAATCTGTATCTCGGTGCTGATGTTGGAGTTGCATTAGAGAAGATTCCGAATTTTCCAGCCGCTGCGCAATTTATGTGGGATCAAATGAGGCAGACTAATTTTGCTCTGCGTGCCCCCAAGTTGGCACGAGAGGCGGTGCAGGACCGACCTGAGATCATTGGCGTTCAAGAGGCCACTATCTGGTACTGCAAAAAAGATTTGTTTGGAGATCAGGTAGAGGTATTTAACTTTCTGGATGAGTTCATCGCTGCCACAAAGCAAACTGGCGTGGGTTACTCACTGGCAACGGCAAATGGTCAAGAAGCATTTAACCCGGGTTACAAAATCGCGCCCGTTCCATTTTTAACCAAGGTAAATGACCCAGAGGTATTTCAGCCGATTTTTCAACAAGATAGCGCGGCCTGCGGATTTACCATCGGAGATGCGCTTTTGGTGCGAGATGATGTTAAGCAGCAAATCATTCAAGTAGGAAACTCTGAGTATGAAGCTACTTATTCAATTGTTCCGGTATTGATGACAATTTATCGAGGATATACCTGGGCGGATTTCAAGGTACGTGACTCAGTAGTTCGGGTCATAACTACCCACCTGGAATCACTTTGGGATGAAAACAAAGTTCCTAACTCGGCGCTTCAGGCTCAACAGTTAGTCGCGGATCTTAAAGATGCAAAGATGCCGGTAATTATCTTGGGTGATTTCAACGCCGATCCCAGAGATCCACGAATTACTAAAGAACCAAATCCAGGAGAGCAGCCGGTTGTCAGCGAAACCTGTCCAACACCAGGTGGGGCAAAGTGCAACGCTTACAGCACGATGGTTGAGGCGGGGTTTGATAATGCTTCACCAGATGCCAGCAATCCGCGTTACTTCACTTGGGGTGCGAGCGCATTGTTAAATGGCCCTGATAAAAAGCGTGAGAAGTTTGCTTATAAATTTGGAAACCAATATGGGTTTACCGATCGGTTAGATTACATATTCACTAAGAATGTATACGCCACAGTTAGCTCCAAAATAATTGGAAATGTTTATCCTGATGGAAGTGGAGTTTGGAGTTGTGGCACCGAGCTATGTTTTCCATCTGATCACGCCGGAGTTGTAGCCACCATTGAACTACCTCGTGGTGCCGGTGCAATTGATCCAGATTTGCCGGAACGGGAAAGATCCTCATTTACCTACCTGCCACTCTTTGGGGCCGGAGCCGTGATTTTGTTGGTTTTGCTCATTCTCCGTAAGCGAATTTGGCGATAACTCAGGGTTTAGGTAGCCTTCCCTCCACTTAAGGCGAGGGGCAAACCCCGTTATCGACGAAAGGCTTAACAATGGCTGAGGTATCAATCAAGGGCGCGATCCGAAATGAATTCGGTAAGGGCGCATCACGCAGAATCCGTCGCGATGGCAGTGTGCCAGCGGTTATTTATGGTCATGGCGAGAAGCCAACCCACATCTCACTTCCAGCTCGTGAAGTTGGAGTGGCAATCAAAACCTCAAACGTTTTGCTAAACATTGATCTTGGAGAAAAGCAGGAGCTAGTTCTGCCTAAGTCCATTGTTAGAAATCCACTCAAGGGAACTCTTGAGCATATTGATTTGATTATCGTGCGCCGCGGTGAGCGCGTAGTTGTTAACGTCCCGGTTCATGCACATGGTAAGCATGATCCAGAAGGTATCTTGGAGCACGTTCACAACACTATTGAGGTTGAAGCAGATGTAACTGCAATCCCAACCGCTCTCGATCTTGATATTGAAGGACTTCCTGCAGGTGAGTCAAAGACCGCTGCTGATGTGGTTCTTCCTGCCGGCGTTATTCTTAAGAGCGATCCGAAGATGGTTGTCGTACACCTATCAGTTCGTGCCACAGCTGATGAAGCTGCACCTGTTGCGGCCGCTGCTGAAGGTGAAGCTGCTGCGGCTGCGCCTGCTGAAGGTGCTGCTGAAGCAAAGTCCAGCTAACACTTTTCTTTACGCCTTACGGCTAACCTTTCTCTATGTTCGGCCGTAAAACTCAAGACTCTGACAATCAATCAACTAATCGTTGGTTGATTGTTGGCTTGGGAAATCCGGGTCCTGAGTATGAAAAGACCAGACACAACATTGGTGCCATGGTGATCACTCAAATGGCCGCTACAGCCGGTGTTAAGTTCTCATCTCACAAAGCACGGGCCAATGTTGCAGAGTTCAAACTAGGTTTTGGAGGCGAAGCCCCATCCTTAGTCGTGGCAACTCTGCGTTGCTATATGAATGAATCTGGCGGACCAACCAAAGCTTTAGCTGATTTTTACAAAATTAAGGGCGACCACATCATCATCGCTCATGATGAGTTAGATATTCCATACCAAGCAATTAGAGTGAAATTTGGTGGTGGGGACAATGGTCACAATGGGTTGAAAAGTATTACCTCTGCCCTAGGTAAAGCGGATTACTTCCGGCTGAGGCTTGGAATTGGCAGACCGCCCGGACAACAAGATCCAGCTGATTTTGTCTTGAAGCCATTTTCCAGCGCGGAGAAAAAGAGCATCGATGAGTTTTTGATTACCGGAGGGCAAGCTGTTGAATCGTTAGTGCAGTTCGGTTTAGAAAGAACTCAACAAAACTTTAACTCTTAATCAGCCAGTATTGCGCAATCCGGCAGCAACGCCATTAATAGTCAACAATAAAGCTCTAGTAATCATTGGATCAGAGCTGTCGCCACGCACCTTCTTTAAGAGCGAGATCTGCAAAAGGTGTAAAGGCGCCAAATAGGCATCGCGAATCTGCAAAGTGCGGGCCAGAATCGCCTGATCACCCAGAATTTCACTCTTCTTGGTTAGCAACAAAATCTCTTTAACAGTTAATTCAAACTCCTGCTCGATACCATCCAGGAAGTGATGTAGTCGTGGTTCAACCAATGCAGAGACATACTTTCGAGCCATTACTAAATCTGTTTTTGCCAAAGTCATCTCAACATTACTGATGAAGGTCCGGAAGAAGTGCCAATCACGCAACATCGCTTGCATGGTTTGTTCATGTCCAGATTCGCGGGCGGCTTTCAAACCACTTCCTACTCCAAACCATCCCGGGACAATCTGTCTAGATTGTGTCCAACCAAATACCCATGGAATGGCGCGCAAGGAGGAGAGATCAGCGCTGGCATCAGGGCGTCTTGATGGACGTGATCCGAGGAAGAGATTTCCTAATTGTTCAACTGGGGTTGATTGATAAAAATAAGCGGGCAAATCTGGATGTTCTACCAAGGCGCGATAGGTTTTAAATGAAGCATCACTAATAGCGCTCATCGCAGTGTTCCACTTTGTTAAATCTTCGGGGGATTGCCGAGCGGCGCGGTTAAGAACTGTCGCTTCCAAAGCAGCGGCCAGGGTTAGCTCAACATTTTCTCTTGCCAAAGATGGCAGCGCATACTTATCTGAGATTACCTCGCCTTGTTCGGTCATCTTTATCTGACCATCAAGGGTTCCCCAAGGCAGAGCGATGATTGCATCATAGGTTGGTCCACCGCCACGTCCTACTGATCCACCGCGACCATGGAAAAGTCTTAACTTGATTCCATGTTTACGGGCGACATCACGAAGTTTTCTTTGTGCTTGGTGAATCTCCCATTGGCTGGTGGCGATGCCGGCATCCTTGTTTGAATCAGAGTAACCCAACATCACCTCTTGTATGTTGCCCCGCAGTTCAACAATTTGGCGATAAATCGGATTTGATAAGAGAGTTTCGAGAATATCACCGGCGGCGCGCAACTCTGCAACTGTTTCCAATAGCGGTGCCACATCCACCCGAGCAACTGAATCACTTAAATCAATCAAACCAGCTTGTTTAGCGAGCAATGCAGCTGCTAGGACATCTTCCGGTCCTTTTGTCATAGAAACTATGTAGGTCTCAACAACGGAAGGATCAAAGTTATCTTGCAGCTCTTTAACCGCGGTAAAGGTGCGTAAGGTCTTAGCATCCTGCTCATCAAGAGATGAGACGACGGCATTTTGTGCGGTCAATTGCTGGGTTAGAAACTCACACTTTCCTTTTGAATCAAGAGAAACATAATCAATGCTGGGGAATAGGGCAGCTATTGCGCGCTGATGAGCTCCAGAGTGCTCTCGTACATCCATGGTGGCATGTGTTAAACCGAAGGCCGCGATAGTTCTGATGGTGCGCTCCAACAATCCCTGAGCAATCAACTCACCTCTATTGGCTAGCAGTGAGTTGTACATCAACATCAAATCATCGATTAATTCCTGGGTATTTGCGTAATCACGGCCCGGTTCATGTGCAGCGCCTTTTGTATGTCGATCTCTAGTAAGAAGTAATTTGTGTCGAATTGCGGTTGCTTTTAATCGATATGGCTCTTCAACGTTAATACGTTTGAATCTAGGTTCGATTTCAGGCAAACGTTGTAGATCCCGTTCTACGGAATCAAGAAGTGGTTGAGAAGTACCGGCCAACTTGGTAGAAATTGATAAAGCCTGACGAAGTTCATCTAAGGCCTCCAGGGTCACCCGAATGGCATGGCCCATCTGCAAAACAATGGCCTGCTTGGTTATCTCTGGGGTGATGTTTGGATTGCCGTCACGGTCACCGCCAATCCAAGAACCAAAGGTAAAAGGTGTTGCGGTTGGTGGCAGTTTTATTCCGAGACGTTTTAACTCGCGAGCGAAATCATCAAGCACCTCTGGAATTGTTAATCGGAATAGATCATCTAGGTAATAAAGTGCATTGATAGCTTCATCGAGCGGCTCTGGTCTGCCAAGTCGAAGCTCATCGGTCTGCCATAACAAATCAACCGCCTCCGCCAATCTTCTTTCTTGGGCGGGGGATTCAGGTTGATCTAACAACTCTGAAATTGTGGAAAGTTTGCTCAATACAGATCTACGAGCCGCTTCAGTTGGATGAGCGGTAAATACTGGACGAACCTGGAAATTTTCCAACCATTTGCGCAACTGTTCATCAGAAAAATCATGACCAGATTTCTTAGCCTCCAAAATATGATCAACTGCACGTGATAACCAAGAACCGCCATTGTTGCGCTCCTCGGCTAAGACTCTGGAGCGATGTACTTGTTCAGCAACATTTGCCAAGTTAAAGTAAACGTTAAAGGCACGAACTAGTTTTGCTGAATCTACAGTTGAAATTGATTGCAGCAAATCCTCGCCATTGCCTTCGCGCACTGATTTTCTTACTAGCTCCACTAAATTCAGGAGCGCTTCACCATCTTGACGGGCTAAGGATTGGCCAAGCAGTTCGCCTAGTCTTCTTACATCACTACGCAAAGAGGCGTTATCTTGTGATTTATCTAGCTCGGACACCGGCTAATAATGACACGATAGAATTCAACCAAGTTCGCTAGCCCCCCTGGTTTTTTCAGGTGGGGCTTTAAGCCGTTTATTTGAGCAGGTGAAGGAGGTTTTAGCTATGAGATTAGGTTCTCTCATCTCGCTATCTGAAACAACCCAAACTCTGCTGCAATCAAGTAATTCCAATCTGATCGCAATTCCGTCGGCAACTCCTTTTCTGATTTCAGAACAGGCAAAGGAAAATCAAATACTGCTGGTCGCGCATTCCAGTCAACGCGCGACTGAGTTAACGCAGGAGTTGGCGGAATTAATAGATGGGGTCATGGAGTTTCCGGCTTGGGAAACTTTGCCCCATGAAAAGTTAAGTCCCAATAGCGATACTGTCGCAAGAAGAATTCAGGCCTTACTCAACATAGAGCGGGCCAAAGTAGTGGTTACTTCTGCGCGCGCTTTGGTGCAACCAATCGTTTCATCGGCAATTGAGTTGCCACTTTTGCAGATATCTAGAGGAGAGCATCTTGAATTTGAAGCTCTGATTTCAAATCTAGTCCTAAGAGCTTATAACCGAGTTGATATGGTGGAGCGTCGTGGTGATTTTGCGGTAAGAGGTGGAATCATCGATGTGTTTCCACCGCTTTCGCCACACCCGGTCCGCATTGAGTTCTTTGGTGATGAGATTGAAGAGCTCAAATACTTTGAGATAAGTGATCAACGAAGTTTTGAGGCTATCAGCACTCCAATAAATCTGATTCCCTGTCGAGAAGTTTTGATAACTGATGATGTTAAAGCGCGCGCTACAGATTTGAAGTTGCAATATCCAGAGCTAATCGCCATGTGCACAAAGATAGAAGAGGGAATTTATGTTGAAGGTATCGAGTCACTAGCTGCGGTTCTAACTCCGAAGATGAAAACCTTGGTGGAGTATCTTTCAAATGACTCTAAAGTGATTTTGTTAGAGCAGGAGCGAATAAAATCTCGGGTACAGGATTTGATTAGCACCAACCAAGAGTTTTTGGCTGCTGCCTGGTCTAATATCGCTTTAACCAGTAAATCTGATGCAGTTAACCCCCAAATTCCACTGCGTACCGAACTCCAAATAGGTGCCTTTGTTGAACTGGATAATTTGAAAGAGTTGGCATCGGTCAAGGGGATTTCCTGGAGCAGCATAAACTCCTTTGGCTTTGAATCTGATCCGGAAATCACACAGTTCTCCGAGATTGAGCCTTACCGAAACAAGGTGGAAAAACTAATCTCTGATGTTAGAAATCAATTGGCAGATGGTTTCTTAGTTGTTGTTTCAGTTGCTGGACATGGTTTGCAGGAACGATATCGAGATATCTTCCAGGAGGCGGATATTCCTGCGGTGCTTAAAGAGAGTATTGATGCCAAGTTAGTCAGGGGTAGCCTCTATTTAATCAGCTCAGCGTTTAGAAATGGTTTTAAGGACAATACGGAAAAGATTTTGTTTATCACTGAGGCTGAAATAACCGGCTCCAGAGATAACCGGATATCAGCCACCCGAATGCCATCCCGACGAAAAAAGAGCATCGATCCACTAGAGCTAAAGAGCGGGGATTATGTAGTTCATGAGCAACATGGTGTTGGGCGATACATCGAGCTAGTTCAAAGAACTGTAGCTGGCGCATCACGTGAGTATTTGGTTATCGAGTACGCCGCATCCAAACGAGGACAACCAGCGGATCGGATTTATGTTCCAACAGATGCTCTCGAACAGATAACTAGATATGTTGGCGGTGAAACTCCAGCGGTAAGTCGCATCGGTGGCGGTGAATGGATCAAGGCAAAATCAAGGGCGAAGAAGGCGGTTAAAGAAATCGCTGGAGAGCTAATCCGTTTGTATGCAGCACGTACCAGCTCGCCCGGGTTTGCATTCTCTCCAGATACAACTTGGCAGCGAGAGCTAGAAGACTCCTTTGCATATGTTGAAACACCGGATCAGCTTGTGACAATCAATGAGGTAAAGGCTGATATGGAAAAGCCTTATCCCATGGATCGAATTGTTTGCGGCGATGTGGGTTATGGAAAGACTGAAATTGCAATAAGAGCAGCATTCAAAGCGGTGCAAGATGGCAAACAGGTAGCGGTATTAGTGCCCACAACACTTTTAGCCCAACAACACTTTGCTACTTTCACTCAGCGCTACGCCGGGTTTCCGATAAAGGTTGCCGCCCTCTCTCGCTTCAACTCAACTAAAGAGATAAATGATGCGTTAAAAGACCTAACCTCTGGCGCGGTTGATGTCGTGATTGGAACTCATCGCCTGCTTTCTGATGATGTTGCCTTTAGGGATCTGGGTCTCATAATCGTTGATGAAGAGCAGCGTTTTGGAGTAGAGCATAAGGAAAAGCTAAAAAAGCTGCGGGCCAGTGTTGATGTTCTGGCAATGTCAGCTACCCCAATTCCGCGCACCCTAGAGATGGCTATTACCGGCATTCGAGAGATGTCTACGATCGCTACACCTCCAGAGGAGCGCCATCCGGTCCTTACTTATGTTGGTGCATATGACGACAAGCAGGTTGCAGCTGCGATTCACCGAGAGTTGTTAAGAGATGGTCAGGTCTTTTACATTCATAATCGTGTCGAAAGTATTGATGAAGTCGCTACCAGAATACGAAAGTTAGTACCTGAAGCACGAGTAGCAATAGCTCATGGCCAGATGAATGAAGCAGCTCTCGAACAGGTAGTAGTGGCTTTTTGGAATCGAGAGTTTGATGTTTTAGTTTCAACCACAATTGTGGAAAATGGTATTGATGTTGCTAACGCCAATACTCTTATTGTTGAACGCTCTGATGTTTTTGGACTTTCTCAATTGCATCAGTTGCGTGGCAGAGTGGGAAGAGGACGGGAGCGGGCCTATGCCTACTTCCTTTATCCCGCTGATAAACCGTTAACTGAGTTGGCGCTGGATCGCTTAACTACTATTGCCAAAAACACTGAGCTGGGAGCAGGTATGCAGGTTGCATTAAAGGATTTGGAGATTAGAGGAGCTGGCAATCTGCTAGGTGGCGAGCAATCTGGACACATTGCAGATGTGGGATTTGATCTTTATATGCGAATGGTGGGAGAAGCGGTTAATGAGTACAAGCGTGGAGTTATAGATGGCGTAGAAGAAATTCTGGAGTGCAAAGTAGAGCTACCTATAACCGCTCATCTTTCACCTGAGTATGTGCCTTCAGATCGCTTGAGACTTGACCTCTATCGACGTTTGGCTGATGCCAAAGATGATGCAGAGATTGATGCAATTAAAGAGGAGTTAGTGGATCGATTTGGTTCGCTGCCACATGAGGCGCAGGCGCTGTTGCAGGTTGCAAAACTGCGCACATTTGTTAAAGCGCATGGCATTACTGATTTTGCGGTCCAGGGTCGATATGTGAAGGTCGCTCCCTTACAGCCCAGCGAATCCTTAGAACTCAAGATAAATCGTCTCTATCCAGGCTCAATTGTGAAATCTGTGACAAAGGTGGTGATGATTGCCCGTCCGCAGAGCGCAGCGTGGGAGTCAGCAGCTGATGAAATAGGAGATACTTCACTCCTTGATTGGGCCTTTGAGTTAGCGCAGACTTTGCTTGAGCGCCCCAAACGAAAGTGAGAGTTTGTGAAGAGATTTCTAGCTGTAATTCTGGCGGTTGCATTAGTAGCAGTAACTGGTTGTTCAAAGGTTGACTCAGCAGCAACTGTTGGTGACCGAGAGATTGCTCTCTCTGATCTGCAATCACAAGTAGATCTAATCCTCAAAGAGCGTGAAGGTGTCGATACGACGCAGATGCAGCTTGAAGATGGCGAGGCTTTGACCCGCTCTCAACTTTCTTACATGATTTCAAATGCCATTATCGAAGATGTTGCTAAAGATGAGAAGATTGAAATCAGCGCCTCCGAGATTGAGGCTTACAAGATTGAAATTTATACCAACATTGGCGGTGAAGCTAACCTGCCTAACGTCCTAGTTAGCGCTGCAATTCCTTCAACCTCACTTGATGATGTTTTGCGTCGCGACCTAGTTTTGCGTAAATTGACTGAGCAACAATCAGCGGCCGGTGCTGATGAAACCACCATCAATACCTTCATCCAGAAGTTGGTTACCGACAAAGCTAAAGCTCTTAAAGTTACCGTTAATCCAAGATATGGAAAGTGGGATGAGTCCACGCTTACTGTGGTTGCAGCAGAAGCATCGGGCGACGCGGTTACAGATAAGTAAAAAGTTATGGCATACGAAAATCTGATTCGCCTCGCTGAGGTAATGAATCAACTTCGTTCGCCTGGTGGGTGTCCATGGGATGCAGAACAAACCCATGAATCACTGCTCAAGTACTTGTTAGAGGAGTCCTACGAGTTCATTGAATCTGTTGAGAGTGGCAATCGCGTTGATATGCGCGAAGAGCTGGGCGATCTTTTGCTGCAGGTTTACTTCCACTCTCGGATAGCGCAGGAGCATGAAACACAGCCCTTCAATATTGATGATGTTGCAAAATCAGTTGCTGACAAGTTGATATCCCGTCATCCCCATGTGTTCTCAGGGGAAACGGTCAGTTCTAGTGGGGATGTTTTGGAAAATTGGGAGCGGATCAAAAGAGAAGAAAAAGGCCGCACCTCTGCTCATGATGGCGTTCCAACTGGACAACCAGCATTGCCTTTAGCAACTAAGTTAATTTATCGGGCGCAGAAAAATCATCTAGAGATGCCGGTTCATCCCGTGGAGACACCATTAGATGCAGAGATGTTAGGGGAGCAGCTGCTCTCTCTGGTCTCTTGGGCGGTAACTCATGATGTGGATCCTGAGGTGGCGCTTCGTAAAGCAGCGATGCAGTACCGAGACAAAATGAGCGAAGAGGAAGCGCAACGCAAATAATCTTGGTTTTTCAGGCTAGACTGCGCGCCCGTGACCAACATTAAATCTGTAAATGCGCGCGAGATTCTTGATTCTCGCGGAAATCCAACTGTTGAAGTTGATGTTTATTTAGAAGATGGATCTTTTGCCCGGGCCGCAGTGCCAAGCGGTGCCTCGACCGGTGCTTTTGAGGCGGCCGAGTTACGAGATGGTGGAGCCAGATATTTAGGTAAGGGTGTCGCAGAGGCTGTTGCCAATGTGAAAAGCAAGATTGCGCCAGTGGTAGTAGGAAGAGATACCTTTGACCAGCGCGGTTTAGATCAAGCGATGATTGATTTAGATGCCACAGTAAATAAATCTTCACTTGGTGCCAATGCAATTCTCGGAGTTTCTTTAGCGGTTGCTAAAGCGGCAGCACAATCTAAACAACAGCCTTTTTATGCATTTATAGGTGGTCCATCAGCGAATCTTTTGCCGATTCCGATGATGAATATTCTAAATGGTGGCGCTCATGCCGATACCAATGTTGATATTCAAGAGTTCATGATTGCGCCAATTGGTGCTGAGTCATTCAAAGAGGCTCTACGTTGGGGAGCTGAGATTTATCACAATCTAAAAGCGGTCCTAAAGAAGCGTGGACTTGCAACCAGTATTGGTGATGAGGGTGGATTTGCTCCAAACCTTGAATCAAATCGCGCGGCACTTGATTTGATTGTAGAGGCGGTAGAAAAAGCGGGGTACAAAGTAGGTAGCCAAATTGCGCTAGCTATGGATGTTGCAGCTACTGAGTTTTATAAAGATGGAAAGTATGCCTTCGAAGGTAGTTCATTAACCGCTGAGGAGATGATCGCCTATTACAAGGGATTAGTAGATTCCTATCCGATGGTCTCAATCGAAGATCCGTTATCAGAGGATGATTGGGATGGTTGGAAAGCTATAACTACAGAGTTGGGTTCACGAGTTCAATTGGTGGGCGATGATTTATTTGTTACCAATCCAACCCGCTTGGCTCGTGGTATTTCAGAAAGTACCGCGAACGCTCTGTTGGTTAAGGTAAATCAAATTGGTACTCTCACTGAAACTCTAGATGCGGTAGCGATGGCGCATAAGGCCGGATACCGCTCAATGATGAGCCATAGATCAGGTGAAACAGAGGACACAACTATTGCCGATCTTGCTGTTGCTGCATTATGTGGACAGATTAAAACCGGCGCCCCAGCTCGTAGCGAAAGAGTTGCAAAGTACAATCAGCTGTTAAGAATTGAAGAGGAGTTGGGTGGAGCGGCAAAGTACGCAGGCCGCGAAGCTTTTCCTAGATTCACTTCTCGCTAGTTTGGATTACAACCAGCGCTGAGAGTTAAGGAGCGGATATGAGACGCAGGAAGTTAAAGCTGCGCTCGGCTCTGGAGGGATTTGCTGAAAAACGTGGAATCTCAACTCGGTTACTAATTCTTTTTATTGTTCTCTTTGGTGTTGCAGTTACTCTGGCACCGCCAACACAACATTACTTTGCACAGCGCGCGCAGATCAGCGCATTGCAAGCAGATGTTGAATCCAACCGTAAAAAACTACAAGAGGCGCGTGCGGAGTTGCAGAGATGGCGGGATCCTGAATACATAAAATCTCAGGCTCGTGACCGACTTCATTTTGTGTTGCCAGGGGAGCGGCAGTACATAATTCTGGGAGTCAATAATCAGGTTGATGATGGCACCTCAACCGCCGCACCAATTAATCAAGATTTTCCCCTTGGCGTACCTTGGTACTCTCGAGTCATCTCCTCCATCACCTCAGTTGGTGTCGGAGCGCAAAATCCATGAGTAGCAGCACATGAGCAATAAACCGAGCGCTGAAGATTTGGCGGCGATAGAGGTACAACTAGGTCGCACCCCAAGAGATGTCCATGCCGTGGCGTACCGCTGCCCATGCGGCAATCCGGCGGTTGTTGAGACGCCACCGCGCTTAAATGATGGAACTCCTTTTCCAACCTTTTACTACGCCACTTGTCCCAACTTAACCTCTGCGATTTCAACCCTAGAAAACTCAACTTTGATGGCAGAGATGAATGAGCGTCTTCAAATTGATGCGCAATTAGCTGGCGAATACCGTGCAGCGCATGATGATTATTTGGCGGCCAGAGCTGCCTTGGGTATTGAGGTTCCGGAAATCTCAGATACCTCAGCTGGAGGAATGCCAGATCGGGTTAAATGTCTACACTCTTTGATTGCGCATTCATTAGCGGCTGGAGCTGGTGTTAATCCACTTGGCGATGAGGCATTGTCGAAACTGCCGCAGTGGTGGCAAAACGGAGATTGTTTAGAGCGTCGTAATCAGGAGCGAAAGTAAATGTCTCGAGTAGCGGCGATTGATTGTGGAACCAACTCAATTCGATTGTTGATAGCAGATGTTTCAGGTGACAACTTCCGCGAAGTTTCTAGAACCATGGAGATTGTTCGGTTGGGTCAAGGTGTGGATCAAAACAAAGCTTTTCACCCTGATGCTTTAGAACGTACCTTCAAAGCGGTTCAGTTGTTTGCTGATGAAATTAGCAGACGGGGTGTTACCAAGATCAGATTTTGTGCTACCAGCGCAACACGTGATGCCACCAATAGAGATTTGTTTATAGATGGCGTCAAAGATTTATTGGGCGTTGCGCCGGAGGTGATTAGTGGTGAGGAAGAGGCCAGACTCTCATTTTTAGGGGCAACTAAAGAGTTGAAGGGTTTTGGTGCGCCATATCTAGTAGTTGATATTGGTGGTGGCTCTACCGAGTTTGTTTTTGGCGCTGAGACGGTGCAGTTTGCCAAAAGTCAGAACATCGGTTGTGTTCGAATGAGCGAGAGGCATTTCACCTCACTTCCACCAAAACCAGATGAGATTGAAAGAGCAAGACAAGATATTGATGCTGCAATTCAAGAGGCGGCCAAATTTGTGCCAATCACAGAGGCAAAAACTTTGATTGCGGTGGCAGGAACAGCAACCACTGTTGCAGCCGCCGCTCTGGAGTTAGAGCAATACGACCGTTATGCCATACATCTTTCTCGTATTTCTGCCGCCAAAACCCATGAAGTTGCCAATGCTTTCCTACAAATGAATCGTGAAGAGATTGGTGCTTTGTGCTACATGCACCCCGGTAGAGTCGATGTTATCGCCGCTGGCTCCCTAGTGTTATCTCGAATTATGGAGTTTTCTAAAGCTAAAGAGTTTGTTGCCTCCGAGTCAGACATACTTGATGGAATGGCTTGGTCACTTGCCGACTAATCCAGCACGTTTAGCACCAAAACTTTCCAACTTGAAGTTGCTGGATCAAGAGTTAATCAAGTGCACCGCATGTCCAAGGCTTGTGCAGTGGCGACAAGAGGTTGCAGTCACCAAGCGAAGGGCATATCAAGATCAAAAGTACTGGGGAAAACCAATAACAGGTTTTGGTCCAACAAATGCCAAAGTTGCGGTGATTGGATTAGCTCCCGGAGCGCATGGCGCTAACCGCACCGGTCGAGTCTTTACCGGTGATAGTTCTGGAGATTGGCTGTATCGCTCCTTACATAAAAATGGTTTAGCAAAGATTCCAACCAGCGACTCTTTAAATGATGGACAAGAGTTAATCGACACTCGAATTATGTGCGCGGTGCGATGTGTTCCACCAGGAAACAAACCAAGTATTGAAGAGAGTAAAAAATGTCAGCCCTGGTTACTAAGAGAGGTGGAGCTGCTCTTCCCAACAACTCGAAGCTACTTGGCCCTAGGTGGGATCGCTTGGCGCGCCATCATCGATGCACTTGCGGAGTTGGGTGAGGAATTGCCTAGAAACCGCCCAAAGTTTGGCCACGGTGCCCAATTCAACTTTCTGGGCAGTGATGGGAATACTAGATTGGTCATTGGGAGTTACCATCCCAGCCAACAGAATACTTTTACGGGGAAGCTAACGCGGAGCCAATTGGATTCGGTGGTTAAAAAGGCAGGTAGATTTGCCCACTCAGGTAAGCCCCTGTAGCCCAACGGCAGAGGCAGACGAC
>JACCDT011625848.1_pt1 | contig 15240 bp, 12 predicted proteins | sample 7446291 | NCBI WGS metagenome assembly JACCDT01 (sample SAMN15323446, study PRJNA562643) | freshwater metagenome | isolation source: river surface water | place: USA:Blue River Watershed | collected 2017-08-17
AACAGGGGGTCGTGTCCGCGCGCATGCTCGACGTCGATCACGACTACGAGCGGAAATTCATCCTCATCCAGGGCGGCGTCGGCCAGACCATCGACGACGGCCTGCGGTGGCTGCGCGAGACGGACAACGGACGGTACTGGAGCCTGTATGGCGCCATCAACGAGCAGTTCGACTACCTGACGCGCTCACGCCTGCTGGAGGCCATCAAGGCGCGCGCGGCCATCCCGTACATCAAGAAGCACCACGCTCTTGGGCGTAAGGTCGTCGTCTTCTACGACTTCAACAGTGGCGGCGGGATCAACGTCTTCAACCTGAGCGAGCAACTGCAGCGAGCCGAGGCCGCCGAGAGGATGTCCGGTTACGCGCTCGACAAGGATGGGGTCGATGTTCCGGTCCGTGGGCAGGGGAAGGCCGCATACGGCCAGATCAAGACCGAGAAGGTTCCGCGCTCGCAACTGATCCGGGAGTTCATGGCCGCTCGCCCGGAGCTGCAGGCGATCGACTTCAGCCAGTACGGGTCACCGCTGACGACGCTGCTCGAGGCCTTCCCAGGCGCCGGCGTCTACAACGGCATTAGTCAGTACAGGAAGACGCGCGTCCAGTCGATTCGTGACTTCAACGACGATGCCAAGCCAGAAGCGAACCTGTTGCTGGTGCAGAAGGCGGCCAACGCCGGATGGTCGGGTCACGACACGACGGGCAAGCACGGGCGGGTTCTAATCAACTTGGGCCTGCCGGTGGCGCCGATCGAGGCCATTCAGGAAGAGGGGCGCATCTACCGCGTCGGCCAGAAGTCGGACGCCAACTTCCAGTATTTCAACACGGGCACGAACTGGGAGCGTTATGCCTTCGGGTCGAAGATCGCCCGCCGCGCCGGCACGGCTGAGAACCTGGCGATGGGCGAGCAGGCGCGCGGGCTTCGCGAGGCGTTCGTCCAGGCGTTCGAGAACAGCGATCCGGATTACGAACCCGGCGACACGGACGGCAGGGGCGGTAAGGTCGGCGATCGCGATCTCGTCAGCGCGATCACCGAATGGGACCGCGCTCGATCGCTCTACTTCGCGCAGCAGAAGAAGACCGCCAGGACCAAGGCCGCAGAGGGCGAGGACTACTACGCCACGCCCGAGCCGCTGGGGCTCAAAATGGTGGAGTGGGCCGGCATACTGCCGGGCGATCGCGTCCTGGAGCCATCTGCTGGCCATGGTGCTATCGCGCGCTGGTTCCCGGAAAAGAACGATCGGACGGTCATCGAGCCGTCGCTTGAACTCGCTTCGCGCCTGACCCTGGCAACCGACGCCAAACTCGTCAACGAGCGATTCGAGAACCACGACACGATCAACAAGTACGACGCGATCGTGATGAACCCGCCCTTCGGCACCGGCGGAAAGACGGCGATCGACCACCTCGACAAGGCCTTCCGGCACCTCACGGACGGCGGGCGCGTGGTCGCCCTGATCCCCGAAGGACCGGCTGCCAACAAGCGTTTTGACGACTGGCTGTACGGAGACAAGCAGGTCAAGGCGAAACCCGTTGCGAGCGACCTGGGCGCATTCGGCGCGGTGTTCCTTGGCGACACGGCCACCGTTGAGGTGAGCGGAATGGCTGGCATTGCCGGCGGCGTTCTGGGCGCCGGCACGGTCACCGGGAAGGTGACGGGGTTCCGCGAAGGCAAGCTGTTCGTGAAACGCGAAGGAGAGGCCTGGGCGACCGGCTACCGTGCGGATCAGATCAGGGCCGTGCAGCCGACAGGGGCGCGCACGACCACGGTCAAGAGCGCCCCGAATGCGTACCTGCGGGCATCCATCGGACTTCCCGGGGTGACGTTCGAGCGCGCCGGTACCGGCGTCAAGACCCGCGTGGTCATCATCGACAAGATCGAGGGCATGCGCGCCTCTCGGGGCGTCGAGACGCAGCCCACGCGCGAGATCGAAGCCGCAAGCGTGAAGGATCTGTTCGACCGCCTGGAGAACATGGAGGTTGTCGGGCGGTCCTTGCCGGCACACAAGGAGCAGGAGAAGAAGCAGGGGCAGGATCGCGACGCTGCCAAGGCGGCGACATCCGGCAAGGCGGATGACGTTGGCCTCGTGCAGCCTGAAGGGTCGCCCGCAACCATCGAGCAACTGCAGAAGCCCGAGAAGGCTGGCGGGAAGACGAAGCTTCTCACGGATGCGCCGCGCGTCAAGCACGTTGTCGCGAGCAGCGGGAAAGAGCTGTTCGGCGTCATCGCCATGCGCCTGACGAGGAACGAGGCCAAGTCTGTTGACCCCTACTCATGGCCGAAGGACGGCGGGTTCTTCATCCGCATGGAGCATGTCGTCCGCCCCGCGAGTGTCGCAGAGCAGGAGCGCGCGGTTTACAATGTCCACGAACCGGACGGCATCACCGGCGACCTCTTTCGCGGAACCACGCCAGACCTCTTTGCAGGCACCGATCATGCGCTACCCGCTGCGGCCAGAACGAATCTACACCGGGAAAGGGCGACCCCCGAAAGAGCTGCACGTCCTGCTCCCAGACCCGTTGCCCGCGTACTCGCCGTCCGTCAAGCGCCGGACGCCCCGGGGCTCTACCACGTCTCGACGCAACTCGTCACCGTAGGCGAGCGCGAACTCCCGGTCGAGCGTATCCGCTCCATCAAGGACGCTGCCGCCGCTTTCGCTTACCTGCCGCGCTTTGCGGTCGAGCACTACGACGCCATCGTCACCGACAAGGACGGCAAGCCTCTGGCGATCATCGGGGGGTTCAAGGGTGACATTGGGTCGACGAACGCGCCGCCGAGCACGCTGATTGGCGAGTTGTCGCGCATTGATGGTGCGAGCAGGCTGTGGACGGCGCACAACCATCCGTCCGGCCTGGCGATGCTGTCGGCGGCCGATCGTCGCCTCGACGAAGGGTTGCGGAACGCCCTGGATGGTTCCGGCGTCGAGTATTACGGCCTGTTTTCCATGGTGGGAGCGGGGAGTCGCTCCGGCGTGGTGAGGTACGACCACACGCAAGTCGGTAGCGGCGAGGTTCGGAGGTCGAGACAGCCTCTTGTCCGGGTGCCGATCGTCGAGCGCGAACTGACCGACCGTCGCGACGAGGTTGAAAAGATCGACTCCCCGGAAAAGGCAAAGTCGGTCATCCAGCAGATCGCCGGCGACAGTGCTGGACTGGTGTTCCTGGACTCGCAGAACGGCGTTGCCGCATTCGCCCCGTTCAGCGCCGACGAAATGGGTTCGCTGCGCGTCCAAGGCCGCCTGATGCGCCTCTTTCGGGCAGCCAGCAAGGCGAACGCCAGAAGCGCCATCATGGCGGACCCCGGCGGCAAGCTGTCGCCCGGTCAGGCGAGAAACTTGCGGACTGCGATGGTCAACCTCGACATCGGCTTGCTTGACGTGATCACCTACGCCAGTCGTGGTGGCGAGGGTCCGGCCAAGAGTTGGATGTCAGGAATGGAGGGGCTCCCAGGAACAAACCCCGGCAACGTGGTGTTCTCGGCTGCTTCGGCCGGTAGCGCCGCATCGCCGGCAGACCGAGCCATCTTCGACATGGCGCAGGACGGAATGCCGGCAGGCGAGATTCTGTCGTTCATCGCCAAGTCCAGCCGGAGCCCGTTCAATCGCGTGCTGGCCGCGGCGCTGGGCAGGGTGGGCGTGTCCTCGACGGGGACGCTGGACGACACCGGTGGCTGGCGGTTCGGCAACCGCTCCTACGCGCAGCGCTATGCCGCGGCGTACAACCCGACGACCGACACAGTGGCGCTGTTCACGCCGCATGAGGCGGAGCGACACGTTCTGCACGAGCTGGTGCACGCCGCAACCCTGAAGGCGATCGCCGCCGGCGGGCCGGCTGCCGTCCGCATGCGGGCGCTGTTCCGGCATGTCCAGAAGTCCGGCAGGCTCGACGGGCAGTACGGGATGAGCAACGTCGACGAGTTCGTCGCCGAGGCCTTCAGCAATCCGCGGTTTCAGGAAGCGCTGAGGGGTGTCCCGGCGCCGGCCGGATCGACGCTGAAGAGCGCCTGGCAGTGGTTCGTGCGGATCGTCGCGCGCATCGTCGGCATCAGGACGCAGCCGTCGGAAACGGCGCTCGATCGTGCGCTGACGGTCGGGGCGCAGTTGATGCGGGAGAATGTTGCGTTGAGCGATGCTGCGACTGGGAAGGTACCCGGCGCGAAGAATGCCAAGGAATTGCTTCCTTCCGTCCTTCTCAACGCGCGAAACGACGCCGGGGTTAAGCCAATTGTTGTCGACGCTCCGCGCGATGTCAACCGGGGAGACATCCGCTTCAACATCGCCGGCACTCAGCCCGCCGTCACGCCGCCGGCGTCTCCCGAAAACCTCTGGCAAGCCGCCAAGGCCAGGGCTGCCGCGCTCCTGACGCCGGGCCGCATCGACAAGCTGATCTACGAGCTGCAGGACAAGTACGTCGACCTGCGCCGCATCCGGGATCACATCCGGGAGATCGGCGGGACGATCACCGACCTGAACGATGCCTACCTCGGCGAAGAGCTGTATCACAAGCGCCTGGCGCACCGGACGGAGGACTTCCTGAAGGCCGAACTGCGGCCGCTCCTGGCCGACATGAAGACCCGCGGCGTCGGCATGCAGGAGCTGGAAACCTTTCTGCATGCTCGCCATGCCCCAGAGGCGAACGCCGAGATGGCGAGGCGCAATCCGAACCAGGCGGAGATCGACGCAGGACGGAAGAACGCAGCGGCGGTTCTGCACCGCCTCGAGCGGAACCTTCAGACCGCACAGGCCCGCGGCTTGGCGACGAAGGCGATCGAACAGGCGCTGAACGACGCGCGCGGGGATCTGGTGAAGTGGAATGGCGCGCAGGCCTTCAACGGCACCGAGCAGGAGCGCCGCTCACTCTCCGGCATGACGGACCAGGCCGCGGCGGCGATCATGGCCGGGCTGTCGCCGCAGCGGCGCGCGGATCTCGATGCGCTCGCCGCAAGGGTGGATGACATCAACGCCGGCACGCTGCAGCTCCTCGACGACTACGGACTGATGAGCGGGGCGAGTCTCGATGCGTGGCGCCGGACGTACCAGTTCTACGTGCCCCTGCACCGGGACGAGGCGCACCCGGACAGCGCCAACCATCCGGTCGGGCAGGGCTTCAGCGTGAAGGGCGACGCCGCCAAGCGGCGCACCGGTAGCAACCAGAAGGTGACGCACATCCTCGGGCACATCGCCATGCAGCGCGAGGCGGCGCTGACGCGCGGCGAGAAGAACCGCGTGATGCTCAAGCTGTACCTCATGGCTCGCCAGAACCCGCTGCCGGACGTGTGGAAGGTTGGCGCCGTGCCGATGCTCGACACGATCGACAAGGCGACCGGCTTCGTGAAGTCCGTCCCGGATCCTCTGTATAAGAGCCGTCCGAACGTCGTGACGTTGCGCATTGCCGGCAAGGACGTGGCGATCACGATGAACGAGCACAGCCCGCAGGCGCTGCGCATGGCGCAGGCGCTCAAGAACCTCGACGTCGATGACCTGCACTACATCATCCCAATCGTTGGGCGGGTGACGCGCTGGTTCGCGGCTGTGAACACGCAGTACAACCCGATCTTCGGCGTCATCAACATGATGCGCGACCTGCAGGCTGGGGCGCTGAACTTGAGCACGACCGAGCTTGCAGGCAAACAGGGACAAGTGCTGAAAGACTCTCTCAGAATCCTGAGTGCATCCTTCAAGAACTATGGTCGGCTGCCAACCACAGGCCCGTGGGCTGCGCTTTCGGAAGACTTGAACATGGTCGGCGGCATGACGGGATACCGGGATCTATTCCTGACCGCCGAAGATCGCAGCAAGACCATTCTCGAGGAGATGAAGGCTCTCGATCGTGGCGGCGCAAGAAAGGCGTTCCATGCGGTCGCTTCGTGGCTGAGCGACTACAACGAGGCGATGGAAACAGCCGTCCGGCTCGCTGCGTACAAGGCTGGCTTGGATAGCGGAATGACCAAGGAGCGCGCGGCGAGCCTCGCCAAGAACCTGACCGTGAACTTCAACCGCAAGGGCCGGCAGACGCGCGAGCTGGGCGCGCTGTACGCCTTCTTCAATGCCGCCGTGCAGGGCACGACGCGCATGGCGCAGACGCTGGCCGGACCGGCGGGGCGGAAGATCATGGCTGGCGGCGTGCTGGCCGGCGCAGTCAGCACCGTGATGGGTATTGCAGCAATGGGAGGCGGCGACGGAGAAGACGACGAGTGGAGCAAGATCCCGGAGTTCGTCAAGGAGCGCTCGCTCATCATCCCGATCGGCAGGGACAAGTACATCACAATCCCGATGCCGCTCGGATTCCACTTTCTGCCGAACATCGGGCGCCTGGCCGTCGAGATGGCGGTCTACAAGGACAAGACGGCTGGCAGGCAGATGGCGAGCCTCGCTACCGTTCTTGCGGATGCGTTCAACCCGCTGGGCGGCTCGGCGCCGGCGCTGCAGATCGCCGCGCCGACGGTACTCGACCCGGTTACGGCCCTACTGCAGAACAGGGACTGGACTGGCAAGCCGATCTACCTCGAGAACTTCAACACGCTCAACCCGGAGCCCGGATTCAAGCGCACGAAGGACTCCGCGACGCCCTGGGCGAAGGGCTTTGCCGAGGCGATCAACGCGGTGACCGGCGGCACGCAGTACGTTCCCGGCGGCTGGTCGCCGACGCCGGACCAGATCGACTACGTGATCGGGCAACTGACCGGAGGAGTCGGGCGCGAGGCCGGGAAGGTGGCGGCCACGGTCGCGGCGCCATTCACCGGCGAGGAGCTGCCGCCGTACAGGATCCCGCTGGTTGGGCGGCTGTACGGGAGCACCGGCGGCACGTCCGGGCAGAGCGAAGCGTTCTACGAGCGAATCCGGCAGGCGAACGCGGCGGAAAGCGAGATCAAGGGGCGCCTGAAGGACGGCGGCGGCATCGCGGCCTACCTGCAGGAGCATCCGCACGCGCTCGAGCTCGCCGCACTCGGGAATGCCGCCGAGCGCCAGGTGCGCGAGCTGCGCGGGATTCGTCGCGGCATCGTGGGCCGGGGCGAGCCCGATGCGGTCAGCAGGGCTCGCGAGGTCAACGAGCGCATGGCGGCGGTGATGCGCGGGTTCAACAGGCAAGCGGAGAGGATGCAATGACCGACGATCAGCGGCAGTACGACGATGATGGCGAGCGGCGCCTGTCGTGGCGGGCCGAGGCCGAGGTGCTGCGCGGCCGGCTCGACACGATCGAGGCCGTATCGCGGGCGACGCACGACACGGTCGTCGCGCACGTGGCCGAGGAGCGGGAGACGAAAGCCGCGATCGAGGAGCTCATCCTGCTGTGGCGGGGGAGCAAGATGATGGTGTCGGCGGCGAAGATCCTGATCCCGATCGCGGCCGCGCTCGTTGGGGCGGCCCTGTGGGTGAAGGATCATGTGAAGTGGTGAGGGCAAGGGGCATCGCGAGCGACGCCGCTGGCTTCAACCATCTTCTGATGGGCAGGCGAGCCTCGCCGCTGTTCTGGCGGATGCGTTCAACCCGCTGGGCGGCGCGCCGCTGTCCGCTGCGATTTGCGCTCGGCGCTGCGCTTCGAGCTGGACAGCCGCAGATCGTGTAGCGCCTGCTCCAGCGCTTCCCGAGAACGATTTGCCGCCGACCTGAAACCTGTAGTGCCAGCGGTCGCCGCGCTTGTAGACTGCCATTGCTCGCCCCTCCTCGAGCGGGCAATGTAGCTGTCGAGGTCTTCTTGCGCAACCCGCCTGCTGCCGCGAACCAGGATCACGGACAGCTTTCCGTCGGCAATCTCGCGCTCGACCGTTCGGCGCGAGGTGGCGAGCTGGGTGGCTGCGGCGGTGATGGTCAAAAGCGGCATGCGGTGGTGTCCGGTTTTCGGGTGACGCATAGTTTTGCGTCAAATAGGACGTCTACAACCAGTTAGGCGCGGTAAACGCGATTGGTTTGCAGCTCCTTGATGTAGGCTGGCGGGATCAGGTCCAGGGCCAGGTCCAGCAACATCGAGTAGTGCCCCTTCAAAGTTGCCCACTTCGTGTTTCCGTCCATGTTCCCAGCGAACTTATCGTCATAGTTCGCCCCCCAGCCACAACCGCCCATTTCCTTTGCGTAAAGGTAGTCAAGCAATGGCTCGAATCGCTCGCCTAACCCAACATTCAACTCGGACGTTGCCTTCTGTGCTTCTTCTCGTTCCATTCCGATACCTCCCCGGCAACGCCGGTTAATTTTGACGTTGGGCGTCTTGGCTTCCAGTTCCTCGATACGCAGTATCAAGTTCAGCACGGCAACCGGGTTCGCAGACGCGTAAAACCGCGCCAGCTTTAGCGAGTCCTGACCTTGGTAGTATTGGTCGCAGTCAATCGTCGCCACCGGATAGGTGTTCCCGTCTTCGTTAATGTGTCTGAAGTGGACCCCAAAGTCAAGACAAAAATCTGGTGTGTTTAAGCTGGGCACGTGACTGCTTTAGCAGCTGGACGGCGCTGCCCCGGTTTTGCCTCTGTTTTGGTTTGTGCTGTTGCTTTTGATGTGGCTTCTGCGGCGGGAGAGACCCCTGTGGAGCGTAGCGGAACAGGGGTCTCTCCCGCCGCGCCGCCGAATTTATCCACGATCATCGCCCCGCCACCGATAGCGGTTCGATGGACCAGTTCCGGCGTCTGGTTGCCCAGCGACTGGTGCGGGCGCTCTGCGTTGTAGAAGGCGAAGTACTCGGTCAGGCCAACCGTCAGCTCGCCCATCGTGGCGTAGCCCTTCAGATACACGTCTTCATGCTTGACGTTCCGCCAGAGGCGCTCGACGAAGATGTTGTCGAACACTCGCCCGCGCCCGTCCATACTGATGACGATGCCTTCGCGGGTCAGCACGTCGGTAAAGGCTTCGCTGGTGAACTGCGAGCCCTGATCGCTGTTGAAGATTTCCGGCTTGCCATGGGTGCGCAAGGCATCCTCCAGGCAATCAACACAGAACACCGCGTCCATGCTGTTGCTGATCCGCCAGCCGAGCACCTTGCGGCTATACCAGTCGATCACCGCCACCAGGTAGGCGAAGCCACGCAGCAGCCGGATGTACGTGATGTCCGTGCTCCACACCTGATTCGGCCTGACCACAGCCACCCCGCGCAACAGGTACGGATAGACCTTGTGCGCGGGGTGTCGCCGGCTCGTGTTCGGACCCGGCGCCATGCCAGCCAGCCCCATCAGCCGCATCAATCGTTGAACCCGCTTGCGATTGACCATGTGACCGGCTTTTCCGAGGAAGATCACCATCCGCCGGCTGCCGTAGAACGGGTGCCGGGTGTATTCCTCATCAATCAGGCGGCGGTGTAGCAACTCGCTTTCGTCGAGCACTGCAGGCTTTTGCTGAGCGTAGATCGTGGCACGCGACACCCCGGCCAAGACGCATTGCTGCACCACAGCCACCGCCTCACCAGGTTCGATCCACGCTCTTCGCATCACGACAGGCTGATCCCAGACTTTTTTTTGAGCCAGTCCAATTCCACCTTCAATTTCCCGATCTCGCTGTAGAGCAACTCCGGCTCCCGGTGCGCGGCGACTGGCTTGGGACCTCGCTTGCCCTCGAACAAGGTCTTGGCTTGCTCCTGGATCGCCTTCTTCCATTGCCCCACTTGGACCGGATGAACCCCGTGTTCCTGGCCAATCTCGTTGATCGTCTTCAACCCTCGCAAGGCCTCCAGACCCACCTTCGCCTTGAACTCCGGGGTGTGCACCTTGCGCGTCTTCACTTCGCTCATCAACCCTCGCAAGGCCTCCAGACCCACCTTCGCCTTGAACTCCCGGGTGTGCACCTTGCGCGTCTTCACTTCGCTCATCGCTTCTCGCTCCCTATGCCAGCGCCTAGCTTAAACCACTGTCTCAAATCCGGGGACCACTATATAGAGCGCTTACGTATTGCAGCAGCGCATGCATTCCCCTCGCGCGGTTTCTTCACCGGGCCATATCCTTCCCATTGACCGCCATATCCTGCTGGGTGCTCGACGACTTCCTCGCAAAGCGAGGCGCACGCCTCGCGCTCTCCAGTCGTTGCCGCGGCCCATGCGGCTTCTGCAAGAGATCGCGCAAAGATCGGTATCTCCGGGTTGCCGGAAAGCACCTTGTTCCAGTGTTCTTCGAAGGTCATGCCAGTCCCTTTACTAGTTACCTCTGAGGTATGCCCAGCCGACAATCAAACACGCCAACACCTGAAACCATGTGCGATCAATCGCAGCCGCCCAGTTGTGTCCGGCGAATGCTTGGTATGCAAAGTTTGCAATGCCAAGGCCAATCACCACCAGTAGTGCAATCCTCATTATTTCCTATCCGTAGTTGTGCCTGGCATAACCCGAGGTCAAGCCGACCCAGCCCCGCCCCGCTCGACCGTCCGGCTTACCTCTGCGTTCGGCGTCTCGAACATGTCGCGCGTCAGCGTGCATCGCGGGTCTGGTATTGCTTCTCCGTGTGGCACAAACGCAATGCACGTTACCTCGCCGTCAGGCATCTCGCGCCACTCGACAGCCTGGCCACGGAACGAGGCTGCGATTATTTCGCAAAGCTCGTTGTCGTCGCACTCGTCGAAGTCTTCGCCTTCGCGCATGGCTTTGTCGCGGGCACACTTGGAGCACAGAGAGCACAGAATCAGCCCGCCTTCGGTGGCGTTGGATGGGATCCATTGCTCTCCTGGCAACGGTCCTGGTGTCGGGCAATACGCCATAATTTTTCCTTTTGCCGAACGTCACGCCGAACCAGTCGCTCCAGGCGACCGGCCGCATGAAGCCGCGGCCGGCGCCTGAGCTTGTGCGTTCGGCGTCTCATCATCGTGGAAAGGTTCAGCCAGTAGCACCCCGCCGCAGTGCGGGCATGTGTGGTCTTCGCTGTCCTGGTCGTCCTGGATGTCCAGCTCATCGGTTGGATACGACATGTTCAATCCTCTTGTTTGCAGCCTTCCATGATCGGCCGCCAGAGCGTCGGAGGCCAAGCGAAAGCCTGGCCGTCATCGGCATGCCTCCACCCACCGAACGGCCTCGCCAAATACCGCGCTCTGCAGCTCCTCCAGTCCTGCGTTTCGCCCTTCCTGTCTGTGTGTAACCACGGGCTGAAGAAGCGAACGGTAACCACCGTTCCATCCTTTGGGGCTGTTGCAATCGGCAACCATCCGAGCAGCAGCCGGCACGCCTCGCACTCTGGATCTCGGCTGTCCGGCTGATACTTGTCCGGGCAGTGCCCGCGAAAGATGTGCCGCTCTGTTCCTGCCTTGCCGTGCATCGCGTCTGCGTATCGCCGAAACCGGTCGATCTCTTCTGCTGGCGTCTTGAGCATGGCAGCGTCGATCGTTGCGTCACAGCTTCCCGACACAGAGCATTCCTCTGGCCACTCAAAGACAAGCACGCACTCATTGTGCTCTCCCCATTGGAAATCTGCCGCAGCATACCGATCGCGAAGCCAACGATACCGTTCGGCGTCCTTGCGCAGCTGGTCGATCTCTTGGTGCATCAGGCGATCACTTTCGGCTTGCTCTGCGGGTGGCAATCGCTCCAGCGTCAGTGTATCGACGGTTCGCGTCACGCGGTACGTTTCGCCTGTAGCCTTCGACAACAAGCGCAGCGCAGAACCAGAGTAGGTCACGCCTTCAATCAGCCAAGTGTCGTTTTTCAACTGGTATCCCTTGGTTTTGCTCATGCGCCAGTAGAAAAAATCCAGCGGGTACAGCACCGCCCGCACTGTCAGAGCCCACCACGGAAGAATCATTCCTTCCGGCACATTCGATCGCACAGCGTTCCAAATCATGTCTTTCATCTTAACTTCCGTTCATAATACTTAGCGCCACGCCAAGGTCTGCGGAGAAGAACTGGCCGACGCTCGCGGTCTGCTCCTTCCATTTCATCAACTGCTCTCTTGTTTCAATTGTCATGATCTTCCTCCGTTCTCCCCAAGCTCAACCTCGGCGCGCACTATCGGCATTATTCCGCCGTAGTTGTGGCGCGTCACGGCGCGGCAAACAAATCGCAGGCCGGTCCTGTCGTGCGTGAAGTAGTCGCCGCACATCAGGCCGTCACGCTCGGAAGCCTGAGCTTCTTGCGCGACTTCGTTTACAACTTGCCTCAGGGCGGACAGCAGGTTGTGCAGCTTGTCCATTTCGGACATGATCTCTTTGTATCGCTCGTCGGTCATCATCAGTCTCCTTGGTCGTTCATGGTCAGAACGTCGTCGGTTGCGCCACTCCGCGCGTCAGCGCCATCAGGCCGGTTTGCAGGTCGGTTGCTCCGATGCTCACCCACCTCTGGTCCAGGCCATCGGTAGCGCGCAGCTTCTGCACCAGTTCGCCAAGCTCGACGCCTCGCGCCTTGATTTCATTCATCAGCGCGGCCTCCGCCTTATTCAGTTGGCGGTAGCCGGTGATCTTCGGCTGCAAAAAAGTGTCCATTGCTTTCCTTTCTCATGATGAAATGTGGGTAAAATCGTTTCCGAAACTACACCTGACAACCACCCAAAAACCTAGCAGGAACAGCCGCACTTATGTGCATCTGCCGCCAGTACAGCGGCACGCACGTCCAGCGGGGCGTGTCGAACTCCCACTCGTCTTTCCACACGCCGTCCATGACCTGCTTGAGGCCCTTCAAGTAGTGGATGTCCTGGCGCCCGTCTTGCACTGGTCGCTGCGTTTCTGGGTCGTACCCGAAGCGCTTGCAGAACAGGCACTCCGGACCCTCAGCGTCTTCCGGGATGACCTTGATGACCTGGTAGCAGTACAGAAGCGCAGGAACTGGCCGGATGAAGGTGCCGAGCGGTGGTGCGGTCATGCCGCCTCCTGGACATCAAAGCGGTAGCCGACGATTTCTGGGTACTTGCCGAGGCGCTTCACCGTGATGAGAGTTGGTTTGCGCAGTTCCGCCGCCGCTCGGTCTTCTGCCTCGCGCACGCTTGACGGCGGCGGCGCACTTCCGCCCATGCTGACCCACCAGGCAACGGCCTTGCTTCTGGCGTAGCCATCGTGCTCGATGCAAATGTACTCCGAGAAGCGAACCAGCCCGCAGCGGTAGTCGACCCGCAAGGTCGTCATGCCCGACCTGCTCGATGTATGGGCCTCGTACTCGATCCCGGTCACCGGGTAGTCGGTGGTGTCCGAATACTGCGAGCTCAGCAGGACTCCCGACGAAGATTGATGCTCGATCTTCGGCTCCGGCGGCGGGAAGGCGTAGCCGCAGTTCGGGCAGGCCGACAGGGCGGCGTGGCAGAGTGTGCCGCACTGCGGGCACTTCTTTGCCGGCGCCTCGCCTGTCTCATCGCTTTGCTCTTTCGGCCTGCCGCGGATCATGTCGAGCGGGCCGTGTCTGGCGATATTGCCCGCGTAGTCCAGCACCAGGCAGTTCTCCTTGCCCTCGGCGTTGCGCATCCCCCGTCCACAGATCTGCAGCCACAGCCCGGCCGAAAGGGTCGGCCTCATGCTGACGAGACAGTCCGTTGCTGGCGCATCGAATCCGGTGGTCAGCACCATGACGTTGACCAGGGCGCGTAAACGTCCCCGCCTGAAATCGTCGATCAGCCTCGCCCTGGCGAGCTTTGGAGTCTCTCCCGTGACGATGTCCGACGCGATTCCGCGTTGCCGAAGGCCGGCGTTGATCTGGGTCGCATGCTCGAGGTTGGTTGCGAACAGCAGCCAGGACCGCCGGTCTGCCGCAAGTTCCAGCACTTCGTCGAGAGCCGAGCACGTGATCTGCATCATGGCCTGCGCGGCTTCCTGCTCCACGAACTCTCCGCCACGCTTGTGGACGCCGGAAAGATCGGCGTGATGCAGGCTTCCGCGACTGATGACCGGCGCCAGATGCCCCGCATTGACCAGTCGTAGCAGTGGTAGGTCGTAGGCGATGTCGGTGAAGATGCGGCCGTCGCCGGCTGTCAACAGCCCGGAGTCGAGGCGAAACGGCGTAGCGGTCAGGCCGATGATCTTGACCAGGGGATTCACGATTTGCATGTCGTTCAGGAATCCCAGGTACATGCCCATTCCCCTTGCTGGAACCAGGTGCGCTTCGTCGATCATGATCAGGTCGTATGGACCGATCTTGTCAGCCTTCTTCCAGATGCTCTGGATGCCGCCGAACAGGAATCTGTGGCCGATGTCCTTGCGGCCGAAGCTCGCCGAGTGAATCCCGCAGGGCACGCTTGGCAACAGCGTGCGGAACTTGAGATAGTTCTGCTCGATCAACTCCTTGACGTGCGTCAGGAGCAGCACCCGTTGGCCCGGATACAGCCGATCCATTCGTTCGAGGAAAGCGGCCTGGACGACGCTCTTGCCCGACCCCGTCGGAAGAACCAGGAGAGGGTTTCCGTCGTGCTCTTCGAAGTAGGCGAAGAGGGCGTCGATGGCCTCTTCCTGGTAGTCACGCAGAGTGATCATGCCGCCACCCGCGCATTGAAGGTGGTCTTGATGGCGTCCACCATCTCGTCTCCGGCAATTCCGGGATTCGTCGCAAGCTCGAGGCTGGAATAGATCGCCGGCACCTCGTCGGCCATCAGTCGAGTGTTCGGCATCGCGGCCGCGCCGGCGTTGATGAACACGCGTCCGGTATCGCGACGCCGGTACGCGACCCATCCTTCGCCGGCGTCGACGGGCTCTGCGAACCACACGAGGGGCGGAATGAACAGGTGCTCTTCGCAGGCGCGCTTCTGTTCGTCGGCCTGCAACACCTTGTCGTGCCACTCGCACCGCCAGACTCCCGAAGGTCTGGCCATGCATGGCGTGGCGTGCGTGCAGGTACGGCAGGAAACGGCCGGCAGCTCGCCCTTGTGACAGACAGGGTGATGGTCGCAGAGCCGGCACTGGTACCAAGCCGGATCTTGGTGGAGCTTCTCCATGGGCTCCGTGGCTGCCACGACGCGCTCGGCCTTGGCCATCAACTCGAGGAAGGCGGCTTGGTCGAAGCGAACGCGCTCTCCGTACAGCTCGTCGGTGTTCTTGTTGCAGGCGAGGTAGAGCGCTCGCTCCATGCCGGACCAGCCCATGTAGCATTGCATCTGGGCGTGATGGAGCGGTTTCGCTGCGGCGACACCCCTCTTGCACAGATCGGCGAAGCTCTTGTCGTTGTGCGTCTTGAACTCCACGACGTGCCAGGGCTTCGGTGCCTCCGGCAATCCAACAGCACAGGCGTCCATCGACCCGCCGACGTGGCCGCCGACGGCGGAGAAGCGAAACTGTTCGCCGGTGCCCGGATCCCTGTCGTGCAGCTCCACTCCCTCGATCTGCCGCAGCTCGTGGAGGAAGCGGCGCTCTTCAAGCGTGCCTGTGAGAAAGAGGC
>JACCDT010602523.1_pt1 | contig 15229 bp, 12 predicted proteins | sample 7446291 | NCBI WGS metagenome assembly JACCDT01 (sample SAMN15323446, study PRJNA562643) | freshwater metagenome | isolation source: river surface water | place: USA:Blue River Watershed | collected 2017-08-17
ACGGCGGGCGCGATCTTCATCATCAAGCGCGGATCGAAGGGCTTGGGGATGAGGTATTCAGGACCAAAGGCAAGCTTTTCGCCCGCGTACGCTGCCGCCACCACTTCGCTCTGTTCGGCCTGGGCCAGCTCGGCGATGGCATGCACTGCCGCGATCTCCATCTCATCGGTGATGGTGGATGCCCCGGCATCCAATGCGCCGCGGAAGATGTAGGGGAAGCACAGGACGTTGTTGACCTGGTTCGGGTAGTCGGTCCGACCAGTGGCCATGATGGCGTCGTCGCGCACTTCCTTAACCTGCTCGGGCAGGATTTCGGGTGTGGGGTTAGCCAGCGCCAGAATCAGCGGCTGGGCGGCCATCTTGCGCACCATGTCCTGCTTGAGCACACCGCCAGCGGACAGGCCGAGGAAGATGTCTGCACCCTCGATGACCTCGGACAAGGTGCGCTGCTCGGTCTTTTGGGCGAACTGGGCCTTGTCGGGGTCCATCAGTTCGGTACGTCCTTCGTAGACCACACCCGCCAAGTCGGTCACCCAGATGTTTTCACGCGGAATGCCGAGCTTGACCAACAGGCCCAGGCAGGCCAGAGCCGCCGCACCCGCACCTGAGGTGACGAGCTTGACGGTCTTGAGGTCCTTGCCCACGACCTTCAGGCCGTTGAGGATGGCCGCGCCCACGCAGATGGCGGTGCCATGCTGGTCGTCGTGGAAAACCGGGATCTTCATGCGTTCGCGCAGCTTGCGCTCGATGTAGAAACAGTCCGGCGCCTTGATGTCTTCCAGGTTGATACCGCCGAAGGTGGGTTCCAGCGAGGCGATGATCTCGACCAGCTTGTCGGGGTCTTTCTCGTTGATCTCGATGTCAAACACATCGATACCGGCAAACTTCTTGAACAGCACGCCCTTGCCTTCCATCACCGGCTTGGAGGCCAGCGGGCCAATGTCGCCCAGGCCGAGCACCGCCGTGCCGTTGGTGATGACAGCGACGAGGTTGCCCCGGCTGGTGTACTTGTAGGCGTTGACCGGGTCGGCCACGATTTCTTCGCAGGGCGCCGCAACGCCGGGTGAATAAGCCAGTGCCAGATCGCGCTGGTTGGTCAGTTGCTTGGTGGCCGCGATCGCCACCTTGCCCGGCGTCGGGTACTGGTGGTATTCCAGTGCGGCTCGGCGCAACTCGGCGCGTTTGTCTTCCTGCTTTTGCGACATGATCGCTGTCTCCACAATATGAAATGACAAGCCGCATCGTGAAGTGACGTGCGGGGCTGGTTATTGTAGAACTCTGACCATGCGGCGTCTTGCGCAGTTCCACGTAGTACAGCAGGTCGAAGGGTCCGACCCAACGTCAGCACAGGACCACCGCGTCGGGCAATTCATTGGGGTTGGTGGCGCCTTGGGTCTGGGGAAAATGCTGGCACAGCAATGTGTCCACCGCGTCGATGGTGGCGCCCAAACCGGTCTCCACGTCCCCGGCGGCGAGGTGTTCGCGCAAGCGGTGCAGTATCGCGGCCCAGGCGTCAGCGGGCACATGCTGGCTCAAGCCGCGATCGGCCACAATCTCCAGCGATCTCTCGGCCAACTGCAGGTAAATCAACACACCGTTGTTGTCTTGCGTGTCCCACACGCGCAGCTGCCCGAACCACGACAGGGCTCGCTCGCGCACCAACACCGGCATGACTTCATCCACCGGCAACGGCCACCAGAGATTCAGCGGCAAACTGGCTTCAATGCACAAGCGGATTTCACCGGTGTGTCGCCGTTCGCTGGTCATCACCCTCTGCGCCAGCCGATGCGCCACCGCTTCGGGCACCCAGCGCCGGCTGTCCGAAGCATCCCACCACAAGTGCCGCAGCACGCGTCGCAAGCCAGACCACCATCGCATGTTCACCACCGCCCGGAGGCGCCGCCGCCTCCAAAACCACCGCCACCGCCGGAGCTGAATCCGCCGCCACCGCTGGCGCCTGAACCCCAACCCCCACCGCCGCCGTGGGGCCAATGACCAGCCCGCCCCGACCGTCCCATCCGCCCCGCGGTGTGCGCTGGCAGGTGGCCCAGGGCCAGACTGACCAACCAACCCAACAGCCCCACGATCACGGCCAGCCAAACCAGCCCGCTCAGATGCCAGGTCATGCCGCCGATGGCCAGGGCCGCAGCGGCACTGCCGAGTTTGCTGCCCAACATTTGGCGCAGCACAGCCGCAATCATGGGGGCCGCAAAACCGATGAACACCAACAGGTCCATCCACTCGTCCGCTTCGGCCCCGTTGCGCGCCGAGGCGTTGGGCGCATCAGGCAGCGGTAAATCTTCGCCCCGCAAACGGGCCAGGATGTGATCGACCCCCGCGTTCAGGCCATCGGCAAAACGACCCTCTCTGAATGCGGGCGTGATGACCTGCTCGATGATCCGGTGCGCGACCAGATCGGGAATCGCTCCCTCCACCGCGCGGGTGGTGGCGATGCGCAGTTGGCGATCGTCTTTGGCGACGACGAGCAGCACACCGTCGCCCACATCGCGCCGGCCGATCTTCCACGCGTCCCCGACGCGCTGGGTGTAGCCGACAATTTCTTCGGGCGCGGTGGTCGGCACCAGCAACACCACGACCTGGCTGCCACGTTCGGCTTCGAAGGCGGCCAGCTTGGATTCCAAGATCCCGCGGTCGGCCTCGGTCAGGGTTTGCGTCTGGTCCATCACCCGGGCGGTGAGCGCGGGGACGGGCAACACGGCCTGGGCAGCGACCGGCCCCGCCGTGAACACGGCCAGCACCCACCACAGAACCAGGCACCAAGCCGGCCGGCGTATCGCGTTGAATGGGCCCCGGCCGGGCTGCACAGACAACGGGATCACTTCGGTGTTCCGAATTCCACCTTGGGCGGCGCACTGATGGCGGCTTCGTTGGCCACCGTGAAATTGGGCTTGGGCGTGTAACCGAACACCATGGCAGTCAGGTTGCTGGGAAAGCTGCGCGCCAGCACGTTGTAATCCTGCACGGCCTGAATGTAGCGGTTGCGCGCCACGGTGATGCGGTTTTCGGTGCCTTCAAGTTGCACCCGCAGGTCGCTGAAGCCCTGGTTGGCCTTGAGGTTGGGGTACTGCTCGGACACGACAAGCAGGCGGCTCAAGGCGCCGCCCAGTTCACCCTGCGCTGCCTGAAAACGTTGCATGGCCTGGGGGTCATTGAGCATCTCGGGCGTGACCTGAATGGCTGTGGCGCGGGCGCGAGCCTCGATCACACGGGTCAAGGTGTCTTGCTCAAAAGCGGCTTCGCCCTTGACCGTGGCGACCAGGTTGGGCACCAGATCGGCACGACGCTGATACTGGTTCAGCACTTCGGCCCAGGAAGACGCGGTTTGCTCGTCGAGCCGCTGGAAATCGTTGTAGCCGCAGCCGGTGAGGGCGGCCACCAGGGTCAGGGCCACAGCCCCGCGTGTCAGTTTGGCCAGCATGGCGGTCCTTCGAGAATGGGCAGCACAGTCTGCCCTCGAACAGGTATGTTACTGGACCACGCCCGCGGTACCCGCGCCACGCGCCAAAGCAAGCTCAAGAGATAAGTACACCACAGGAGAAAGCAATGAGCACCGCGTTGGGCGTTCAAACTCCAAATCAGCCGCACCCCCCCACGCAATGCTTCCACTGACCGTAGGGATGCCGTCGCGGGTAATGTGCGTCGCAACTGGCCCGGGTGGTGGCACACCAATCCACCCGGGGGTTGTCCGGCAAAACCGCTGTACCCGTGCCTGCACCGGTACTCGGCTTCGGCCCGGAAGGGGATGGCAGTTGTGCGGCTGGCACCGGTGGCTGCGGCGCGACCACTGCCTGCTCAGGTTGAACCACGGGTGACTGGATTGGGACAGTCTGCACGGCTGTTGTCGGGGGAACATCGACGCTGCCTGCCGTGCTGCAGTGCGGATGCGTCAATGGCGCCGGGCCGGCACAGGTCAGGCCGCGGACTTGATCGAAATAGACAGAAAAACTGTTTGCAGCCCCCTGATTCAATGGGTTCGGGGCCAGGAGGCCCACTTTCTGAAACTCAGCGTGGGCTGCTTTTGAAACACCCTGCGACATCCCCGTGTCCGCCACGGCGCAGATGTTGAGCAATGGCTGAAACCGGTTGGCTTGACCCGCCACTGGTGCAAACACCAGTGCCATGGACACGTAGGGATCCATCAAGTCCGTTCCCTCCAATTTGGAGGCCAAATCGACGCAGGAACGGTCTTCCGAAGTGCCGGCAACCAACACCTTGGGCTTCAATCCCTCGTAGCGGATCAGCACATCAGCGGCTCGAGCCCTGTCCTGGTATCCGCGGTAGACCGGTAGCGCAATTGCGGCGAGTATGGCAATGATGGCGACCACCATCATCACCTCTATCAACGTGAAACCCCGGAAGCGCTTAACAATGGGAGGAGACATCGATTACTCCTGTCGCTCAAAACGTTGCGGTTCGCTGTTGTTCCACACCACCGAATAACGCCCTGCGCGGGCAATCAAGGTGTATTGGTGCCGGCCAGACATAGGGTCACTCCACTGGGGCAGGTATTGAACGACGGCGGCCAAATGGGGATCATCCAGACGGTCAGGGAGAGTAGCGCGGGTTTTCATGGCGCCTTCCACCGAAGCGCTGGCCTGCAACACCATCTGCTCCAGGTCGGCAAAAATTTCTTCCCGACTGGGTCCATGGGTCAGATGAAAGACCCACAGGGCGGCCGCCACGGCCACCGCCACGAACGTCAGACGGGCACTTGCCCAGGAACGATTTGGGCCGCGACTTTGATGGTTGACTTGTGTGAAATGGTGTGCTTCGTCCACCAGCATCTCGATGGACTTTTCGCTCTGAGATTTGACGGTAGTCATGCTTGAGATTCAACCTTCATGGGTTTGCTCGCATTGGCCAGTGCTTTGGACAGAGCCTCCTGCACATCGGAAATTCTCACCGGCTTGTGCATGAAGCGTGAAATGGCGCCTTCGTCTCGAATCCGCGCTTCAAGGCTTTCACGGTTGGGGGCCACCAGCAACAAAGCCGGCAACCGGGACCACGACAAATGCTGGCGCGCCAACCGCATGGCGTTGGCAGCTTGCTCGTCGCTCGCCGCATCGTCGATGTCCACCAGCACGTAGACGATGCTTTCGTCCTCGATCAACTTCTGGCAGCCTTGCTCTGAATCAGGAGCCACCGCGAAAGCATAAGGGCTGTCTGACAAGCCCAAAGCCAAGGTTTGAATCAGCGCAGGATCTCTGGACAGCAACAACACTGTGGGTCGATGAGATCCGCCTTGCGTCTCTTCTGCGACAAACACCGTTTCGTTGACCGGCTCGCCGTACTCGCTCGACAAATCCGACCAGTACTTGATGCCCAGCACATCGACCGCCTCTTGAACCGACGTGTCACCCGACATGATGTGCCGGGTGACCGAAGACGAGAGCGACGCAAGCGAATTCACACCCGATAAATCTTGCGCCAGACGATCCGTATCTCCGGAAAGAATGGCCTGCCTCAGCGCAGCGGAGGAGGTGACGATTTCGGCAATCGGCAACCTGCCGTGGTAGCCGGTGTAGCCGCAGTGCTCGCAACCCACGGGTCGATAGGCGGGTGCCACCCGGGTCATGCGCTGGAACTCGCTCTCCAGCGGCCGCAAGGGCGTCGTGGCGGGTACGCGACAGGCCAGGCACAACCGACGGCACAGACGTTGTGCCACCACACCTGCCAGTGCATCGGCCAAGACCGTTCGATCGACACCCAGGTCCAACAACCTCAACACCGTGGACAACGCGTCATTGGTGTGAAGCGTGGAGAACACAAGATGACCGGTCATGGCCGCTTGCAAGGCAATGCCAGCCGTCTCGGCATCTCGGATTTCACCCACCAGCACAATATCGGGATCTTGTCGCAGCGTACTGCGCAGCACACTGGCGAACGTGAGCCCAGCCTTTTCGTTGATATCGATCTGCGTAAGACCTGGGAGTGTGTATTCCACCGGATTTTCAACGGTGAGAATGTTGCGTTCCACCGAGTTCAATTCGGACAGCAGCGCAAAGAGGGTGGAGGTTTTGCCGGACCCTGTGGGGCCGGTCATCAGCACGAGGCCCGACCGGTGACGGGTGAGGCGACGCAGGGCTTGTACCTCGGCCAAGGCAAACCCGCTGCCCTTGAGAGAGAACGATCTACCCTGCTCCAGCAGACGCATCACGACACGCTCTCCCTGGATGGCCGGCAACGTGGAAATGCGCAGGTCGAACTCCCTCTCGTCAATCGCCAGATGCCAGCGGCCGTCCTGGGGAATGCGCGCGTTACTTGGATCCATGCTGCCGCTGCTTTTGATGTAGCGCACCAGCATGGCGTACACCGCCTCAGGCAGCAAGGCAACCCGGCGCAGCACCCCATCCACCCGAATGCGCACCAGCCCGCCCCCCAGAAAAGGCTGGATGTGAACATCGGAAGCCCTTTGACGAGCGGCTTCCTGCAACAAACCCCGCGCAAGGGCTGCGATGGCATTTTCGTCATCAGCAATCGTCTGTTCGCGCACGATGGCTGGGCGGTCTTTGCTCGGCGGCAAGCGGCCCGGTGTCAGTTTGCTTCGCACCAGTTGTACGGTATTCACTGCCGCGAGCACCGGCACGACCGGTTTGCCCAACACAAACCGCAGCTTTTCGGTCAATGCCCGATCCCATGGGTTGACCATGGCGACCAAAACCTCGGCACCACCCGAGTGCAAAGGAACAAAATCGCTGTGGTGCTGCACAGCGGGTGGCAGTCGTGACCATCCGTCCACGTCCACATCCAACTGAAGCGCATGAGCGACACCATGATGTCCGGCGACTGTTTCAATCGCCTGATCCGGACTGCAATGGGCGACTTTTTCTGCCAGGCTCCAAAGCCGAGCAGCTCCGCCAGACTGGGTAGCTGCCCATGCTGGCATGGCAGGCCAAACCTCCGCCAAACGCTGATGCAACAGCTGCAAGGATTCTTCGTCTCCGCCCATCTGGCCGTCCTTTCTGATGACGTCTGTTAGCACTTGCGCCCGCTGAACGCTCAGGCAGGGCGTGTGATCCAGACACACAAGCCACTGTTCAAAGGTCGAAACCGGGATGCCAAGGCGTGCGCAGCCTTGCCATGACGAGCAACTTTGCGCAGCGGATCATGACGTTGTGGATCGTACGCGAGGATCGGTCAGCAAACCAAGACCAGCTGACGGCAGTTTGTGCCTGAAACGAACCCAATACACCGGAATGGACAGCCCACGGTCAGGTGGGTACGTTACAGTTCAAAATCGGTCTGTATTCATCATTTTTTCAATCAGCCCCATGAAATTCCAGCGCTTCTCCGACCTCTGCGCCAACGGCCAAGCCACTGGCAAACGCGTTTTCATTCGTGCGGACCTGAACGTGCCGCAGGATGATGCTGGCAACATCACCGAAGACACCCGCATCCGCGCGTCGGTGCCCGCCATCCGCCTGGGGCTGGACGCAGGTGCGGCCGTGATGGTCACCAGCCACCTGGGCCGCCCCACGGAGGGCGAGTTCAAACCCGAAGACAGCCTGGCCCCCGTGGCGGTGCGTTTGAGTGAACTGCTGGGGCAGCCAGTTCGCTTGGTGGCGAACTGGGTGGACGGTGGATTTGACGTGGCACCGGGTGAAGTGGTGCTGCTGGAAAATTGCCGGCTGAACGTCGGGGAGAAAAAGAACAAACCCGACCTGGCTGCGAAGCTGGGGCGACTGTGCGACATATTTGTGCATGATGCGTTCGGGACCGCGCACCGCGCCGAAGGCACCACCTACGGCATTGCCGAGACCGCCCCGATCGCCTGTGCCGGCCCGCTGCTGGCCGCCGAGATGGACGCGATCGGCAAAGCACTGGCAGCGCCCAAGCGCCCGCTGGTCGCGATCGTGGCGGGCAGCAAAGTCAGCACCAAGCTCACGATTTTGCAAAGCCTGGCCAAGAACGTGGATGGCCTGATCGTGGGAGGCGGCATCGCCAACACTTTCATGCTGGCCGCCGGCTTGAACATCGGCAAGAGCCTGGCCGAACCGGATCTGGTGGGCGAGGCCAAGGCGGTGATCGAAGCCATGAAAGCGCGTGGCGCCGAAGTACCGATTCCCGAGGACGTGGTGTGCGCCAAAACCTTCAGCGCTGACGCTGAAGCGACCGTGAAGGCCGCCGCCGATGTGGCGGATGACGATTTGATTCTGGACATCGGCCCGAAAACCGCCGCCAAACTGGCGGAGAAACTGAAGCAGGCTGGCACCATCGTCTGGAACGGTCCAGTCGGTGTGTTCGAGTTTGCCGCCTTCGAAAACGGCACCCGGGTGATCGCTCAGGCGATTGCTGAATCCAGAGCCTTCAGCATTGCCGGCGGAGGCGATACCCTGGCTGCGATTGCCAAGTACGGCATGGAGAAGGACGTGGGTTACATCTCCACCGGCGGCGGTGCCTTCCTGGAAGTGCTGGAAGGCAAAACGCTGCCGGCGTTCGAGGTGCTGGCACGGCGAGCCTGAGACCCGCTTGCGCCTTGCCTCCGGCTCAACGGGGCAAGGTCAGCAGGGGCAGGTCATGCGCGTGCGCCAACGCCTGCAACTCGGCACAGGAGTGGCGCGCCATGAAAGCCTGCACTGCCTGCTGGGCAGCGGGTTTCAAGCAATCTTGTGGCGTCAGCGGCGCCAGCCCCACCACCCGCCCTAGCGTGGCGGCAAAGTGGGGCTCCAGCGCGGCCAGGGCCACCCGGCCATCGCGGCAGCCATAGACCTGATAGCCCGCGTGGGCACCGCCCAGCAATTGGCCCGGGCCCGTCAGTCCCCAGTGCAAAGGTTGGGCCAGCCAGTGGGCGGCGTCAGACAGCGCCACCCTGCGGTGCACGCCTTGTCCGGTGGTGCGCTGGGCCAGCACGGCAGCCAGCACCGCTTCAGAAGCCATCAAAGCCCCCGCCATGTCGGCCAACAGACTGGGCGGCAAGGATTGCCCGCTGACCAGACCCGCTTCGGCCTGGTAGGTCAGATCGTGGCCGGGATGTTCGGCCGCAGCGCCCGGTGCGCCCACGATCTCGATACAGGAAAGCGCGGGCCAGCGCTGGCGCAGCGCCGCGGCATCCAGACCGAGCTTGCGCAGTGCAGAGGGCCGAAACGAGGTCAGCAAAACATCGGTGGACGCAAGCCGGCGGTGCAAACGGCTTTGCCCGACGTCCGACTTGAGATCCAGCTTCACCACGTTCACCGCACGGCTCAAACTTTCGTAAGCAGCGAGGTTGTAGTGGCGCATCGGGTCACCGCCCGGAGGCTCCACCTTCACACAACGGGCACCCAACGCCTTGAGTCGCAGCAGCGCGGCCGGCCCAGGCAAGTTCAAGGCCAGGCTGACGATGCGGACACCTTTCAACACCAAGCCGCGTGCCGCCATCAACGCGCCCCCAACTTGAACACCTCGACGGCTTGGAGCAACTGCGAAGCCTGATGGGACAGGCTTTCGGTCGCGGCGGTGCTTTCTTCCACCAGCGCGGCGTTTTGCTGGGTCATTTGGTCAAGCTGGGACACCGCCTGATTCACTTCCAGGATACCGGCCGTCTGCTCGTGGGCGCCGGCGGCGATCTCGCCGATGATGTCGGTGACTCGCTGCACCCCACTCACAATGTCACCCATGGTTTGGCCTGCGGCTTGCACCAGTTCGCTGCCATCCTGCACACGGGCCACGCTGACGCCGATCAGGTCTTTGATTTCCTTGGCAGCCTGGGCACTGCGCTGCGCCAGCGTGCGGACCTCACCGGCCACCACGGCAAAGCCACGCCCCTGCTCACCCGCCCGCGCAGCCTCGACCGCTGCGTTCAACGCCAGGATGTTGGTCTGGAATGCGATGCCGTCGATGACGCCGATGATGTCGCGGATCCGGGCACTGCTCTGCTCGATGTCGCCCATGGTGCGGATCACCTGACCCACCACCTCGCCACCCTTGTGAGCGGCCGAAGCGGCGCTCTGAGCCATCTGGCGCGCCTGGCCTGCGGCATCCGCGCTGTGCCGCACTTTGTCGGTCAGCTGCTCCAGACTGGACGAGGCCTGCTGCAGATGGCTGGCCGTCTGCTCGGTGCGGTGACTCAAATCCCGGTTGCCGGTGGCGATCTCTTGACTGGCGTTCTGCAGGCTTTCTGCAGCCGAACGAACCGATGCCACCGCCGTGGCGATGCGCGCCAGGTTTTCTTTCAATTGCAGCGCCAGCTCTGCCTGCGCCGGCAGGCCAGTGGTGTCCAGAGAAATGCGCTGGCCATCCTGTAGCGACCGGGCGAGGGAAGCCACCTCGTTGTTGCCCCGCACGCTGCTGGCCAGCTTGACGACCAGCACCACCTCCAGCCCCGTTTGCACCACCACGTACAAGGCATGCAGCACGATGACACCGAAGTTGGGCTGTGTCAGGCAATACACCCCGACGCCAACGGCCTGCAAGCGGTCAAACCCGATGTGATGGGCCGCGAAGAACGCGGCAGACAGAACGATGGGCCGCCAATCCAGGTACACCATCAGCAGCGCCAGCGTGACGAAAACACCGAAGTGAAATTCGGTCATTCCAGCCGCGATCTGGATGTGCAACGCCACCAGCGACGACAGGGACAACGCCATCATCAAGCGGGCGATGAGGCTGCCCCGGCCCAGGAAAAACCCCAAAACGCCCGGCGCACTGAGTCCGATCGTCCAGAGCAGGACCCCGCCCCAGGTCAGCCCAGGCTGGTCGTAGGCGAAGCCCAAAGCCAAGGCGGCCAGGGCGTACAGACCAAGGGCCACGAGCATCACGCCATCGCCAAGGCGGTATTGGGGCTCAAGCCCCGTCAGAGGTTGGGTTGGTGAAGTCATGCGGTCCCCTTTGAGCGAAATACCCAACGATATGGGGATTGTGCACTTGACCTTCGAATCTGCCCAGCGGGGGGAATACGAGGTGTTTTGTAATTTTGTAACAGCGAGGTAACCAGAAGCTGAAATAATGCTGGCGCGCCTTGACACATTCCTACCTCTGACTGGAGACACTGCATGCCCGCTCGCGCCACCAAGATCGTTGCCACCCTGGGCCCCGCTTCCAGCGACCCATCCCTGCTGGAGGCCATGATCCGTGCCGGCGTGAACGTGGTGCGGCTCAACTTCTCCCACGGCACGGCGCAAGACCACATCCAGCGTTCGCAACTGGTGCGCGAGGCGTCGCAACGCGCTGGGCGCGAGGTGGCCATCATGGCCGACCTGCAGGGCCCCAAGATCCGCGTCGGCAAGTTTGCCGAAGGCAAGGTGATGCTGGAAGATGGCGCCGCCTTCGTGCTGGATGCCGACCGCACCGAACCCGGTGACGTGGGCGGTGTGGGGCTGGATTACAAAGAACTTCCGCGCGATGTGAAGCCGGACGACGTCCTGCTGCTGAACGACGGACTGCTGGTGCTGAAGGTGGTGCGCGTGCTGGGCGCGGCCGTGCACACCGAGGTGGTGGTGGGCGGCGAGCTGTCGAACAACAAGGGCATCAACAAGCAAGGCGGCGGCCTGACCGCACCGGCCCTGACCGCCAAGGACATGGACGACATCAAGACCGCCATGGCCCTGAAGGCCGATTACGTGGCGGTGAGCTTCCCCAAGAACGCCACCGACATGGCCCTGGCGCGCCAACTGTGTAACGTGGCCTGCGTTGATGGCCACCGCCCGGGCCTGATCGCCAAGATCGAGCGCGCCGAGGCCATTCCGGAGCTGGAAAGCATCCTCAACGTGTCCGACGGCATCATGGTCGCTCGCGGCGACCTGGCGGTGGAAGTGGGCAACGCGGCCGTGCCAGCGCTGCAGAAACACATGATCCGCCTGGCGCGCCAGATGGACAAGGTGGTGATCACCGCCACCCAGATGATGGAAAGCATGATTCTGGCGCCCGTGCCCACACGTGCCGAGGTGAGTGACGTGGCCAACGCGGTGCTCGACGGCACCGACGCGGTGATGCTGAGCGCCGAAACCGCTGCCGGCAAGTATCCGCTGCAGACGGTGCAGGAAATGGCCAAAATCTGCATGGCCGCCGAGAAAGCACACAGCCACGAACTGCAATCGGACTTCCTGAGCAAGACGCTGAACCGCATCGACAAGGCGATTGCGATGGGTGCCCTGTTCACCGCCCACCAGCTGGGGGCCAAGGCCATTGTGGCGCTGACCGATTCGGGCTCGACCGCGCTGTGGATGAGCCGCCACGACGTGGGCATGCCCCTGTACGCGCTCACGCCCAAACTGGCCACTCAACGCAAGATGGCGCTGTACCGCAACGTGCGGCCACTGTTGATGGACACCAGCGCCGACCGCGACACGGCCCTGGCCGACGCCGAAGCGCACCTCAAAAGCCGGGGCATTGTGCAGGCAGGCGATGTCTATGCCATCACCTGCGGCGAACCCATGGGCGCCCCTGGCGGCACCAACATGCTGAAGATCTGCCGCGCGGCCTGAGCCACCGCGCGGGCCGCTTCCCAGGGCCGGTGGAGACCCAGGTTCAGAGGTGGAAACGCCGTCCCAACGCTAAAATGGCGGCGTAACATACCGGTTACGAAACACTCAATGGGGAACCATCCATGGCGCTCGTTTCCATGCGCGAACTGCTCGATCACGCCGCTGAACACGGCTACGGCATTCCGGCTTTCAACGTCAATAACCTGGAGCAGGTACAGGCCGTGATGGCCGCTGCCGACGAAGTGGGCGCGCCGGTCATCCTGCAAGCCAGCGCGGGTGCGCGCAAGTACGCGGGCGAAAGCTTCATCAAGCACCTGGTTCAGGCCGCGTGCGAGGCGTATCCCCACATCCCGGTGGTGATGCACCAGGATCACGGCCAGAGCCCCGCCATCTGCCAGGGTGCCATCAACCTGGGCTTCAGCTCGGTGATGATGGACGGCTCGCTGAAGGAAGACGGCAAAACCCCCGCGAGCTTTGAGTACAACGTGGATGTGACCCGCCGCGTGGTGGACATGGCGCACCAGGTGGGTGTGTCGGTGGAAGGCGAACTGGGCTGCCTGGGCAACCTGGAGACCGGCGAGGCTGGGGAAGAAGACGGTATCGGCGCCGAAGGCAAGCTGGACCACAGCCAGATGCTGACCGACCCTGAAGAAGCTGCCGTGTTCGTGAAAGCCACCGGCCTGGACGCGCTGGCCATTGCCATCGGCACCAGCCATGGCGCCTACAAGTTCAGCCGCAAGCCCACCGGTGACATTCTCGCCATCAGCCGCGTGAAAGAAATCCACGCCCGCATTCCCAACACCCATCTGGTGATGCACGGCTCCAGCAGCGTACCGCAGGAACTGCTGGGCATCATCAACCAGTACGGCGGCCAGATGAAGGAAACCTACGGCGTGCCGGTGGAAGAGATCCAGGAAGCCATCAAGTACGGTGTGCGCAAGGTGAACATTGACACCGACATCCGCCTGGCAATGACGGGGGCGGTACGCAAGTTTTTTGCAGAAAACCCGGACAAGTTTGACGCCCGGGAGTGGCTCAAACCCGCCCGCGCCGCTGCGCAGGCCGTGTGCAAGCAGCGTTACCTGGAATTTGGCTGCGAAGGCCAGGCTGGCAAGATCAAAGGCTATACCCTGAGCGAAGTGGCCGCCCGATATGCACGCGGGGAACTGGCCCAAGTGGTGAACTGAGGTACTGGCTCGTGCTGGTGACGAGAGGCCGCCTTCAGGGCGGCTTTTTTCCGCCCAAACGCAGAACGCTTCAAGCTGGAGAGCCTTGGATCAGCGATTCCTCGTTGGGTCAAACCGTCAGAATAATTCGCCAACAGTTGGAACTTAGACACCATGGACTCTGTGCTCATCAGTGAAGTTGGCCTGCGCGACGGGTTGCAAAGCGTCAAAGCGACGATGGCCACCGCACACAAAGTGGCGTGGCTGAACGCGCTGGCCGACGCCGGTGTGCGGGAAATCGAAGTGGGTTCGTTCGTGCCCGCCAGGCTGCTACCACAGATGGCGGACATTGCCGAGGTGGTGCAACACGCCATGACCCTGCCCAACCTGACCGTGATGGCGTTGGTGCCCAACCTGCGCGGGGCAGAAGCGGCCATCGCCACCGGGCTGCACAAGATCACCATTCCGGTTTCGGCCAGCGAAGCCCATTCCCTGGCCAATGTGCGCAAAACCTGCGCGCAGATGCTGGACGAGGTGCGCCAGATCGTGGCGTATCGACAGCACCATGCCCCGCAAGTGCGGGTGGAGGTGGGCATGTCCACCGCGTTCGGTTGCACCTTGCAGGGCCAGGTGCCGGAGGACGATGTGGTCCGCATGGCCGAAGCCTTGGCCCACGCCGGGGTGGACGAGATTGGTCTGTCCGACACCTCGGGCATGGCCAACCCGGCCCAGGTGCGCCGCTTGTTCCAGCGGGTGCGCGAAGCCATTGGTGAACGCACCGGCGCCGCCCACATGCACAACACGCGCGGGCTGGGCCTGGCCAACTGCCTGGCGGCGTTTGACGTCGGGGTGCGCACCTTCGACAGCTCGCAGGGCGGCCTGGGGGGCTGCCCTTACGCCCCTGGCGCCAGCGGCAACGTGGTGACAGAAGACCTGGTCTTCATGTTCGAGGCCATGGGCGTGGACACCGGCATCGACCTGGACCGATTGATGAGTGCGCGGGCAATCCTGCGCGACGGCCTGCCGGCAGAGCCCGTCTACGGAATGACGCCGGAAGCCGGGTTGCCGCTCGGCTTCAGCTACGCCCACCGCCGGCAGGGAGGCGCCGCATGACCACCCCAACGCTGCCGCTGGCCGGCATTCGTGTGATCGAATTCACCCACATGGTGATGGGGCCGACCTGCGGCATGATCCTGGCCGACCTCGGCGCCGAGGTCATCAAGATCGAACCCATCACGGGGGACAACACCCGCAAGCTGCTCGGTTCAGGCGCGGGCTTCTTTGGGATGTTCAACCGCAACAAGAAGAGTCTGGCGGTGGACGTGAAAGACCCACGAGGCCTGGAAATCGTGCTGCGGCTTGCAGCCCAGGCCGACGTGTTCAGCGAGAACTTCAAGTCGGGCACCATGGACAAACTCGGCTTGGGTTACGCCGCGCTGTCGACGCTGAATCCGGGGCTGGTCTACGTGTCGCACAAAGGCTTTTTGCCGGGCCCCTACGAGCACCGCACCGCGCTGGACGAGGTGGTGCAGATGATGGGTGGGCTGGCCTACATGACCGGCCCCGAAGGGCGTCCGCTGCGGGCGGGCACCAGCGTCAACGACATCATGGGCGGCATGTTCGGCGCCATTGGTGCCTTGG
>JACCDT010880410.1_pt1 | contig 15226 bp, 8 predicted proteins | sample 7446291 | NCBI WGS metagenome assembly JACCDT01 (sample SAMN15323446, study PRJNA562643) | freshwater metagenome | isolation source: river surface water | place: USA:Blue River Watershed | collected 2017-08-17
CTCAGTGAGTTCGACACAACTGACACTGATGACATCGCCATTGCAAATCCTGCAAATACTGGATTAAGTAACCAGCCAAAAATTGGATAAAAAACTCCAGCTGCAAGAGGGATTCCTACAATATTGTAAATAAATGCCCAAAAAAGATTTTGTTTAATTCCGCGCATTGTTATTTTTGATAACTTTATTGCTTTTACAATTTTTGAAATATCTCCACCCAAGAGCGTAATTCCTGCTGATTCAATGGCAACATCAGTACCTGTGCCCATAGCTATTCCCACATCAGCTTGAGCCAGTGCAGGAGCATCATTTACTCCATCACCCGCCATAGCAACAATATGTCCTTGGGATTGCAGTTCTTGTATTTTTAATAACTTATCTTGAGGTAAGACATGGGCAACAACTTCATCTACTCCAACAAGAGATGCGATGTGTTTCGCTGCTTTTTCATCATCTCCTGTGAGCATCACTACTTTAATTCCAAGTTTATGAAGAGCATTAATGGCTTCTTTTGATTCAGGCTTTATTTCATCTGCAACCATTACAAAACCAAGAACTTTTTCTTTTGTAGATATAATGACAGGTGTTTTACCTTGAGATGTAAACTCTTCTAGTAATGTTTGATCAAAAGAAAGATTTAAATCTTTCATAAGTTTTGTATTACCAACAAAATATTCAATCTGCTTAACAGACCCTTTTAGACCTTTTCCTTGAATTCCTTCAAAGTTTGAAACTTCTTGTATAGGGATATTCTTCTCTTTTGCATAATTCACAATTGCATGTGCGATTGGATGTTCAGATTTTTTTTCTAGTGCCGCAAGTATTCCTATCAAGTCTTCATTACTCATATCTGAACTATTTTGGATATCAATAAGTGTCGGTTTCCCAATTGTTATCGTTCCTGTCTTATCCATCATAACAGTGTCAACTTTATGTAATTTCTCTAATGTAGCCGCATCTTTGATAAGTATTCCTTCCTTTGCCCCCTTACCAACCCCCACAATAATTGCAGTTGGTGTGGCAAGTCCAAGTGCACATGGGCAGGCAATAACTAATATTCCAACAAAGGATACAAGCCCAAATGAAAGAGCTTGTGAGAATCCGAGTGAACCAGTTCCAAATGCTAACCATACACCAAGAGTGACAAAAGCTAAGACGAGAACTATCGGCACAAAAACACTTGAAATCTTATCAGCTAATGCTTGAATAGGAGCCTTGCTTCCTTGGGCTTCTTCAACCATGTGTATAATTTGAGCCAGCAATGTTTCTGAACCAATTTTTGTGGCTTTAAAAACAAACGATCCACTTGTGTTAATTGTTCCTGCTACTACACTATCTCCAATCTTTTTCTGTACTGGCATTGGCTCTCCTGTTACCATTGATTCATCAACAAAAGATGATCCCTCAGCAATGACTCCGTCTACTGGAATCTTTGTTCCTGGCTTAACAATGATTAAATCTCCATGTTTAACTTCATTTATAGAAATCTCTACCTCCTTACCTTCACGCGTAACCAAGGCTGTTTTCGCTTGAAGATTTAAAAGTTTTTCTATCGCATCTCCTGTTTTAATTTTTGAACGAGCTTCTAAGTATTTACCAAGAGCGATAAAAGTTATAACTACAATTGTCACATCGTAGTAAGTGTGATCTACATTTATAAAAGGCCTAAGTGTTTCTTCAAATGCACTGACAGCAAAACTATATAAAAAAGCGGCAACAGTACCTATACCAATAAGTGTATCCATATTAGCTTTGCCGTATCTTAAGAAACGATAAAATCCCAAAAGATATGGTTTCCCCACAACAAAGAGAGTATAGGTCGCAAAAATAGGTAGGAGGTGGTGAAAAAATTCTTTGAGTGCATAGCTCATCATAGGGGCAATACTGTACTGAGCAAGAATATCCCAAGTCATAACGAAAACACTAAAGATGGCTAGTGGAATAGCCGACATTACTTTAGATTTCATTTCCTTTATCTCTTCAAGCTTTTCTTTCTTTGACTGATTTAATCCTAAGTGCTCAGCATGTTCGTTTTCACTCATGCCCATAGAACTCGCAGACATGCTTTCAATACTATGATCCATAGGTACTATCAAAGAATACCCAAGCGGTTCCAATTTCTTATTAAAAGATTCAGCGTTAGTTTTTGAACTATCAAAAACAATCTTTGCGTTCTCTGTACCATTGTTTACTAAAATATCTTCCACTCCATCGATTTTTTTTACTGTTCTTTCAATAATACTTGCACACGAAGCACAATGCATACCTTTAATTTTGTATATCTTTGGAGTATTCATAAATTATTTTCGTTTAAGCTGATAAACTTTTAAAATTTCTTTAGTAGCAACATCGACTTTGCCACTTTTAATTTGGCCAACAACACAATGACCAAGGTGACTTTCAAGGAGAATATCCTCAATACTTGAAAGACCTTGTTTTACGGCAGAGGTCTGGGTAATGACATCGATACAGTATTTTTCCTCTTCAATCATTTTTTGGATACCTCGAACTTGCCCTTCAATTTTTTTGAGCCGTGTTATGAGTTTTTGTTTATCTTTATGCATGAGACTATTATACCCCCTAGGGGGTATAATAGCAAGTTTCAAAATGTCAGTCTACTAGAGTAATCTTTTTTTCCTTCAAGATAAGTCTACTCCTCAAATGTCCCATTAGTTCACGCTTCTCAAGTGGCGTGCCTTCTCGTAATACATACTTTGCATACTCTCTGGTATTCACATCATCTTCGTTGATTGAGTATTTCGGTGTGCCTTTGGTTGCCAGTCGTTGCAGTCTATTGAATCGCTTGATCTCTTCCTCAAGTTTGATTCGCATACCCAGTTCATTGATACTCACTTTGTCTATCACTTTGAATAGTTCCTCGATCAGCTCTTCTTCTCGTATATATTTATTCTTGCAATTTCTATCTCTTGCCTTGGAGCATGAGTAATAGACATACTTAGCGGTCGTACCATCTTTGAGTTCCTTGTACTTCTCTTGTGCCGTTATTCCTGATTCGCACATACCGCAAGTAAATAGTTTAGTAAATGCGAACTCTCGATTTTCTCTCACAATCCTATCTCGCTTTAACTGTTCTTGTGCTTTTTCAAATAACTCTTGAGTAATGATCGGCGTATGGCTTCCTTGATACCAGTTATCGCTATTTCGTGGATACTCGAATGGTCCATAGTAGATCGGCATGTTGAAGATACGATAAACCCCTGAGAGCGTCAGGGGTTTATTTCCTCGCGTATAGAAATTCAGATCAAATCGTAACCAGTTGTATACTTTTCTTCCGCTCCATTTTTCGTACACCACTTTCTCAAACATTTTCTTGATGATCGGTGCTCGTTCCGGATCAATTACTATCTGGCACTTTCTGTCCATTAGTTTCTGATTCAGGTATCCAAGCGGTGCCATTCCAGGCCATAACCCCATCTCCACTCTCGTCCGCAATCCTCGCTTCACATTGATGCCTCGATTATCGTTCTCAAGTTTCGCTTGGCTTCCCAATATCATCAGGAGAAACTTCTCGTTTGGATTATTTCCGAAGGTCTGTCCGAAAGTTCGGATCATATGCAGTTTTCCTGCATCCATCAAATCCACAATCTTTCCCAAGTCTCCTGCGTTTCTACTGATGCGATCTGGTGCCCAAGTCAGTATCGCATTGAACTTCTCTTGTTTGAGTTCTTCGATGATTTCGTTGAAGACTGGTCGTTGTCCTGTTTCCTTTGCACTATGACTCTCACGCTTCATGGTGACCACTTCAAGCCCCTCACGATCTGCTAGTTGGAGCATCTCGCTGATTTGGCTATCAATACTCAATACTTGTCGTTCCTCAGATTCTGTCGATTTTCTTGCGTATAGGCAATATCTAATCTTCTTTGGTTCGACTACTACTTTTGCTACACCTTGCTCTATATTTGGGTTTTCTATCTTCATACCTACATTGATGACGCAAATCGTCCTAGGAGTCTAGAGCGTCCCAAGTGCTTAGGTGTTGGTAACTAAGCCTTTGTATGTCAATATTTTTATCTTTTAATCCAGCTTCAAAAATGTTAAAATTAAATAATTATGGCTACAGTAAAAAACCGTCCAAATAAAACTTCTTCCGAAGTTTTAAATCCAAATATAAAGGCTTTGAGGGAGTACGAAAAAAAGATTGTTGATCTTACTCGACGAAATCGCCTATTGAAATATCCCGCAAAAGCTCGAGCTATTTCTTTCAAAATGAGTATCTCTGATTTTGAAGATAGTTTCGGTCTCGCTGAAGAAATAGAGATTGAATTTCCACATAAAGCAATTCTCAGTGAAGAAGAGGAAGAAGCAGAGAATATTGAAAAAGACGCATCAATTCCACCTACAGATGTTCAGGGTAAAAAACTTATCGCAATGCTTCAAGCATTAAGACTTGATAGCAAAAAGAAATTTGAAGAACACGGACTCCATACTCTATATCTTACGATTGGTCGCGTACGCTGGAAAGAACCAGGAAACGGTCGTGGCTCAGAAGGAGCACTAGAAGAAAAGGATTATGACTATGATGCGCCACTTCTTCTTATCCCTGTTTCAATTGAGGAGACAAAATCTACTCCAAAGAAAACAATAGTAAAAACGTATTTAGAAGCTAATGATATTGTTGTTAATCCTGTACTACTTTTACTCTCGGAGTTGGAATATGGGGTTCAGATTTCAGGAATACCTTCACTTGAAGAAATCACCAGTCTTTCTGGAACATTTGATTCTCTTACTAAAGTTTTAAAAAAATCATTTGCGGAATCAAAAATTAAAAATGATATTACTGAGGATATTCGTATCGGTCAATATTCTTTCTATGGTCAACAAATATACGAAGATCTGAGAAATAATGAAGAAGCAATTTGTGGACATGAATTTGTTGATGGTCTAATTGGTAAGGGTTCTATCATTCAAGAGGGTTTGCCGTCAGACTCACAACCAGATGATCTCTTGGCTGTCGAAGAAGACTTTACTGTTTTAGATGCAGATGTAAGTCAAATGCGAGTTATCCAGAAAGCTGTTCAGGGTAACAGCCTTGTTGTTCAGGGTCCTCCTGGTACAGGAAAAAGTCAGACTATCGTTAACCTCGTTTCTAACTTACTTGCTCGTGGTAAAAAAGTTCTTGTTGTGTGTGAAAAACAGGTTGCACTTGAAGTTGTTTTTAAGCGCCTCAAAGATAAAGAACTCGATAAGCTTTGTTTACCGCTCTTTTACCAGAATGCTGATAAAAAAACATTCGCAAAATCTGTCATAAACGATAGAGATTTTCTGATTGAAGCATATGGTCATAGTAGTTCGAGTGACGATACAGCTCTTGAGTTGCGTGAAGGTGCTCATACAAAACTATGGAATTACGCATGCTCATTAGCTACTGTTGTTGAGCCACTCAAGCGATCAGTTCAATGGGTTCATGGAGAACTTGCTAAAGCACAAGCACTTAACTCTGACAGAGCGATGCCATGGGGGGAAAGTAATCCATTAGTTATCACCGAAGATGCATACCGAAAAATTCTCACTATTCTAGAAACTGTTTCTCCAGTCCTCCATAAGATTTCAGATCCTAAATTTTCAGCATGGGGTCAAATACAAAAAGAAAATTTCTCTCCTGACTTCGCAAGCAGAGTTCGAGTTGTACTTGAGGATACCTATTCTGCAATTACAGAAATTGATTCTCTGCAACCAGAATCAATAGGAGTGGATACGATTCATAGTCTCCAAAATAATATGGAGGTTATAGAAAAATTGGCACAGTTTGAAACTAGCTCATTGCCAATAGCACTGCGTGAGGAAATTAGTCTTAGTGCGGGAATTCAAATTTTAAATCAAACAAATGAAGTTATTTCTGCATACCAAAAACTTGCTGAGAATTTCGAAGATATCTATAACGTCCCTACTGCATGGTCTTTGACCAAGCTAGTTACCCATTCTGTAGGTGATGAACGTGAAATTAAAGATATTCGTACTGCGTTAGATTCTGCACCCGAAATTGAGAAGATTCTATCTTCCTTACATTCAAATGTGGAAGCCTGTAAAAACAACGATCTCTTGGATTTACCTATCGCTGAATTAATTCATTATCGAAATATTTTAATTCTTGATCCCCTTATTATTGGAATAAAGGAATGGAGCGATGCATCATCACTACAAGCTTCGCTCGGATCACTTACAACCTTACAGGCTATTTATCGTAAACTTGAAGAAGCAAATGCTGTATTTGAAAAATGGGCAATTATTCGTGAAAATTTAGATAAAGAAGATGTCGAAAAAGTGTTTACTGAGTTTAATAAAAAATACCACAGATACCTACATTTTTTCTCTCGTGATTATAGAACAACCAAAATGATTGTTTCAGGATGGTGCAATCTCAATACCCCAAAAAAGTATGCCGATATTAATCAAGTTGTTTCTGCTATACGGGATAGCCAAAACCTTGAAGAAAAATTAGGTACTCTTCTTGCTCAATTCAATGAGAAGTATATTGTTTCAAACAAATCAATAACAGTTCACGAAATTCCAATTCTTTCGGGTAGTGCAAAAAATCTCAGTGAATGGATGCGTCAGGAAAGCAAGAGTGAACTCCCTAGTCATTTAAAGAAGGTGGTAGAGAAAAATAGTAATCCTCGTGCAATGAAAGCTTTTGGCGATTCATTGAAAGATTTAGAGGTAGTACTTAGTGGCTCTTGGAGTATATTCAGTACATTTTCTGATCTTAGTCGTGTATCAATCATAAATGTTGTTTCAAAATATGGAGAACTTACGGAAAACGCTCAGAGTATAATTTCTCTTGAAGAAGTTGTAGAGAATTTTTTGGTAGACAATGATTCTTCTCGAACACTTGCATCTCTTAAGAGAGATATTCAAAATCTTAATGAACTTAAAGCGTGCCTGGACCAGATTAATTCAGACGTTTTCAAGATATTCGTAAATGAGGAAAGCCCTGCCTCACTTATATCAAAACATAAACTCTTACAGAAAAATATTATTGAACTCGATGATTTGATTTGGCATATTTCAAAATTACCTAATTATCAAGGTGATATTTCTCTTCACGATTCGATACGTATAACAATGGAAGCAAAAGTAAGACTTGATAAATGGAAATCAGCCCTCGTGAATTACGAAAAATGTGCTTTGGCTTTAAATAAACTATTCGAGAACGAACAAAGTTTGGCAATTCTTGAGCCTTTAAAAATTGAGACATTTCAAGAAAAATTATCTGAAATGATCCAAGATCAGGAAGGTCTCGAAGCATGGATGGAATATCGCCGTTATTCACATCAGATGAAAGATCTGGGTTACTCTTGGTTCTTGGAGTCAGTTAAAGGTAGCGATATAAAGAACCCAGCGGCTTTGTTTGCTGAATCACTTTGGAATGCTTGGCTTGAAAATTACTATCGTACTGATCCTGATCTACGAGACTTCAATGTAAGTGAGCATAAGAAAACTATCGAAGAATTCCGCAGACTTGAAAAGCGTGTTCTTGATGTTAATGCAAAACGAATACTACAAAGAATTGCTCCAGAAATTAAAAAAGTTAAAGAGCGCAGAGGTGAATCTGAACGATTTCTTCTTCATCAAAGCCAACTCCAAATTAGACAGAAACCCGTTCGACAGGTAGTTATGAAGTGCACCTCTCACATCCAAAACTATAAACCTTGTTGGATGATGAGTCCGCTAACCTTAAGCTCCTATATTCCTTACGGATCGCTTGATTTCGATACTGTTATTTTTGACGAGGCTTCACAGATGCGTGTTGAACATGCTCTCGGTGCAATTGCTCGTGGAAAGCAGGTTATTATTTTCGGTGATGAACACCAGCTTCCACCAACATCTTTCTTCGACGTAGCTTACGATGACGATTCCGAAGAAGCTGAAGATCAAGACTATGAAAGTATTCTTCACGCCGCACGAACGGTTCTTCCTGAATCAAGTGATTCTCTTTTATACCACTATCGTAGTAAGTATGAGGATCTTATCGCATTCTCAAACTGTGAAGTATATAAGGATCGCCTTATTACTTTCCCAAACCCAGACCATTCAAGTCGAGGAGTACAATTTGAATACGTTGAGGATGGCGTATTCGATGGTGGAATCAAAAAGGAAGGTCATGCAGGAACACGCCGTAATGATATCGAAGCAAAACGCGTCGTTGAAATGTGTGCTCAGTCTGTGATCGATTACCCAGACAAGTCCATTGGTGTGATTGCATTTAGTAAATCTCAAGAAGTTGGCATTAGAGATGCAATGATTGAATTTCTTAAAAACCATCCTGAACTTCAGGAAAAACTAAACGAAGACCAAGACGGTAGTGATGCGTTTTTCATTAAGAATCTTGAATCTGTACAAGGAGATGAGCGAGATATTATTGTACTCTCTATAGGATACGGTAAAGATAAAAATGGTAACTTCTTTAATCGTTTTGGTCCTATAAATAGTGTCACTGGCTACAGACGTTTAAACGTAGCAATAACTCGTGCTAAAGAAAAATTGATTTGTGTATCTTCTTTTAGATCGACCGAGATGAAAGCTGGGGAAACATCGAGAGGTGCAAAAATGTTGCAAAAGTATTTGGATTACGCTGAAAATGGTGTTAAAACTCTCGATGGTAGCCGTCTTGTTGTTGAAGGAGAGGATGTTGAAGCTGATAGTCCATTTGAGTTAGAGGTTAAACGAGCACTTGAAGAACGTGGGTATGAAGTTAGAAAACAGATTGGTGTATCAGGTTTTAAAATCGACTTAGCAATCATCAACCCCAAGACTGGAACTGACTACATTCTTGGAATTGAATGTGACGGTGCATCTTATCACTCTTCGTACTCTGCTCGTGTAAACGATCGTTTGAGAGAAGATATTCTCAGAAGACTTGGTTGGGATATATATCGTGTATGGTCTCAACATTGGATTTCACACAAGGAAGCAATCATTGATGATATTATCAAAACAATCTCGTAAATTTCTGGAGTAATATGCCCCTTATATCAAAAACAATATTTATCGACTCACGTAACTGCGCTAAAAATACTTGGCTCAAACTACACAAACCTGAGCTTCTAGAAAATTTCGAGCTTTCCGAATTTGAAAAACAACTTATTGAACAAGGTAATGAAGTAGAGTTGTGTGCTCGAGGTCTTTTCCCTGATGGTGTTGAAGTTGTAAGCAAAGGAGAGAGTGCGTGCCTTGAAACAAAAAAATTGATGGAGTCAAAAACGTCGGCTATTTTCCAAGCTACATTTATTATTGATGGCTTTATTGCTAGAAATGACGTTTTAGTTTATGACTCAAAAAAGGAAAGCTGGGATCTATATGAAATTAAAGGAACAAATTCTCTCAAGGAAGGTTCTGATGAGAGAAGCCATGTTGAAGATCTCACATTCCAAGCCGTAGTGTTAAAACGCGCAGGTGTGAATTTGGGGCGTTCATTTTTAGTTCATTTGAATAAAGAGTACGTACGAACTAGTGACCTTGATATTAGCCAATTGTTTACGATTGAAGATCTTACTGAAACCGTAAATCAAAGATTTGATGAAATGAGCGTTTTGATGGAAGGGTCACGTGAGTTTCTTAATCAAGAAACAGAACCTGCAAGTGGTTGCGATTGTCATTATTTAGGACGAAGCAGACATTGTGCTACATTTCAATACTCGCACCCCGAAGTTCCTAAATATTCAGTTCACGATCTTTCACGCATCGGAAGTAGTAAAAAGAAGATGGAGTTTTTTGTCGATAATAGTATCTACAGTCTCGATGATATCCCTACTGATTATGAGTTGTCTCCCATTCAGACCAACCAACTACAAGCTCATCAAACCAAGACCTCAACTATTGATTTGAATGAGATTAGAAATCAACTTAGTGGCTTAGAATTTCCTCTATATTTCTTAGATTACGAGACATATGCTCCAGCGATTCCGCAATTCGTGAATTATAGTCCTTATAAGCGGATACCGTTTCAATTTTCACTTCATATTTTACGTGAACCAAATGGCGAAGTTGAGCATGTTGATTTTCTTCATCCTGAACGCACCGATCCATCAGAATTGGTCGCACAACTTTTGACTGAGCATATCCAACCTAAAGGCACAGTCATATCGTGGAACAAGTCTTTCGAGAAAGGAGTTAATTCTGACATTGCAGAGCGTCTTCCTCAACATCGAGAAGCAATGGAACGTATAAATAATCAAATGTATGATTTGAAAGATATTTTTTCAAAGCAGTATTACGTCCATCCAGATTTTCAAGGAAGTGCCTCGATCAAAAAAGTATTACCAGCCTTAATTCCTGACTTAACCTATAGTGACTTAGTTATTCATGAAGGCGGCCAAGCCTCTGAACAGTGGTGGTTCATGGTTGCAACAGACACGAGCAAGGAAGAACTTGAGGATATTTCTAAAAATCTTAAAATTTATTGTGGTCTTGATACTTATGCTATGTACGCAATTTGGAAGCACCTTTATGAGAAAATCTAGCTGTTGGTAACTTCACTACACAATAAACTCGATCTAAGCTAAAGTACAAAAATACCCATGAAAATGGTATAATTCGTTCACAATTTAATAACAGACCTAACCCCTCAATTTATTGAGGATATGGTCGCCAAATCCGTCCAAAGTAAAGAACTCCTAGTCAGAGTCTACTTTGGACGGTCATATCTCGAAAGGGGTATGGGTATACCTCACGGGGTATATCGGATCTGGCTAGGAGCTTTTTGCTACCTACACGATCCTTCATAACAAAACCGTCCAAAGTTTATGAAAAATCTTTTAGAAAAGTTTAAACAATTATCTCTTTTTAAGCAGATAATTATTGTTCTCGTTGTTCTTACTATTGTTATAGTTAATTTTAATATTTTTAAAAACCTTATCTATGTAGGTGTTGTTGTAGGGGTAATTTACCTTCTCTTTACAAAGATATTTAGATCACCGAAAAGAAAAGGTTTAGATTTATATTCTCAGAAAATCAAAGAGCTACTAGTTGATGGCAACCTCTCAGGAGACGACAAAACAATTTTAGAGCAAATTAAAAAGGATCATAATTTAACCGACAAGGATGTTGAAAAATATAACCTTATAGGATTCAAGATGTTTTTCGATAAGATCACTGATGACTCAAGGATCACAGAAACGGAAAGAAAAGAACTGGTTAAAATTTATTCCGACTTGAACTTATCAACAGAGAACCTTGCTTATAATCAAAGTGACTTTAATAAATACTATACTCTACATCTTATTGACGAGGGCAAGCTACCAACCATTGATGTACCTAATCTGAATGTTAATTTAAAGACAGGTGAAAAACTGCACTATATAAATAAGGCATTTATTGTTAAGAATAAATCAGTGACCAAGGGTTACAACTACAGTGGGTTTTCTGGCTCCATTAAAATCGCAAAAGGAATACGGTATCGAGTTGGAAGTATAAAAGTTGCTCCACAGAAAGTGAATGTAATGATGACTGACGACGCAGGTACATTTTATTTAACCACCGAAAATCTTGGTTACATCGGTCTTAATAAACATTTCTGTATTTCTTACGACAAGATATCTTCTTTAGATGTGAGAGATGGATTTTTATACCTATACAAAAAAGGTAAAGAGGGTCCATTTATTATTTCAATGGACGACTTTGAATTACCACTTGCGATTGTTTCTTATAAGATAAATGAGTAATAAAATTATCCCAACAATATTCCACCCGCAACTGGATTATTCTCAATGATTTTAAGAACTACGATGGAAAAAGCGTCAGCTAGATCATCGTGTTTTTCTTTTCCAAATCCAAGGAGTTGATCAATTAATTCCTCACATCCACTTTCTGGAAATAGAATTCTTCCATCTTTTAATAACGGAGTTGTTAGTCGTAATCGTGCACCTTTGTCATTTCTACCAGTAGGTACTCCTTCGATATCATACTTTTGGCTTTCAAAAAATTGAATCAATGCCTTTTGATATCCAACATCTTCAACATACAACTTTACTCGGTTATGTTTCATCTTTTCAGTTGCTACCAGTGCTTTAATAAATTCTGCATGCACAGGAAATGAACTTCTCTTGTTGTAGGGATGTTTTTGAATATAGATTTTCATGTTTTTTCCTGTGCCGTATACATACGCAACAACAATGGCAGTACAATCAGCAGAATCTTTTTCACTTACCGCCAAATCAATACCGATACAGATACTTCTGAATCCATCCGCAGGCATTTTGTCATAAAATGTGATCCATTCAGGAGATACGATTTGTTCGTCTGTAGTAATGATTTGAAGCATGTACTCACGAAACCATGCGACCTCATTCATTGTCTTTTCTCTTTCGACCTCAACGTCTTCAATGGTCGGATACTTGCCGGGCCACAAAGGATTACCTTTCCCATCTACGATTGGGTATTCTCGATAGACTGATTTGATACGCTTCATTTCATCGCCTTCAATACGCTTTTGCAGACGTTTCAATACAGAATCTTCATGCAGAAGATTACCCACAGCAATAATGCGAGTTTTCTTTGTTCCTGCGGGAATAACCTCACTCACAAGCCAGTTAAATGTCTTGTCACGTCCAGCTCGTGTCTTTACTGAATTAGTATCTTCAATGTCATCAAGAATGATAAGGTCTGGTCTGTATTGATCGTGACGCATACCACGGATACTTTGCTCAACCGAGCTGATCATTATCTTCACATTGAGTCGCTTGATAATAAGAGCAGTGGCATTGCCAAGATTATTCTTTTCTTCCTCAAATGGTCCGAGGTCTTTTCTCAGTAGTTCATTATTTAAAAGTTGACTCTTGATGTTCAAAAGATACTGTCGTGCTTTCTGTTCAGTCTGACCACAAATGACAATAAGTTTTCGTTGCTGAATTCCGAGAATAGACCACAGGACATACGCCGTTGAGATGATAGTTGATTTTGCTGATCCACGGAATGCAACAAAAACCGCAAGCTTGATTTGCTCGTCTTCAAGAATACGAAACATCTCCTCATGAAAGGGTGCTGTCTCATATTCCATGTATTGATGAAAATATATCGGGAAGAAGAATTCAAAACTATTTTGTACAGTATGCTTTCTTACAACCTGATCTGTAAGAATTTTCTCAAAGATATCCTCATCACTATTCCTTTGTATCTTTAAACTTGGCATGTTTGCGTAGTGATGAAAGTTTTAGGGCGGCACGGATGTGCTTTTTCTCTTCTTTCGTAAGTGGTTTTTCTTTTGTCTCAACACTTCCTGATAGTTCAAGCTTGTTGCTGTATCGAGGATTATGAGTTGAGAGATACAAACGGATCGCTTCTATTTTTTTGTCACCAATAAGAGAAAAGAGTTGGTTTTCAGCGATATCAGACATGAATTTCCGTCCGTCATTTAATGCTTCATCAACTTGTCGCTCAAACTTCTTACTGCCTGCAATCCACCTATACACGCTCGCACGAGAAATGCCGACCTTCTGACAAGAGGTTTCAAGCGTTGGCGTACGCCTTAACTGATCAAGAAGTGCATCCCTGATTTTGCTTTGACGCTCATTAATTGAATCTTTTCTACTCATAACTTTTTCGCTTTGATGTTGGTGAGTTTTTCAAAACGATCAATGATTGTTTGGCAGTACTCAGTATCCATCTCGACTCCGATGCAGATACGCTTTGTTTGCTCGCATGATAGAAGTGTCGTTCCTGATCCAAGGAATCCATCAAACACCACATCTCCGATTCGCGTACTGTTCAGTACGAGTCTACGAATAAGCTCAATCGGCTTTGTCGAAGGGTGCATCTTGCTTTTGTTTGGTCTTGGGCAGACCAAAACACTCTTGTCTTTTGATTTCAAGAATTCATGTGTTCCATGCCACCCATAAGCAATCAATTCGTGTTGTGGTGCGTAATCCATTCGACCGATGACGGCATGTGTTTTTACCCAGATAAGCAGTTGGGCAAATTTTAATCCTGCATCGTGCATTCCATCACGAAGAGCAAATATCATTTTGTCTGAATTGAAGATGTAAAAACTATTCTTGCGATCTAGGTGTGGTCGAATTGCTTCAATCCAGTCACGAGAAAAAGTTCTATACTCCAGATCACTTTGCAGATGGTCATTTAAGATTGGCTTATTCTTAGCGAGAGTTTTGAATCCTTCTTTGCTTTCAGCTACTGCCACTCCGTAGGGAGGATCTGATATCACTGCCTTTATCTTGTGCTTACCAACGAGCTTTGCGATCATGTCTTTATTGCGAGAGTCTGCACACAATAAAAAATGCGAGCCTAATTGAAATGCATCCCCGTATTTAATTAAGTTTGGTGACTTTTTCATCGGATATGTTCTTAAATCTATTAATAATTACCTGACAGAAAACTGGCTCGATCTCTGCAAGGAATGCTCGACGTTTGAGAGACTCACAAGCCACGAGGAGACTTCCTGATCCTGAAGTTAGATCAAGAATCGCATCGCCGGGCTTACTGCATCGCCTGATACTTTTTTCGTATAAGGTCGGGGGCTTCATAGTAGGGTGAAGGTATTGAGAACTCGGCAATCTTTTCACGAGCCATATCTGGAACATGTCCAACATATCCTCGATTAGTCTATTTCCTGAAGATATCTCTTTATTTTGGAACTCAGTGAGGTTTTTTATTTTGTCAGAAAGATAAGGCTTTCCTCGCACGCCATACATACATAGCTCCACAGCACGATTAAAGGCAATTTTAGGAGTTGGATTATGTTGTGACTTTGCCCATAGACAAAGTCGCTTGAAATCAATACCAACCATCTTGAAAACATCCTGCATCGTTCCAAGATATTTTTCATCAAGCCATGCAAAAGCATGGCAATCGTTCTTCGATACCCCTAGTGCATTTTTTAAGATACTCGCAAGAAACTCCTTGTACTCAGCATCTGATTTTTTATCATTGATTGACCCTCCGTAATTCTGCTTGCCCCCTAATCCTGCCGAGTAATCCACGCCTATGTTATATGGAAAATCTATATTGATGAGATCTATCCTCTCAGAACCCACTAGCTCAATAACGGTTTCTTTTTTAGTACTATCTCCACAAATTAAAACGTGACTCCCGAGTGAAAATTTGTCACCCAATTTTATGTCAGTTTTTTGAGCTTCCTTCAGTTCCTTTTCAAGATCAATATCATCGTCATCTACTTCGAGGTTGTCATCAAAAATATTTGAAAGATCGAATGAATCAAAACCCGCAGTAAGGAGTTCATCCAGATCAAAATCTC
>JACCDT010095810.1_pt1 | contig 15218 bp, 26 predicted proteins | sample 7446291 | NCBI WGS metagenome assembly JACCDT01 (sample SAMN15323446, study PRJNA562643) | freshwater metagenome | isolation source: river surface water | place: USA:Blue River Watershed | collected 2017-08-17
ACCCCAGGAATCTGGCTCGCCCATATGATGGCGGCGACACGCATTAGGTGCGACTTGCCGCCACCCGCCGCGCCACCATACAATACTTCTTGAGCATCCGTGTGAAGCGCTAGAGCCTGTCTAGGATAAAGCTGCAGATTGATCTGAAGATCACTCATCAGGCGATTCAGGCTCTATGTCGATTACTGGATTCTCCTGATCGTCCACCGATAGATTCACGGTGACTTTATCGTTAGTTAACTGAACCGCCCGATTATCAACGATGTTGACGTTGATGGAGGGGATCTTGTTCTTGTCAGTCGGATCAAGGTCGCCAATCATTCTGGCTAGTAATTCGTAAGCCTTTAGCCTCTCTCCGGGCTTGGCCTTAGGATTGATCGCTTCCTTGAATATGCCCATCATGATCGTGTCCTTCTTGATAGTGAGGGACGCGCCCTGAATGGACAGTTCAGTAGACACAGCTTTGAGGATCTCGGGCCGACTAGCGAGCTTATGGGCCGCTACGAACGGATCGAGTTCCTCAATAGGGAAAATTGTAGAGAAGGCTCTAGAATAATCGAAGTCTACAATTAGCTCTAGTACAAATCTAAGCTCCTGATCGGTGATACCGTACCCGGCTCTAATCCGTTGAATATCATCGGGGTCATCCAGGTAAGTCCGGATGACCATTTCGTTGAAGGACATTAGGTAGATTCACGAATGATCTCAACGGCTTTCTTGATCTTATCCTGGCGGAGCAAGCGATAAGCCGCGCTGCTCTGTGCACCTGGGGTGGAGTGGGTATAACCGGCCTCCCGCACTGCCCTCATCCCGTTGCCGTGAGAGGCATAGGCCGAGCAGAACGCGAATTGCAAAGATGTGAGAGGGTATTGACCCTCAATCCTCGTGTTCAAGTCATCGAGAGTCATAGTATTCTCCTATCCTCACGATTATCCCACCATGTGGATATGGTCAGTGTCAATCATACCAGGAACAAATTAATCTTTTTGCTTGGCCTTCCTTATGCCATCAATGATAGCAGCGCTGACTTCTTGCTTGCGCTGCAAGGCGGCGACGATCTGACTGTCAATCGGGTTTAGTACGAAATCGATATACTGGCAGGTATTCTTCTGACCAATTCTGTGGATTCTGTCCTCGGTCTGTGACCGCGTGTCCAGTGAGAACGTATTTTCATAGAACGCCGCCACGTGGCACCATCCGGCCTTCTCCGATCCGATCAAGGTGTGACCGTACTTGGCGCTATCCATCTGAACTATGCAGACCCTATGGTCTTTGTAGTTATTAAATTTGTCCTTCTGTTCTTCAATCTCTTCCGACGTCATTCCACCCCTGATGAAGGTCGGATTGTAGTCTTTGAGCCGTTCCAGCAGCATGTCAATCGATCGCTTGAACGTGCAGGGAATCAGTACCTTGCTGGTAGTCTGCTCCAACAGATCCTCGATTTCCTTCATCTTGGGGGAGCCGCCATCTAATTCGACGACGTTGCCAGAATCCGAGATCACAAATCCTGAGGCGATCTGCTGCAGCTTGATCAGCTTGGTGATGACGAGTTGGACCGAAATCTCTTCGTCCTTCTCAGATATGTAACTGTATAGGTCTTGCTCGATTTCTTGGTAAAGTTGCTTCTGCAGCTTGCTCATCTCAAGCTGACGAGTGGTATACATCTTCTCTGGGAGATCGAGCCATTGATCTTTCTTGGCCCGAAACCCGCAGTCATTTACGATCCTGTTGAGCCACTCTTCATTCTGCACCCCGATCACTTGCTTGCCCATGAAGCCGCCGAGAGAGCAGAACGTGTAACGAAATGGGTGATAAGCCATCTTCGGGATGGCATCTAAAAATGTTAACTGTGCCCACATGTCGTGCGGGCCTTGCGGTGCAGGATTCCCAGAAAGAGCCAGCCGCTTCTTGGCGAGCTTGCGGAGACGCAGTGCCGCCTTGGTCCGCAGCGATTTTGGATTCTTGATCTGAACGCTCTCATCCAACACCAGCATTGTCGGATAAGCTGTCATGACTTTCTCTAGATACTCTTCGCCCTTACCTACCCCAATAGCTTCATAATTGATGGAGATCAAGAAGGGCGCTTTGACTTTGCGCGGGTCCTTTGGGACGTCTGGCCACATGTATTTAGTGACGTTGACGCCCCACTTGTCGGCCTCTGTCAACCAGTTGGGTTTAAGTGAATTAGGACACACTACCACTAGTCCTGCCACTTCACTTTTAATTACAGCGTCAACAAACACGTTGAGAGAAGTGCCGGTCTTGCCCAGCCCCATCTCCAGCCACAGGCCGAAGGCTTTGTGTTCAACGGCCCGGCGTGTAGCTTCCGCCTGGACGTCGAACGGCTTACCCTTCAAGTGCCAGATCGGCAGGATCTCATTCATATGGGAATAACCCCTTTGAGCAATTCACCCGCCGATTCTAGCTGAGGATCGAGAACTCCGTCCTGTCCCTCCCATTCGTCGCGGATCGCTCCGTTGATGAGGAACATGAGGTTCTGCCGCTGTCGCAATGGATAGCTATTGAGACTCTTGACCAGCAGCGCGTAGTTGGAGAGCAGCGCAGATACCACTCCCTGATTTCCGAGTCGGCGTTCCGATACCAAGAATAGTACCGCCTCAAGTAAGTCGGCGGTCTTCAACATGTGTCCGATAGTCGGATCGTCGTCGTTATTTGGGTTGCCCCCGAACCGACGCTCATATACCGAATTCTCGTATTCATCCAGCTTGGCACCATCCACTGTCGCCCGCTTGAAGGGGCCGGGCATGTCGCCCGACTCCACTTCCGGCCAATCGTGGCTGAGACAAGCCCGCATCAGCGCCGCTCTATCGCCGTCCCACCCAAGGATACCGGCAATCTGATCGGCATAGATGGCGACCAATGCCGAATGTTCCATGACCGACTGCTGTTGAATCAGTCGGACAATGGACCATCTTGGGACGTGAGTAAGAGTCCGGAGACTCCTACTGAACGGCTTATGCGGCATTAACGGCACCATTCACAGCGTTTTTCTTCCACTGGCGCTTCGACACCTCCGCCCAAGTGCCGTTCACGATGCTGGCATAATCGCTGCCCATCATGTCGGACAAGGCGTACATTGCCTGAGTCACCTTGTGAAGGTACGATTGCTTGTTCTTGGTGTGATCTTCCGATACCCTGATCTTTTGCTCGGACTTGAGATGGGCGTGATTGATCTTACCGAGATACTTCATTGCCTCAATCACCATGTCCTTCGGTCCATTCAGGACAGCATTCATCGCCACCTGGGACCCTAGGTATTCGAGATCATCCAGGGCCGACATGTCGAGCTTCTCACGGGCTGCGTAGTCCATCGAGAACACCGCGATGTCCCCAATGGCGTCCTCGATCTTGGCGCGGTCGTTGTGCGCCAGCGCCTCAAGCAACTCACCGAATTCTTCGGCCAGTCCGAGCAACGGTCGGTAAGACGGCTGTTCGCCAAAATTACCGTAGGACCACTCGTACACTTCCGGGACGAGCTTAGAGAATACCACCTGTTCCATAACCTGTTCCCTTATTCCGCTGCTGCGCGCCGCTTGGAGTGCAGCCAAGCACTGGCCTGTTCAAGAGTCTCGACCACATCGGTGGTCGAAGGACCCAACCCGAACACTTTCTGCGGGATTACCCCAGTCTCGCGCTCCTGTGCACCCATCGTGCTCAACATCGTGAACAGGTCGTCGGGAGCTTGCAGGTAGTTGACGAAATTCAGGAAGACATGGGTGGGCCGGATGCAATCGAGGCTGTCCCGATACTGCTTGCGCGAGAAGGTGAAGATCCGCCGCACCCGCTTGGTCACTGTGGTGACTTCGGCCTTCTGACCGAGTTCCTCCCAGGTCACTTCACGCTGATCATCGTAGCAGTCGCCGCTGTAACCTAGCTGCTCACCGTCCTGCACGATATTACCGACGCGGATCGGGTAGGTCCGATTGGTCATAATGATGTTGCCAATGAACCTGGGGCTGATCCCGGCATCGCTCAGCCCTTGACCAGGGGAGACGATGCGCGACGTGGTGTTGGGGTACCACGGCTGATCGTTGCCGAGTGAGAATCCCTGCGGGACCTCTACCATCACTCGCTTGCCACGGCTCAGTTCGCGGTTCAGATTCAGGATCTGAGTGTACTGGCGGAGCATCGGGTGATTCTTGACCACTACGCCTTCGCGCATGACCTTGCGGGCCAGTGCCCGCCCCACTCCCTTCTGCGTCGAGGCGATCTTGGTCGCACCGGACGTCTTGGACTTCTCGTAGTCCTTATCTTCCTGAGTAATCACCGCCGCATTCGGGTGGATCACTAAGCGACCGGGCTCGATCTTGAACTCTTCGATCTCCTTCATCAGGATCTCGGGATCGATGATCGCACCCGCATTCAGGTAAATCACCGCGTCACGATTGATGATACCGGCAGTCGGCATGTGAAACGTGACGAAGGTGGTGCCATCCGGCAGGATGGTAGTGTGACCGGCGTTGGCCGAGGCGTTGGTGACCGCGAAGTCCACCGGGCTGTGCTGCGCGATATAGGCAGCGATCAGCCCCTTGCCGGTACTGCCGTATTGACCATCGATCAGCACGGTAGCCTTGCCCGGCTGATTGAAGTCTTCGAAGATACTAGATTGCATTAATTCTCTCCTGCGTCAAATTGAGCGCGGCCAACGGGCCAAAATGAAGCATCGCCGCCCGGTCATACGCCGCTGCTGCTTCCGCTTCGTCCACGAACGACCCAAGACTATATTTTGTGCCGTTAACCTGTATCTGGGCTAGCCATTTGTTGCCCCTCCTAAACACTCCTTTGTACTCGGAAGTTCCGCCCCGGCTGCTCTGCGCGGCGTTATTGAGCGTCGGCGTCACCACCTCAAGATTACGAAGACGGTTATCGAGTGTATTGCCGTTGATGTGATGAACGACAAGACCGTTGGGAGGCGGCTTGAGGAAGACATGCATTGGGAACGTCGAAGTCTCCCCTTTATGGGGGAGTCTATGCTTAACCGTGTCGAGGGTGCGCGGCGAGATTTTCGACCTAGCATATGGCACTCCTCGATTGTTAAGGCAAGCGTACCACGGCAATCCCCTGACCATTTCCAGAGCATCGGCGCATACCAGCACCCGATACCCAAGGGTCAACGGGAACGTGTATCCGTCCGCAGTTTTACGGATTCGGATGGGTACAGGCATGATTTAGCGAGGGTCCTGCTGCTCTACCCATTCTAACAGCCGCTCTACCTGAGGGACGAGATGGCTAAGGTCTGCCCCCACTGTCGCCGGGTTTTCGATCCGGAAAATCGGTCGATCATCCTGGATCGGCCCGCGCGAGTCGTATACTCTACCTTCTTGATGGACTTCGCAAAGGACGATGCGCGGGCAGGGCTTGCGCGCCAGTAGCGTGTTGAACTGGTGCTGCTTGCCTACCGACTCGATCACGAACTTGGGGTGATCAACGTTATAGACCCAATCGGCAATGGGAGAGGTCCACAGATCGTTACGAAATTCGTCCAGTTGCCCGATATAAATGTAGAGATCGCGGGGCGTCTTGCCGCCGAGGATCGCCTGAGGAGTGTCCTTCTCTTCATCCTTGAATTCATGGCGCACGATCTGGTGCGCGTACTTCTTGATCTGTGCAGAGATCGAGAGAGATTCCCACTGATTGCCAGTGATCTGATTGATTATATTGATCACTGTATTCTTACCGGCACGCGGTGGCCCGAACAGCCCTAGCAAAGTCTTCATTGGGTCCCTCTTGTCTCAGGAGACATACCCTACCACACCATAACTGGGCAGACAACACGCGGTTGGGAGCATGTCCTGATTGTCATGCTAACATGGGTATGGTAAGATGGACATATGGCAAACTCAGAACGCGACTTCCAGACCGAACTAATCAAGACCTTCAAGGAACATTCCTCTAAAAAGGGATTCGCGGTCAAAATCTCCGATAAATTCTTCAGTGGGGTGGTGGATCTAAACGCCGCGCTATTAGGTCGCTCGGCCTGGATCGAATTGAAATATGAAGTCAGACCGAAAATGGAGAAGACTCCGATCCGAGTGGATCTGACTAAAGCTCAACGTAACTTTATTCGAGTCCAGCAGCGCTGTGATTGTTTCGCCGGGTGGGCGCTGTGCGTCAAGAACCCCGATCGGTCGTGGTCACTTTACGCCGGGACCGATCCGGAGATTGAAGCAGTGACTCCTGCAGACTTGGTGACTGTCCGGAAGACTGGCGGCACCTGGGACGTCGAGGCCCTGATGGTCAGGATTTGCGGCTCGCTACCAACTTCCTGAGTTCATCAGCGACTTCCTGCATTACAGGGTTCCAATCTCCCCATTGCTTCTGGCCAAAGATTCGCATGGCCGGATACCACCGAGTGGTGGGCTGATTTTGCATCCAGCGCCAGCACGAATCGAAGCGCGATAGTGTCCAGGTGGGAATTCCCATGCCCGCCGACAAATGACAGGATGAAGTGTCCACCGAAATCAGCAGATCAAGTTGCGCCATGGCTGCAGCGGTGTCTAAGAAATCGGGGCTCGGTCCCTTAAGATCAATCGGCTGGAGATGTTCTGGCAGCTCAAGAACGTCTCCTGCAGGAGTTCCGTACTGCATCGAATAAAAATCGACCCCCTCGACTTCCAGAATCGGGGTCCATTGGCTCAACTTAGTGGATCGCCGCATATCGGTATGCAGCAGCACGGGATCGTACGTCCTACGCTCTCCCGCCCACACTAGCCCTACCTTTAATTTGTTAGACTTAGCTGTTTTGAGCTTCCGCTTCTTTACGATATCCTTGGGTATATCAAAATAATTCTTGTTAGGGATCGTATTGAGCGTCGTCTGGAACAAATACGGTAGATCGAGCATCGCGCACTCATAAGGAGTATCTTGCATTCTCCTTTCGTGCACTGATTTGACCCCAGGTAATAGCTTGAGGAGATCGTGTAGCGGCTTCGGGGCTACTACGTGAACTTCTGAGGCAATCTTGGCCAAGAACGGAAGATATCGGCAGAAGTGGAGGGTGTCGCCATATCCTTGTTCGTGGTGCACCGTGACCGGCTTGGCTACCACGCTTTTGAGAGAAAGCAGTCTTTCTCCCTTGATCTTCGGCACTGAATCCTGGAATTGAGGAATCCGATTGCGCAGCTGGTACAATGCCCATCCATTTAGATAATCACCCGTGGCGAGCAGCACCAGACTATAATTGAATGCTCCTTCGATCAGGAAGGCCGGATTCTTCATCGCAACCTCCCCCACCACCTTGGCTTCCTCAATCTGCCCAGTGTCCATCAACACCGGAATAAGGTTGCACATCGTGGTGACATGATCAGGCTTGAGCCTCACCACTTCCTTGTAATACTGGATAGCCGAATGTGGATTGCCCAAGAACCGGTAGCAATTACCGAGATTATTAAGGGCCGTTACGTTGAGAGGATCCATTTCCAGGTATCTCTTGTACCAAAGAATGGCAGCCTCGTATTGCCTGCGCAAGGTCAGACAATAAGCTATAATATAGTAATACTCTTTAGAATCAGTGTATCGCAACCGATCTACGGCGATCCTCTCGGCTTCCTGGGCAAATCCAGTCTCGGCCAAATAATCACACAACACGCACCATCTCTCGTCGATCAAGGGGTTGATCGCTAAAGATCTGCGAATGTACGGAATTCCGGCTTCGGGACGTCCAGAATTGGCCAAACTCTGGCCCATCATGAACATCAAATCAGGATCTGAACTGAATCCTGGGATCTTGGAGACGTTGTTGACGACCCAAGAATAATCAGAGGCCAAAAATCGGCCTCTGATCTGTTCGTGCAAGTACACGCAAAACTCCTATTAGGCGTCTTTAGCCTTAATATGACGCACCGACTGCTTCGGTCCGGTGGCCTTGTGAGCCATCGAATTTTCCGGGCTCTTCGACTGGAACGTATTCACAGCCGGTCGAGCCAGCGGAGGATTGATCCGTGTCGGGGTGCGCGGGAGACGGGTCCCACCATATGCGCTCATCATGGTGACTGGCATCTCACTTCTTACCAAAGGGCTTGGCAGCGCCGGGGAACGGAAGCTTACCCTTGGCAGCGGGAGCCTTGGCGGGCGCACCCTTGGCCGGGGCCGAATTCTTGCCCATGGCGGGCTTCTTGGTGCCGCCGCCCTTCGCCTTGTTCATCATGACCTACTTCCCCTTCTTCGCGTTACGAGAACGAGTGCGTTTGGCGGCACGGTCGCCCTCGGAGAGAGCGATGGCGATAGCCTGAGCGCGGGACGTGACACGGGAACCGGAGGAAGAACGTAAGGAGCTATCCTTAAATTCTCCCATGACACGGGAAACCTTGCTCTGTCGAGCGGCCTTGATGCTAGCCATGCTGGACCTCCGAGAAGACTAAAGTGACACAGAAAAATCGGCTGGACAATATCTAATTCTCAGTCGCGTAGCACCGAAATCTCCGATAGAATTCGGGAAAAGTTATATGGGGCTTGCGTAAATAGATATAGAATGGGGCACACGCGCAATTGGGTTCATGTAAGTGCTCAAAGTCATCCGAGACGAGAGTATGAATCAACAACTCTGACTCGGTAGGAGATGCCTGATAAGCCTCATAGAGATCTTTTTCTAAGGTCGAGCCGGGCTGGACCATTAACGAATAATGATTAAGAGGCACCGCCATGTGACGATGAGAACAGGAGATGAGAGAGGAGTCAAGTGACACGGTGTGATGTGGTTGGTTATACTAAATACCTAAGGAAAAAGAGGAGTATATGTCGCTCAAACAATAGAAATATTAGGGGGAGTGCATTATACCCAACCCATATGGGTATATTATCGAACCATCTCCGTTCTTATATGTGGCCCCCGCGCGCGACGAGAGCATTCGGGGGGACCGCATGGCATATCTTTGGAGTTTCAACATGAAAATGCCTACTACTAAGAACCGCAGCACGTTGATTCAGCGCATTCGCGCGAAAATCGACGCTGAGTTCGCAGCACGCAACCTCAGCCCCGAGACGCTCGCCGCCCTTGACGCAACGCGCGGCATGGGTGGTACGCTCATGGTCGAAATGTTTTGCGCGGTTGGTCGCCGTGCAGATCGCCAGCCAATGACCAGGGCCGAACTGGCAGTTCACTACAAGATCGAGGTTGGCACTGTTAGCAAGTCGATCAACCGCCACCTTGACCGCGTTGCTAGCGTTCTCGCCGCCGAGATTTTCCGTCAATCAATCTGAGCGGGCTTCGTCCCGCTCATCATCCATCAATAGGAGGTAAAAAAGCAATGCTCGCAATGAGCGTTTATGCTTGGATCGATAAGGACCCGTGCGAAAACGGGTCCGAGCGCCTGATGAAGGTGCTTGATCGTCGCGGCGTGAGTTGCCCCTACGCGAAGCTTTCCCTTGGCGACTTCTTCATCTATTCCGGTGGGGTAGAGTTCGCCGCGTGGGGTGTCGGAGCGTACCGCTACTCTTTCAAGGACATGATGATCTTCTACCGTGAGGTTCTCCTTCCGGTGGTTCGTGAACGTGTTCTTCGCCTTACCAACAATCCCGTCCTCTTTGACGCGATAGAAACATCGACGACCACCATTGGTCGCGTTGTTCCCGATTTTCCTGGATCGATTGAGGAGGCAAACACGATGATCGCCTCGCTCGACCGCCTCCGCGAAGATGCAGATGGAGCGATAGAAGATGAAGACTTCGTGCCTTCCTTTCTCGGTCTTTCTTTTTCTGAGTCCGCTGCTTCAAAGCGTTCGCGCATCGTAGAGGCAGTAGCAATTTGCGGCCTCGCCAACAGTACCAACGCAGGCGAGTTGTTCAGCGCGGCGATCGATCTTATCTGCCGCCTCGACGCGGACCCTCGCGCGGCATTTCGCTCAATAGCGCGCCGCGTGGTGGCAATCTCTCCCGGCCTCATCTAACATACACACATCAACCTGGGCGAGCTTCGACTCACCCTCTTTCCACACAGGAGATAAACAATGACTCGCATCGGCGCTTTCATTTTCGGTACGACCAGCCTCGTGGCTTCTTGCCTCTTGGGCTGGCACCTCAACGGCTTCGTCTTCGAAGTCTTCGCTAAGTACTTGATGACGTACGAGGTGAATAGCGACCTCAAGTACAGCGTCACGATGGTGCTGGCTCTGATCGTTAGCGCTATCGCAACGGAAGCTTTCTACAAGTTCGCGTTCACCCGGCCCAAGATCGAGATCATCCTTCCAGAGTCCGAGGCCAATAGCCCCAAGTTCGAAGTCGAGCATCCGGTGTACGATGCGGACGGCAACAAGATCGGCGTCACAACGGTTCGATACTAATCGGAACGGGCCAAAACGGGAGGGCGGGCTTCGGCTCGCCCCTACCCCCGAACGTACCGATGTTGGTACGTTCGGGGGTGGGGATTTTCCCACCACAACGAGGAGATCGTGTCATCTCAGACACATCAAAACCCAACGTCGTCTACGAAGTCTACGGAGACTTTGATCCCGCAAACCGGATCGAGTCATGGTTCAGCCAATTGGCCGTATGCGCGCGGACCCACTTCCGGCACGATCTGGCCATGAAGGAGGCCAAGTACTGGGTGGACGGCACTTTTGAGCCGGGCTGCTCTCATCCGTTCGAGGAAGTCGAGGACGGTTACGAACAATACATCGACGGCATCCTCACCTTGCGGGTTAAGGTTCGGATAGCTAGCCCCGAGCTTGCGGCGAAGGTCAATACATACTTCGCTAAGTATTGGGATTGATCACAACGGGGCGGGTTTCGACCCGCCCCAACAACGAGGAGTGAGTGTCATCAGCAGCATAAATCTAGAATCTCTCGGAATTACGTGGGACCCTTCATGGGGTCCAGAACCCGGTGTCGAGACTGGATGCCGAGTTTGGCACATGACCAAGACCATGACTCAAGCCGAATCGATCATGAGCGAGATGACGATTCGGTTGGGACGTAATGTTATGAACCGGAAGTTGAGGCTGGCCCACGTTAGCCTAACTTCTGATGGTTTGGGCAGTGCGATGCTCATTTTGATCGGTCGAGATGCCGGTGAAGAAGGTTGTCTCTTGGAACTAGAAATCGATCCGGAGACGGCTCTGGAACCCGATCCCTCCGAAGAACACCCCGATTGGATGGTTTCTCAGGAGCCCATCAAGATTCTCCGGGTGATCTCCGCTACGCCTGTTACAGCGAGGATCTAATCTACAGGGAGCGGGCTTCGGCTCGCCCCTACCCCCGAACGTACCAGTGTTGGTACGTTCCGGGGTGGGGATTTTCCCACCACAACGAGGAGACTAAACATGGCCAAAAAGGCCAAAAACACCCGTAAGGAGAAGCCGATGGAGCGATTCATCGTAATGATTTACGATCTGTCCCAAGACAACGGAGTCGGGGCCGGACCGTACAATACGTTTGAAGAAGCCGACGTCGCCGCGATGTGGGCCTTGAATCAGGCCCTTGCCCGAGACGAATTTGCCAATGCCACGATGACGGTGGTTCCTTGGCATCTGATGGACAATCGCGGCAACGCGAGCATCCTCTACGTTGAGGAAGAGCCGGTCAGGGCGGTGGTCATCTACTTCGAAGGAGTGGGCGTTTACTCCACCGCCTCGATGAAAGAGATCGGGCGTCGTGCCCGCTTCAACATGGAATGCATGCCGGTCGAGCCCGGCGTTCACTAATTCAACCGGGGCGGGCATAATGCCCGCCCCACTTCAACGAGGAAAAAGACAATGAATCGCATGAGCAAGACGGCAAGCACGGTCAACACGCTGCTGGGCGAGCGTCGCTTCGTCCAGATGAGCAATGACTGCACGCGCTTCCTCAAGAAGAGGAGCGCGAAGGCAGAGCGTCACGCGGCCCGTCAAGAGGCCAACGAGCAGGTGATGGGCTTTGACCTGTCGTGGTCCCAGGAACCGGTCGAACAGCCTCCCGTGACCACGCGGATGGCATACGTGGCGGTGGACAGGGCAAAAGGTCGCCAGAGCTTCGACGTTTTCGTTGATTCCATCGAGGTCTTTGAGCAGACGTTCTACGTCGAGCCGACCGATTCATCGGAGGACGACTCGGACGATAACGGTAATTACTTCATCTTCTCCATCGGCAAGTACATCGAGCCGGTGAACGGTGACTCCGCTTCGTATGAGCATCTCTATCTCAAGGTGTTCATCGCGAACAACTACGAAGAAGCCTTTGATGCAGCGTTCCGTTACTGCGAGGCTAACGACCTCGTATTCAACGACGCTTACAAGTACATTGCTGAGCAAGTTAAAGGCTGAAATGGAGGGGCGGGCTTCGGCTCGCCCCCATCCCTGAACGTATCAATGATGGTACGTTCAGGGATGGGGATATTCCCATCGTTAGCATGGAGAGAGAACATGCAGAAGTACAGCAAAGAAACCACTGAGACTCTGGCGGTCCTGCGTGGCACCGGGTTTCGATGGACCATCGAGACGGTCGTTGATCGTAGGGTCGAGCTTCACAACGAGGTGGTTCGACTCAACGGTAAGGTCGAGATCCACTTCGTGGCTGAGGTCGATTCTTACGGCAACATCAGCGACTGGGGCAATCCCGACATGAAGGCGTCCAAGCTCGATCGTCGAGACTTCTTCCTGAATGCCGATGGCGAGATCGTCAAGGGCGTCGTGAAGAAGTAAGCACAACAGGGGCGGGCTTCGGCTCGCCCCACTTTAACCACAACGAGGACAAGATGAACGATAAATTCCTTATGACCATTTGGTCCACACTTTCCGTGCACAGTCTTTACGACAGCTGGTTCGAAGGGGCCAGTTCGGAGAGGCTGATCATTAACGCCCTCGCTTGCGCGGCGATGGTTGTTGCCGCCTTCAAGTCCAACTGATAGGAGAGAGCAAATGAAATTCGAAAAGCACGGCGGCATGTGGTTCTGGCGGATCGGTCGCCTGGGAGGGACGTTCTACGTCACTCGCAAGCAGGTCAAGCGGGCTAAGCTGGCTTGGTGGCCGCAGGTGCTTCGTCGCCGCAAGAATACGGCAATCGCGACGGTCATTGTTGGGGGCTTCTGCCTCTACCTCAAGACCTTGGTGTGACGAACAGGAGGTAGTGTGGCGCGACCTCCTGTGCTAACATTGAGCGCCACCACAACGAGGAGACATACTATGGACATTACCATTCACGCCTGGGATGATGAGGGCAACCAGATCGACGTCTACCACATGGAAGTGGACGACGAGTTCTTCTCTCGCGTCAAGACGGGAGACGAGGAGACGATCAGGGGCGTCATCCACCGCATGGTCGAACACGATAATGGCGAGAAGATGGAAAAGGTGACGGACCCGGAGAAGATGGACCGGATCGCGGCCTTCTACAGCAACGGCGTTTACAGCGCCGTGATCGTGTTTGTGATGTATTACTGCGACTTCACGGTCACCCTGAATATCCTGAAGGGTACCGAGAAGCCTGCGGTGAAGTTCTGAGTTCCTTAGGGGGCGGGCATAGGGCTCGCCCCCGCTTCAGCAAGAGAGGCTGACATGACCAACAATACCAGCGTTTACAGCACCTACGGCATCGAGTGGCTGGAAGGCCCGGTGACGAAGCAGACGGACCCGAACAATCGATTCATGTCCAACGTCATCAGCAACATTCGATTCCAGACCAACGCGAATGAGAGCATTCCCGATTGGGTTCTGCTTCGCGCCTACTACAATGGTGGCGGTGCCGAAGCTGAGAATGACGGGCGCGATGCCTTCGTGGAGTGGATGACGGACCTTTACAAGGAATATATGGAAGCTCGCGACATGACGGAGTGCCTGGATGAGGACATTCCCGAGCCCGAATATACCGGGCCATGGATGGTGTCCTTCTGCAAGGCCGAGCAGAGCTACGGCGGTCCCGAGGAAGGTGGTTGGTGGTACACCACCTACAGTCCGAGCGACAGCGAAGCCTGGGAACTGAACAAGGAGCATAACGCGCTCCAGGTGTTCTGGGACCGGGACGCGGCTGTGAAGCACATGCAGTCGCTTCTGCCGATCTGCGAAAAGATCAACGCAGGTCGCCCGCCGATTCACTCCACGCGCAGCTACGGAGTGATCGAGGTGCGGGTTTACGAGGGGTGGCCTTCCTACGAGCCAAAGACCCGTCCGTACTACGAGTAACCAGTAAGAGCAGGGGCTTCGGCCCCTGCTTCCCCCTGTTCGCCTCGCAATGCTGTGAGACGAACAGGGGGTGGCAGGACGTCACCCCGCGTGCTAGGATGGTCTTGGTGCGCGATGCTTAACAACGAGGATAATATAATGATTCGCAACTTCATCTGCGTGAAGATCTCCGACGAAAGCGCCGAGGACGGCGCTCGCGAGGTCCAACTCCCGGCTGTTTGGGAGATCTGCGATAAGTGCCGTGGGAATGGCTCCCACTCTCTCGCCATTGGTGCCATCACCGCCGACGAGTGGAACGGTCCTGATTGGTCCGAAGAGGAGAAGGAGGATTACCTCAACGGAGCCTACGATCAGGAGTGCGAGGACTGCAAGGGCAGCGGCAAGGTCCAAATTCCGGACGAAGATAAGTGCGTGACCGACGATCACAAGGCCGCGCTTAAGTCGCTGCAGGACGACGCTGAATATGAGGCGGAGTGCCAGGCCGAACGTCGCCAGATGGAACGGATGGCCGGTTACTACTGATATTTATAGGGGAGGGCATGGTGCCCTTCCCTTCACTCAACGAGGAAACAAGATGATGATCACTCTGTGGATGCACACGAACGAGCATGTGGACGGCTGCCACGTGATTTCGCTGTACGAGAATCGCGACACGGCATACGATCGAATGAAGGACTTCATCGGGCACGATGAGTTCAAGTACGGTGCCGACGCCCTCAAGTCCGAAGACGGCGATTTCTCGTGCATTGCCCCGGTCCATCTTGAGGACGACGAGAGGCTCGATTGGGAAATCAAGAGCTTCGCCAACGAATCTCCGTTCGTCTGGGTCAAGGTCAGCGGCACCGCCGCCGAAGCCCTTGCGCTGTGGCGCGAACAGGAAAAGGAGACGCGCAGCAAGCTCCGTCTTCGCTTCGTCGAGGTCAATCGCGTCACGATTGACTTCTGAAATCAACAGGGGCAGACATTGGGTCCGCCCCATATTCCAGCGAGAGAGGCTGAAATGACTCAATATAATGATCACGTGGTTAAGTGGGCAGTGGCCAATTACAAGGCAGCAGAAGCTGAATACCGGAAGATGGAAGCCGGTATGCAGCGCTCAATCGACATGGA
>JACCDT011352595.1_pt1 | contig 15212 bp, 12 predicted proteins | sample 7446291 | NCBI WGS metagenome assembly JACCDT01 (sample SAMN15323446, study PRJNA562643) | freshwater metagenome | isolation source: river surface water | place: USA:Blue River Watershed | collected 2017-08-17
TTCATCGAAAGCCATAAAAACCAATCCTTGGTCGACCTGAGAATCAGGGTTGAAATATATTAACCCATCTGGTCTAATTTATCCAATCTTGATTGGGGAGGCTGCCATGGCCAGACCTGCCGGAGCCCGTAACGTTCAATTCGATCAGCGCCGTAACGCGTTGATTTCAAAGGCTCAAGAGCGTCTCGCTCTGCAATCGGGCGAGCCTCCGAGTTTTCGCGAACTGGCTTTGGCTGCCGGGGTCAGCGTTGCCACCCTGCGCCACTATTTCGGCACTCGAGAGGCTCTGATCAAGGCCGTCTTCGCGCATTACGTCGAAGGCGGTGAACGTCATCTCAAACGCACGCGAGAGATCGACGACACGGAAATCGATCTCGAGGCCTCTCTCAAAGATTTCCTGACTCGCATCGTGCGAGGCTGGACCGAGGGCGTCATCGGTTCGCTACACCGCATCGGTCTTGCCGAGGGTTTGAGACACCCGGGTACGGCGCTCGATTATCTGCAGGACGTCCTCGAGCCGACCCTCCAAGCACTCGAGGCGAGACTGGCCTCTTATGTGTCTCGCGGAGAGATCGTCGAAGGTGACATGCGGCACGCCGCTCTCATGCTGCTCTCGCCCCTGCTCCTCGCACTACTGCATCAGCATGATCTCAAAGGCGCGCGATGCCGTCCGCTCTCGCTGCCGACGCTGATCGACGAGCATGTCAAAGTATTTCTTCGCGCCTACCGACGCGATGCTCACCAGGTATAACGCACCCGATAGCGCACCACCGTCTCGCCGTCCTTCGGAAGTTTCGTGACGAACTGAATCTGACGAGCATCGAGCTTCGTCGATTCCTGACTCTGCTTGACGAGCTTCCATTGCGCCGTACGAAACAGCGGCTCGACGATCGTCACCTCGGCCGTCTCGTTCTTGCGGTTTCGCACCGTCAGTTCGATTTCCTCCTCGAGCCAACGCGCGCGGGTGTCGATTGTGAAATCGACCTGACGCCGCTCGCCCACGATGTCGAAGGCGGTGCCGAGTTTGATACGCACACGCTCGTCTCGCGGAGTGTGGTCGATTCGATCTTCCCCGACGAATTCGAGGCTGCCATCTGCGTCGTCGAGTTGTGACACGCGGATACGCCCTGCCGGAAGTGGTACGCCAAGTCCGTTGGCGCGCTCGTTTTTGAATTCGAGAAAGACGTCGACGGAACGACTCGAAGAGACACCGAAATCGCGATCGAGAAAGAGTCCGCCGAACCCCGCCTCGGCACTTCTATAGATCAACAATTTTTTAGCGGGTATTTGCCGCACCTGCTCGAAGAGCTCGATCTGTCGGGTCGAGTTGTCCGGCAGGTCGGTGCGTCGTCCCAGGGTGTAGAGGTGGTACTCGGAGAACGACTTCTCAGAGAACCCCGCTTCATCTGCCGCCGCTGTGACCATCGTCGCAGCGGCGACCGATCGCAGGCGATTTTGCGGTGCGGCACGCTGTACATCTCCTGCCACGAGTTTCAGTCGCGCGTCTCGATAAGACGCACCCGAGAGATTGACGATGCTGACCCATGCAGAAAAATCGAGCGTGCCACTGTTGGTATCTCGACCGGGCTTGAAGACGAGGTTGTAGTCGGACCACCAGGTGATTCCACCGGTTTCGTACGACACCCTCGTCCGATGCTTACCTGCCCGCGGCGAGTTGAGGACCCACTCTAGAGTCGGCTTGGTGATGAGACCGCCGGGAAGCTCCGTGAAACGGATTGCCGAGTAATCTCGAAGAGACGAAATGGTTCCGTCTGCGGCCCGCAGTACCAGCCCGTCGCTCGCGGAAAGCAGCGCTCCGGAGGTGGTGCTGACTTGCCCACCCTGCACGCGCTCGACGGTCACCGATCGCCCGATGTGCTTCTCGATCAACTTCTGGGAATTGACGAGATCGAACTGAAAACTTTGCTCGAGAACGCGAGTCGAGGGATCGGTGAGCGAGGCGAAATTGACGGTGGTCGGGTCGATGAACGCAGCGACGTCCGAAAATCTTTGTTGTGAGCGCCCGGCAGGAAGATCGAGTTCGCGCTCGTCACGAACGATAGCGAAACCCGGTACGGCGCGTCCTGTGATCGTGCTGGAGCCGTTGACGGGCCGATACAACTCCGCAGGCACTGCGCCCGGCTCAGCACTGCTGTAAATCGTGAGTGCCGTGTCGGCAAATACGCCCGAGGCGAAAACCGCGGAGATCAAAAAAGAGGCCGAGGCAAAAAGCGAATTGTTGCGGCGCACGTGTGTCGTCACGATGACCTCCTGAGTTTGCGTAATCAGCCGCCTCTCAAAGTGCTCGCCGGCGGTTGCTTCAATACGCTACGCGTCGCGAGCCAGCCGCTCGCCGCCACCAAGGCTCCGCCGCCCATCAAACCGAATAGCCAGAGCAGCGGATCGAAAGAGTAAGACACCTGCAATATTTGCTTGGCGAGAAAATATCCGGCGATCGACGCGCCCGTCGCGGCCAGCAGCCCGGAAAGGAGTCCGAGCGCACTGAACTCGGCGATGATGCCGCGAGCTACGGTGCCGCGGCTCGCGCCCAAGGTCCGCAACATCGCACTTTCGTAGCGACGCTCGTCTCGCGAGGCCTGCACTGCTGCGAGCAGCACAACGAGCCCCGCGAACAGCGTGAACACGAAGACGCTCTGCACAGCCATGGCCGCTTTGTCGACTACCGAGCGAACCTGGGAAAGTAGATCGTCGAGATCGAAGACCGAAACACTCGGAAATCGACGAACGAGATCGGAGATCACGCGGCCGTCGCCGGGCTTGAAATAGGCGCTCGTCATCCAAGTGCCCGCGAGCTCGTCGAGTAGCCCTGGCGGAAATACGATGAAGAAGTTGGGCTGAAAGCTGTCCCACTTGATCTTGCGAACGCTCGCCACCTCGGCCTCGATCACCTCGCCTGCGATATCGAAGGTCATTCGATCGCCTACTTTGAGGCCGAGGCCCTGCTGATATTCATCGGAGATCGAGACGAGGGGCCGTCCGTGCTCGGCTTGGGTCCACCAACGACCCGCGACGATTTGGTTGTCGTTGCCGAGATCGGCTTGCCAGGTGATGTTCTGGTCACGCCGCGAATAGCCTTCACCGCGAGGATCGACGAATTGGATCTTCTCGATCGGCTGCCCATTGAGTTGCGTGAGTCGCGCGCGAATCATCGGGAGTGCGCGCGATCGCGAGGCGCCTTGCTCATCGAGAAAGTCGAAGAACGCCATACGCTCGTCAGGCGGAATATTGATGAAGAAGAAGTTGGGTAGATTTTCGGGAAGACTTCGACGCCAGTCGGTGAGCAAGTCGTTACGCACGACGGCAAGCAGCAGCAACACCATGATGCCGAGACCGAAAGCTACGATCTGCACCACACTCTCAGCGCGTCGCCGGCTCAGGTTGGCGATTCCGTAACGCCACGACACCCCCACCGAACCTCGCATCGAGCCAGCGAGTCGAACCATCGCCCAGCCTGCGAGTGCAAGAATTGCCGTGAATACCGCAAGCCCGGTGATGAATCCGGCGAAGAGTCGTGCGTCACGCACCACCCACCACACGAGAAACACCACGGCAGCGACCGCCGGACCAAACGCGAGCCACACCACGGGCGGTGGCGGCTCCATGTCTCGTCGGAGTACTCGGATGGCAGGCACTCGAGACAACTGCAGCAGAGGTGGCAGTGCAAATCCTGCGAGTAGGGCGATGGCCGTGAGAAATCCGAGTCCGAGTGGCAACCAGTCGGGTGGCGGAAGATTGGCTTGCAATAGACCCTCAAGCGCGCGGAGTAACCACTCCTGAGCGAGATACCCGACGCCCGAGCCAATGAGCGCCGCCACGATCGCGATGATGCAGAGCTGCACGAGACTCATCGACAGCGTAAATCCACGCGTGGCGCCAACGGTTTTGAGTAGTGCTACGGAGTCGAGATGGCGCTGTACGTAACGACGCGCAGCCATGGCGATCGCGATCGCACAAAGCAGCACTGCGACGAGACTCGCCAAACTCAAAAAGCGTCCCGCTCGATCGATGGCGTTCTGGATTTGCGGGCTGGCTTCGCTGACGTCGAGGAGACGCTGCCCACGCTTCTTGTTTTTGTCGAGCCAAGCTTTGAAACGGACGACGGCCTCACGCTCCCCGGCGAATAGCACGGCGTGCGTCGCTCGCGAGCCCGGCTGCAAGAGGCGAGTCGACGGCAGATCGTCGGCGTGCATGAGCATCGACGGTGCGAGCTCGCCGAAGCCGCCGCCCTGATCGGGTCGGGTGATGAGCACGCGCGTGATGCGGAACGTACCTGCGCCCACCGATAAGGTATCGCCCACCGCAACATCGAGGGCGGCAAGGAGTTTGGAGTCGGGCCATACTTCGCCGCGCGCGGGTCCGCGGCCGACGGCGACCGGAGTACCAAAAGCCACGTTCGCAACGCCCACGGTGCCCCGCAGTGGGTAGCCCTCGCCGACCGCACGCACATTGGCGAGTTGATTGCGATCTTCGCGGAACACGACACTCAGAACAGACGTGCTACGCGCCGTACGCAAGCCACGGTTTTTCGCTTCGGTGATGTAGGTCTCTTCGGGGGCAGCTGCCCCAGACTCGAGGCGTAGATCTGCCGCGAGCACCTCATTGGCCTGCAGCGCGACGGATTGGCTGATGCGGTTGACGAGAAAGCCCACGCCGGTGAGCGCACCCACCGCTACGATGAGCGCGATCAACAAAATGCCGAGTTCGCCCGACTTCCACTCGCGACCGAGCAAACGCACTCCGAGCATGGCAGAACGACGTAGCATGCTTAGCCCGGGGCGAGACGCCCGGCCTCCATGACCCAAACCCGATTACAGCGCGCAGCCAACGCTCGATCGTGTGTGACGAGAACGAGCGTCGTCCCTGAGCGAGTGTTCAAATCGAAGAGCAGGTCGGCGATGCGCCCACCGGTCACCGTATCGAGATTTCCGGTAGGTTCGTCGGCGAAGAGTACTGCCGGTCGCACGACGAACGCGCGGGCAATGGCCACACGCTGCTGCTCGCCACCCGACAACTGCCTCGGATAGTGACCCACACGTTCACGCAAACCGACGCGCTCGAGTGCTTCGAGCGCCGCAGTTTTGGCGTCGGATCGCCCGGCGAGCTCGAGCGGCAACATCACGTTTTCGAGTGCCGTGAGTGCCGGCACGAGATGAAAGGACTGGAACACGAAACCCACGCGCTCGGCTCTGAGGCGAGCTCGACCATCCTCGTCGAGGGTCGTGAGGTCTTCGCCGGCCAGCAGCACTTTGCCATCACTCGGCGTGTCGAGGCCGGCCAGCAGCGCAAGCAGCGTCGATTTGCCTGCGCCCGATGCGCCGACGATGGCTGCCGACTCACCCGCGTGAACCGCGAAGGAAACCTTCTGGACAATGGCGAGTCTGCCTTCCGGACTGCTAACCTCTTTCGACAGTTCACGGGCTTCGAGGACGATATCTTTGGTCACGAAACGTTCCTTCGTCTTGGCATTGCTGGTGGCGATTGCCCCAGCATGGGCTTACGGCAATACGGTGCGCAACGACAGCCCGACCATATTGGTCCTGGGGGATAGCGTCAGCGCGGGTTACGGTCTGGCCTCCAACGAAGGCTGGGTAGCCCTGCTTCAAAGCCGACTCAAGTCCCAAGGTTACGGATACCGCGTGGTCAACGCCAGCGTCAGCGGAGAAACCACCACAGGCGGTCTCGCCCGGCTACCGCGGGCCTTGTCGGTGCACCGGCCGCAGATCGTCATCGTCGAACTCGGTGGCAACGATGGTCTTCGCGCGCTACCCCTCGAAACATCTCGCCGCAATCTCGAGCGCATTATCGAAAACTCCCAAGCGTCAGGCGCACGGGTTCTGCTGCTCGGCATGAAAATTCCGCCTAATTACGGACCTCGATATTCGCAGGGCTTCGAACAGCTCTTCAGCGATCTCGCCCGACGCTATCGCCTGCCCTTCGAGCCTTTCTTTTTGGAGAATATCGCGCTCGCGCCGGGAATGATGCAGGCCGATGGACTCCACCCGTCCGCCAAAGCTCAGCCCGTCATGCTCGATACGGTCTGGCCTGTGCTGAAACCTCTGCTCCGTCGTTGAGCCCTACCCCGGGCAAAGGCTAAAGTCTCGCCATGTCGAAAATCTGGTTGTCTTCTTATCCCGCCGGCGTTCCCGCCGAAATCGAACCCCACCGCTACTCGTCGGTCACGCACATGGCCGAGCAGTGCTTCACGGAGTTCGCCGATCGACCGGCCTATATCCAGATGGGTCGACAGATCACCTACGGCGATCTCGATCGACGGTCGAAAGCATTCGGCGCCTGGCTGCAGCACCGCACCGGTCTCAAGCGCGGCGATCGTGTGGCGATCATGCTGCCCAACATTCTTCAATATCCGATCGCCCTGTTCGGCGTACTGCGCGCCGGCGGCACGGTCGTCAACACCAATCCTCTTTACACCGCGCGCGAACTCGAACATCAACTCAAGGACTCGGGCGCAGAGACTATCGTCATCCTCGAAAACTTTGCGCATGTCCTGCAAGAAGTGATCGAACGTACGAGCGTGCGCACCGTCATTCTCACCAGTGTGGGTGAGCTGCTCGGCTTCCCCAAAGGGAACATCGTCGATTTCGTCGTTCGTCGGGTTCGCAAGGGCGTTCCCGCCTTTGAGCTTCCGGGCGCACTGCGTTTCTCCGACACGCTTCGCGAAGGCTACGACCTCGAGCTCGTACGACACCCACTCACGCACGACGATCTCGCCTTTCTCCAATACACCGGTGGCACGACCGGAGTCTCGAAAGGCGCGATGCTCAGTCACGGCAACATGGTATCCAATGTTCTTCAGTCGTCGGCGTGGACCGAAGCGGTCTTGCCGCGCGACGAAGTGGGCATCGCCATCACGGCTCTGCCGCTTTATCACATCTTCGCGCTCACGGCGAACTGCATACTCTTCCTAAGATTGGGCTGGACGAATGTCCTCATCACGAACCCGCGCGACTTTCCCGGCTTCGTGGCCGAGCTCAAAAAATACAAGTTCACCTACATCTCCGGCGTGAATACTTTGTTCAACGCTCTGCTGCATACGCCAGGTTTCGACCAAGTCGATTTCAGCAAGCTGCGCTGCACGCTCGGCGGTGGCATGGCGGTGCAGCGTGCGGTAGCTGAGCGTTGGAAACAGGTGACGGGCTGTATTCTCACGCAGGCCTGGGGGCTCACCGAAACCTCGCCCGCCGCCTGCATCAATCCGATCGACGTCGACTTCAACGACTCCATCGGCTTGCCAATCTCCTCCACCGAAATCGGCATCGCCGATGACGACGGCAAAATGCTACCCGTCGGCGAGGTCGGTGAAATCTGCGTGCGCGGTCCTCAGGTGATGAAGGGCTACTACAACCGGCCCGAAGAAACCGCCAAAGTGATGCTGCCCGACGGCTGGCTGCGAACTGGCGACGTCGGTCGCATGGATGAGCGCGGTTTCGTCTACATCGAAGACCGAAAGAAAGACATGATCAATGTGTCGGGTTTCAACGTCTATCCGAATGAAGTCGAAAGCGTTGCCGTGACACACCCCGGCGTTCTCGAAGCAGCCGCTGTAGCCAAGAGCGACGAGCGGTCGGGTGAAGCCGTTGCGCTCTTCATCGTCCGTAAAGACCCCAAGCTCACCGAAGAGCAGATCATCGAGCACTGCCGCGGATCACTCACCGGATACAAAGTGCCGCGATACGTCTACTTCCGCAACGAGCTGCCCAAGACGAACGTCGGAAAAATTCTACGTCGCGCCTTGCGCGACGAAGCACAGACGCTCTGACGTCTCGCTCAAAACGGATCGGCGGGCGTGAAGAGCCGCCGGTGCTCGCCGATCGCATAGCGATCGGTCATGCCCGCCACATAATCGGCCACGACGCGGGCTCGACCCGTTTTGCCGCCTGATTGTTCGGCTGCGGCAGCCGCATCGCGATGCTCGCGCGGCAACAAGTCGATGTCGCGCATCATCGCTTCGAATAGTTCACGCAATACTTTGCGCGCCTTGTCGGTCATGCCCAGCACTCGATGATGCCGATAAAGATTGGCATTCAGAAAACGTTTGAGCTCGACATGCTCGGCACGTACTGCATCGCTCAAGGTGATGAGCGGTTCGGTTTGAGTGCGCACTTCGTCGATTGATCGGACTCCCGAGTCCAGGATGCGGGCACGACTCGCTTCGACGACATCGCGTACCACGCGGTTGATCATGCGTCGAATGGTTTCGTGGATGACGCGTCGCCCGGTCAGCTCGGGATATCGAGCCATGACGGCCGCATGTTCGCGTCCGAAGAGCGTCACGTCGCACAGCGCATCCATCTCGACGAGACCCGCTCGGAGCCCATCGTCGACGTCATGATTGTTGTACGCAATGGCATCGGCAAGATTCGCGAGCTGCGCTTCGAGACTCGGCTGGCCGCGTCGCAAAAAACGCTCTCCGAGCTCACCGAGTTGCCGAGCATTGTTGAGCGAGCAATGTTTGAGGATGCCCTCGCGCGTTTCGTACGTGAGATTGAGCCCAGGAAACTCTGCGTAGCGCTCTTCGAGCAGATCGACGACACGCAGCGACTGGAGATTGTGTTCGAACCCGCCGTACTCGCGCATGCACTCGTTGAGCGCATCCTGTCCGGCGTGTCCGAATGGGGTATGCCCAAGATCGTGCGCGAGGCAAATAGCCTCGGTCAGCGTCTCGTGCAAGCCGAGCACGCCAGCGATCGTGCGCCCGATCTGTGCGACTTCCATCGAGTGCGTCAGTCGTGTTCGGTAGAGATCACCCTCGTGGTTGACGAAGACCTGCGTCTTGTAGACCAACCTACGAAAGGCATTGGAGTGCACGATGCGATCGCGATCACGCTGAAACTCACCACGCATTTCGGGTGACGGCTCTGGATAAACCCGACCGCGCGAGCTCGCATCGTGAGCCGCCCACGGCGCGAGCACGCCGCGACTCACGTCTTGACGGGAGGCGTCAGTCACGAGAGGTGAGCCTCGAGTGTCGAAGTCAACGCGTCAGCGGGATAGTCATCGCTCACGAATGCGTCACCGATGCCACGCAACAAGATGAGTCGGATTCGACCGTTCTGAACTTTTTTATCGACGCTCATGGCCAGACGAGCAGATTCGACGCTCAGCTCACCACGAGCGTTAGTGCGAAGACCCAATCGCTGAAGCAATCGCTCAATTCGCGCGACGTCGCTTCGCGAAAGCAGTCCACAGCGTTCGGATAGCGACGAAGCCATCAACATGCCTGCTGCAACGGCTTCGCCGTGTAACCAGCTCGAATAGCCGGTCACACTCTCGATGGCATGACCGAAGGTATGTCCGAAATTGAGGAGTGCGCGCTCACCCTGCTCGCGTTCGTCGCGCGCCACGATGGCAGCCTTGGTTTGGCAAGAGTGATGGATGGCGTACGCCAATGCCGCCGTATCGCGAGACAGTAGTTTCTCGGCGTGCGACTCCAGCCATTCGAAGAATGCTGCATCGCAGATCAAGCCGTATTTCACGACCTCGGCGAGCCCTGCGCGCAATTCGCGCGACGACAGACTCTGCAGCGTCGCGAGGTCTATGACGACGGCGCGCGGTTGATGAAACGCGCCGATCATGTTCTTGCCACGAGGATGGTTAACGCCCGTCTTGCCGCCCACGGAGGAGTCGACCTGAGATAGCAACGTCGTCGGAATCTGCACGAAGCCGATGCCGCGCTGATAGCAGGCCGCGGCGAACCCCGCCATGTCACCGATCACACCGCCTCCCAACGCGACGATGAGGTCATCACGCGCAAAGCGATGCTCGATGAGTTGGTCGAAAATGTTTGAGGCCGTGACGAGAGATTTATGCGCCTCACCATCGGGCAGAATGATGTCGTGCGTCTCAGCGCCGTGACGCGCGGCATGAATGGCGGCGGCGTAAAGCGGGGCCACCACCTCGTTGCTGACGACTGCAACCTTGCGGGCTTTCAAAAGCCCACCCATCCATGCGACATCACCCAGCAAGCCCTCTCCGATATAGATCGGATAGGAGCGCTCACCGAGCGGCACCGTCATGGAATGGAGCAGCGTCATGGCCTTCGAAGTATACGCGGCTGTGCCGCGAGTCAGTCCGACGGCAGCTGGCTCAGAATTTGATCGACGACTTCGCGCACGCGATGCCCGTCGGTACGCACCGTCAGGGCAGCGACCTCGGCGTAAAGGGGCGCACGGCGCGTCATCAGTTCGGTCAACCGCCCTTCCAGATCGGGTGCTCCCGTCAGTAGAGGTCGACGCTCCCCCTGACGGACTCTTTTCAATTGCTGTTCGATCGATGTCTCGAGGTAGATGACGACCCCGCCCTCGCGTAATCGCTGACGGTTTTCATCCAGCAGAATCGCACCGCCTCCGGTCGACAAGACGACGCCCTGGCGAGCAACCAGTTCCGCGATGAGTTCGCGCTCGCGCGCACGGAACCCGGCCTCGCCCTCTTTCTCGAAAATGAGTGGAATATCGACGCCCGTTCGCTTTTCGAGCTCCGAGTCGCAGTCGATGAAGGGCCGCCGGAGCGCGCGGGCAAGCTGTCGACCCACCGCAGACTTTCCGGAGCCCATCGGCCCGACCAGAATGAGATTTCGTATTTCCTTCATCTTCAGCGAGAAACCGCCCTGACGGTCCAAGCCTAACCGAAGGTCGAGGGTTGCGGTGATGAGGCACCTGACATCTCCATTCCGGTAACATGACACGGTCGTGAAGCGTTACCTGCCGAAAATCGCGTTTCTGGCTGCAGCTGGTCTCGCGATCAGCTCTCTCACCATCGCCGCACTGATCTCCGGCGCGTACCTCTATCTGCAGCCCTCCCTGCCCACGGTCGAGGCGATGCGCCAGATCGAGTTGCAGGTTCCGCTGCGGGTGTACTCGCGAGATGGCCAGGTCATCGCGCAGATCGGCGAGCAACGACGTATCCCGGTGACCTTCGACGACGTTCCGCCGATGGTTCGCCAGGCGTTCATCGCGGCCGAAGACGATCGTTTCTTCGAACACTCGGGCTTCGACTATCAAGGCATCCTGCGCTCGCTCGCGGTAAATCTGCTGCCGGGCTCTCGCCTGCAAGGTGCGAGCACCATCACGCAGCAAACCGCTCGTAATCTTTTTCTGACGCAAGACCGCACCTGGCGACGAAAAGTGCAGGAGATGTTCCTCACCTATCGCATCGAAAAAGAGTTTTCGAAGGAAGAAATCTTTGGTCTTTATCTGAATGTCATTCACTTCGGAAAACGCACCTACGGTATCGCCGCCGCCGCCGATCTTTATTTCGGAAAAACACTCGACCAACTGACGCTGGCCGAGGCCGCCACGCTCGCCCGAGTGCCGCAGGCACCGTCGCGCTACAACCCGATCAACAACCCCGAGGCTGCTGCACAGCGGCGCGGCTACGTGCTACGACGCATGCGGGAGCTCGGCTACATCGATCGCGAGACAGAGGAGCGCGCCGCTGCCGAGAAGGTGTCTGCTCGAGAGCACGTCCAGGTGTTCGAGGTCGAGTCGCCCTACATTGCCGAAATGGCGAGACTCGAGCTCGTGCAGCGACTCGGTGCGTCGGCCCAGAACGAAGGCTACAAGATCTACACCACCATCGATCCGCGAATGCAAACCGCAGCGAATGCAGCCGTTCGTAAGGGTTTGCTCGACTACGATCGTCGACATGGCTGGCGTGGCCCCAAAAACCGCGTCAAAGTTCCGAGCACCAACGAAGAGAGTGAGCTCGAGGCGCTGATCGCCGATCAAGACGCCAGTGGGCCTGTACTTCCGGCGGTCGTACTCGACGTCCAAGAAAAAACGGCCCGCGTATACGTACGCGATAACGGGATCGTTACGCTGCCTTGGGAGGGTCTCTCTTGGGCGAGGCCGAAACTCAATGGTCGCCTCGGCAAATCGCCGAAGACGGCCGGAGAGCTTCTGACGCGCGGCGACGTCATCCATGTCACGCTGCTTCCTACACCGCAGCTTGCCCAGATCCCTGAAGCGGCCGCGGCACTCGTGGCGCTCTCGCCTGTCGATGGAGCGATTACTGCACTCGTCGGAGGCTTCGATTACTTTGATCCGAATGCCGGCAAGTTCAATCGCGCCATTCAAGCAAAACGGCAGCCCGGCTCCGGCTTCAAACCTTTCCTGTATTCGGCAGCGCTCGAAAACGGCTTCACGCCCGCCTCCGTAGTGCTCGATGCGCCGTTCGTCATCGATGATCCGAATATGGAAGAGGCCTGGCGTCCCGAGAATTCGAGCGGCGACTTCGAAGGACCGACACGCCTTCGCGAAGCGCTCGTCAAATCTCGAAACCTCGTCTCGATCAGAGTGCTGCAAGCCATCGGCATGGGTCCAGCCATCGCTTACACGGAACGCTTCGGCTTCGAGCGCTCGAGCCTTCCGCGTAATCTCACACTATCGCTCGGCACCATGAGCGCAACGCCGCTGGAGGTTGCCTCAGGTTATGCCGTGTTCGCCAATGGCGGGCATCGGATCCAGCCGTGGTTCATCGACCGCATCGAAGATCCTGCCGGCCAAGTCGTGTTTCAAGCCTCGCCGCGACGAGTGGCCCCCGAGTGCGATGCGCCGGATCCATCGGCCGGCGCGACAACCGACGAACCGACTGCAGAAACCGAAGGCCCGGCGATCGTGCCCGCCGGCTGCGCCTTGCCGGCAACCGAGGTGGCCCCTCGCGTGATCAGCCCGCAAAACGCCTGGCTCATGACCGACATGCTCCGCGAGGTCATCACTCGAGGTACCGGACGTCGTGCCTTGGCGCTCGGACGCAGCGACATTGCCGGCAAGACGGGCACCACCAACGAGGCGCGCGACACCTGGTTCAACGGTTACAACGCGTCGCTCGTGGCGACTGTTTGGGTCGGCTTCGACCAGTCTCGCCCCCTCGGCGAAGGCGAAGAAGGGAGCCGCACGGCCGTGCCGATCTGGGTCGACTTCATGGCCGAAGCATTGAAAGGTGTTCCTGACCGTCCCTGGTTTATGCCGGGCGGACTCATGCAGGTGCGGATCTCCCCCGCCACCGGAGAGATCGCGGGAGCCGACGATCCGGATGCCATTTTCGAAACCTTCATGATCGATCGCCTTCCGGCAGGCGGCACGCCCGGAAGCCCTGCGGTAGATCCGAAGCGTCCGAACGACCCGCCGGCTGAACCTATTTTTTGATTCGTCATCATGAAAAAGCTTCCGCCTCGTGCCGAAAACCTCAGACGAGCGCTCGCTCAAGAGGCGGCTCGAGTGATGGCCGAGCACGGCATCCGCGATTTTCTTTTCGCCAAGCGTAAAGCCGCTGAACGATTCGGTGTCGTCGACGGATCGGTATTGCCGCGCAACACCGAAATAGAAGAAGCACTGCAGGAATATCAACGTCTATTCGGCGGTGATGCGCATCTTGAGTCGCTCCAGGCACAGCGCGAAGTGGCGCTCGAGGTCATGCGGCACCTCGAACAATTCCAGCCACGTCTCGTGGGCCCAGTCCTGCAGGGTACGGCGACCGAGCACGACGACGTCGTGCTCCACGTCTTTGCCGATCGCGCAGAGTCGGTGACGTTTCACCTCATGGATCAGGGCGTGCCATTCGAAGTCGGCGAACGACGCATACGCCTCAATGCCGAGCGCATCGTGCAGCAACCGGCCCTGCGGCTCGAAGTCGATGGTCAGCCCGTGGAGATCGTCGTCTTCCCGGTAGATGGCATTCGGCAAGCGCCGATCAGTCCAGTCGATGGCAAGCCGATGCGTCGCGCAGACGTGAATGAGGTGTCATCCCTGGTTGCCTCAGGGTATGACTGAAGGGTCGGCCTCTAGCTGAATCTCAGCCGCGTTTGGCGATCGCGACGTAGTCGCGCTTCACGGGGCCCGTGTAGAGCTGACGCGGACGACCGATCTTGTACGCCGGGTCGCTGATCATTTCTTGCCAGTGCGCGACCCATCCTGCCGTACGCGCGATCGCGAACATGACCGTGAACATCGAGCGCGGGATGCCGAGAGCGCTGTAGATGATGCCGGAGTAGAAATCGACGTTCGGATAGAGCTTGCGCGAGATGAAGTAATCGTCCTTGAGGGCGATTTCTTCGAGCCGCTGGGCGAGCTCGAGCAACGGGTTGTCGGCACGACCCATTTTCGCGAGCACCTTGTGGCACATCTCGCGAATGATCTTCGCGCGCGGATCGAAGTTTTTGTAGACACGATGGCCGAAGCCCATCAGACGTACGTTGCTGGACTTGTCTTTGACCTGCGCCAGGAACTTCGGAATGTTGTCGACACTGCCGATTTCTTCGAGCATTTCGAGCACGGCTTCGTTCGCACCACCGTGCGCGGGGCCCCAAAGGGCCGACACGCCTGCGGAGATGGCGGCATACGGGTTCGCGCCCGTAGAGCCTGCGAGACGCACCGTCGAGGTGCTCGCATTTTGCTCGTGATCGGCGTGCAGGATGAGCAGCAGATCGAGGGCCTGCGAAGCCAGCGGATCGACGTGATACGGCTCGCAAGGCACAGCGTAAAACATGTGCAGCAGGTTGCTGCAGTAATCGAGATCGTTGCGCGGATAGACGAACGGTTGGCCTACCGAACGCTTGTAGGCCGCCGCAGAAATCGTCGGCATCTTCGCAATGATGCGGTGCATGAAGATTTCGCGGTGACGCGGGTTATTGATGTCCATCGAGTCGTGATAGAACGCGGACATCGAGGCGACGATCGCGCTGACCATGGCCATGGGGTGCGCATCGTAATGAAACCCGTTGTACATGCGCAGCAGCGACTCGTTGATCATCGTGTGACGCTGAATGCTCACGCTGAAATCAGCGAGCTGCTTCTGGTCGGGAAGCTCTCCGTTGTTGAGGAGATACGCTACTTCGATGAATGAACTCTGGGCAGCCAACTGCTCGATGGGATAGCCGCGATAGAGCAACACGCCCTGATCACCATCGATGTAGGTGATGCGGCTTTCGGTGCTGGCCGTAGCCATGAAGCCCGGGTCGAAAGTGAAGACACCGTGGTCTTTGTTGAGAGCGCCGATGTCTACGACGTCCGGCCCGATCGTGCCGGAGCGCACCGGCAAGGCGCTCGTCTTACCCGAGGAGAGATCTTTGATTTCGAAGTTCTTGGTGGTCATGGCGTGAAAATCGTCGTCTTGAAGCTCGTCGCAGAATTGCGACGAATCGTGACGAAATTGACACGGCGGGCGTTCATAATCAA
>JACCDT011643214.1_pt1 | contig 15210 bp, 17 predicted proteins | sample 7446291 | NCBI WGS metagenome assembly JACCDT01 (sample SAMN15323446, study PRJNA562643) | freshwater metagenome | isolation source: river surface water | place: USA:Blue River Watershed | collected 2017-08-17
AGTCCCTGAACCCCCTGGCCTGATCTATTTTTTTTCCAAGAAATTATAAACAATGGAACGCAAGGGGGTTCAGGGACTGGCTGCGCCAGCAGCCACGGCCTACGGCCATTGCTGGGACAGGCGGAACCGCCGTCGTCGCAGAGCGACCAGCATGTCCCCCACCCCAAAAGGTGATATGGTTAGAATAAAATACCTACAATATTGTGTACTTGTAACTCAAACGACGAAGGTTATAACAAAATGAACACAACCACATCAAAAAACCATGGAATCTGTAATGCGGGTTCTATCTATCGCTTTGCCGTTGGTACGGATTACAAACGAACGGCTGTGGCCCTGAAGGATGGCCGTTTCCTGGAAGTGAAGCCGATCCGTCAGATGTTCACTAACGGAGATGCGTGGTCCGTTAGTTTTATGGGAGAAGGAGCTACTCTGGCAGACGGAATCGCCGCTGGAAAGATTACTGTAGAACCCCGAAAGCTTTTACAGAGTAAAATCTTACTTGATTCTTCGCTTTGCTCAGAATCCCGAAACCACCATCCACTGTCAGCTGTGCCGAAGGATCCATCTGTGAATAACTCCAGCACATCGGATGAGAAAGACAAACAAATCGCCAAACAGATTTCTATGTTAAAGAGTCTTCAGGAGAAATCGCGTAATATCCAGAATGAAATCCGTAATACGGTACAGCAATTGACATTCCTCCAAATGGAGTCTGCCCGATTTGAAAGCGAACGTACGTTTGTGGAGGATACACTTGCGATGTTACTCCGTCGTTGATACATTTCGCAGAAATTTATCAATGCGTATTCACTCTGTGAATTCGTCGTTGATTGCGGGGTCTTCCTAAATTCTAATTGTCTCCAACAACCAAAACACAAAGAGCCTATACGGCCAACGTTTTTGGTGGGGGACATGCTGGCCGCTCTGCGGCGACGGCGGCCCCCGCCTACCCTCTGACCCCCCTGGCTTTATTTTCTATGTTTACTAATATTCTGTAAATAGAGAAAGCAAGGGGGTTCAGGGGGACAGCATGTCCCCCAAAATTGACACCGAATAATTATTAGGTCCAATAATTCAGGCGCATGTAACTCTACGACGAAAAAGTTATACACGTACACGATTTCTAAGATGTCTCAGAATATTGAAACCATTCCTCTTCTCCCCGCTTCTCAGGATGAAACCCCCATTGTCCCGCCGGTTATTGTGGCTGTGCCTGTAGCCAAGTCCCGTGGACGACCGAAGAAGCCCGTAACGGAAGAGGAAAAGGCAGCTGCAGCAGCAAAGGAAGCTGAAAAGAAGGCAAAGGAGGAGGAAAAAGCGGCTGCAAAGGCGGAGAAAGAAGCCGAAAAGAAGGCGAAGGATGCGGAAAAGGCGGCCAAGGAAGCCGCCAAGGCCGAAAAGGATGCCAACAAGAAGCCCCGTGGTCGGCCCAAGAAGGAGAGTCCCACTCTTTCTCCCACTATCCCTACCCACAATCCGGATGATGTTGAGGTGATTGCTCATCTGAAGGAGGATGTTGCGTCAGACGCGTCTATCATTGTGGCACTGCGGGCGGAGATCGCCGCTCTCAAGGAAGAAAACAAGCGTCTCACAGATCTCCTTTCCTCTGTCCGTTCGCTGGTTGCATAATTATCCTTCTTCATCTCTAACAAAAATAATAACCGCTGCTGCGTAGAAGCACAGCCCTTTTTGGATTTTCTACAAACTACATAGAATGGTCAGAAAGACACTTCGGAAAGAAAGAATCGATAAATTCTGGAAACGCGTGAACGATTTTCTCATGTATGATCATCTTCATAATTTCCCCCACAAACCGTTCCTTCTGAAACAACACGGGGGCGGGATTATTACGATTGGGAAAAAACAGTTTGAATATTTTGAACATGCAGAGGATGATGGTATACTTATCATTAAGGGATCTTCAGTAGATGCCACTATGCCATGTTTTATCCTGAAAATCTGTCCAGAGACCCCTACTACCCAACGACATGCTGAAATGACAAGTATTACCCGGGGTGTCGCATGTTCGTTAGATAAAACTGCTAAATCAAAGGAAATTGTGTGTGCTGTAGTTAATCTTGCAAAAGAAAAGAAGGCGAAATGGATTGAATTCACGGATATGTCCAGTATTTGTAAGGATGAGAACAAGTCAACGCAATCCATATCGTTAGCGGATTACTATTTTTTGACACGTGGAAAAACCTGGTATGAAACTATCTGTAAATTTATTCCCGACGAACGTTACGCTTCCACTATTTCCTATTACAGAGAATTCATCCAACAAAACTCTTGGGCAGATATGATAAAGTCTGGAAAACGTCGTTATCGTGCGGAGATTACCAAAATGTTGAGAGATCTTCCGGTGGATCTTACAACCATTGATGTAAATGCCCCTGGATCCGTTATGACCGTATTGCGTCGTATTCCTCCAGAAAAACGTTGTGAATTCTTCTATAAATATTCTTACAATCTCTTATTATTCAATGATATTGGGACCTTATTCAATACAGTATGGTATCTTCCACTGGCGAATGATTGTCAGCGTACTGTGATCGTAACAACAACCCCGTATGATTCCGTGAATTTTGAAAACGAAAATGTGACGGATGAGGGGGGCTTAAAGAAAACAACCAACGACGACGAACAAGATGGCTTACGTTAGCACGATTCAGAGTATCATTGATATCAATTCCCATTGTGTGCGGATTAACGTAAACCGACCATCAACATCTTCATATAACGGGCCAACTACCTATGGTCCACCAGAGTTTCACCATAATACTGTTATCCCAGCCGAATATCATAAATATGTAAATGGTAGCGGTATGGATGTGTATATGTTAGATACTCCTCAAGAAGAAATACTTCAGTGTCGTCCCATTAAGTTTGATTTTACAAACGAATTTAAGGAGGGAAGACCTATTCTACGTGTACAGAAACTTGCGCTGAAACCCCACAATTTTAAAACCAAAGGATTTCTTTCTATTGATTGGGATGTAAGTGTAGAATCAATGTTAGAGAGTATAGATACATACACCGGGGGGTATGATCATGAAAAGAAGTGTGATCTGCGCGGAATGCAACGACTATTAACACTTCAGACAATGATCATCAAAGATCTCCAAGAAAAAGTCAATGCCCTTACTCCGCAAGAACAGAAACCGAATATGAAAGATTCAGATCCGCGAATGGGAGTACCGACCCCCGTGGAAGAAAAATCTGTTACGCCTTGCGAAGCAAGTGCATTACGGACGTTTCCTTCGGAAAAGTCTGATCCATTTGAAGAAGAAGTCCAACGTCGTCTGGCCAAGGAACTCTACGAACAGCGGGTCAATGCCGAAGTCCAACGCCGATTGACCGCCACCAAAACAGATGATGGAATCAATAAAGTGTTCGCAGAATGGAAGGAAATCCCAATATTCAAGGATATCGCGTCGCTGTTGAAGCCGTAAAACGTGACACCCAAGGGATTTAAAGAACCCAACAACACATCCAACGACGACCAAACCAAAATGCCCCTTCCCTCCGTAGAACAGACCATCCTTCCTACTCCCCAACAGGCGCTCAGCCGTGCGATCCAACAGATGCGTTATCTCCAGGATCCCGCCAACAGTCCTGAGATCCAGCGCCGAAACCGACGCCGTATGCGTCTCTGTCTGCCTCCTCTGGAAGAATATTACCCCATGCAACATCGCCAGGCACTTAGAGCCGTAGAGCTCCAACAGGGTAACGAATGTCCGTCGCACACCAACTCACAAACCTGATCCGCAACATGCTAAAACATCCAGAATACCTCACCGTCTACACCGACGGAATCGCCGAAATCCTCCATCATAATCCTCCCACCTCCAAGGATCTTTTTGGTCATATCTGTCGGACCCTCATGACCCATGTGTCAACCCCTGACCACCAACAGAAACTCATCCGTTACATAAATATCGGTGGGGTTCAACGACTCCGTAACACCACTATGGTTCGCACCCTCTTGGCGGATGTCGTTTATCGGTCCACACTGTTGGAATCACTTCGCTCTCTATCCAGTGGTTTAGTTGTGCAAAAGGAACTGTTAGCGGATTTGTTTCCGGAATAAAATCCCATGCACTATATAATATGGGGTTATATTCTGGCAAAGATCATGATAGTGATCTACAATTCTATCTGTATTATGAACTGCATGATCTTCCACATAAATCATTTGACGTTAAACATCGCACCGAGTATCCGACATATCAAACGATGGTAAATACTGACGGATCACTGTTCGTTGTACGTAACACATGGTGTCAGTTTATGGTATCATACACAGATGATACCGCGTGGTTAATCAGTATAACGACACGTATTCCATCTTCACAAATAGAGAACACAAAGGAATTAGTACGTATTGCAGTACAGGATGCTATCCAACGTGGAATGAAAAAACTCATCGTAGAAGATAGCATAACAGTATGTAGAGAAGATCGTTACCGATATGGTTGTTATGCTCTTTCAGAATATTATTTTATGATATGTGGGAAATCATGGTATGAAACGATTTATCCATTTACGTTAGTAGGGTTAACACAGTACCTGTCTCATAACAAAGAGTTGATTCAAGAAGTAACGTGGTTTGATATCATATGTAAAGACTTTAAATTTCGCAAAGAGACGCATCAGAAGATGTTGAGGGAATTACCGATTGATGTTTCAAATATAGATATTAATGCACCTGGGTCCGTAATGACCGTACTTCAAAATATCTCAATAATAGAACATTATGATTATTTCAGGGAATATCTTCCGCTTTTAATGATGAGTGCAGGGATAACATGTATGAAACGTAACACATGGGAATTAATACTCATATAATACCAAACGGATGACCCAAAAACCCTCCTTCCAAGACAAACCCCATAATCTTTCCACCCTCTCTCCTATATCTAACACTTCCCGCCCTTGCAGAGTACATAGGTGTTGAGCATCAACCAGAGCGCAGACAGAAATAGATAGAGAAGAACCACCTTCAACGGAATCTTCACCTGTAGATCAAGGTCAATAGCTTCTCCCTTCACCCCCAGGCCAAAGGAGAAACCATCAAACAGCGTTTCGTTCTCTTCTTCCTCCTCTTCCTCTTCCTCTTCCTCTTCGTCCGAACTATCGTTCTCAGGGAGTGGAGGGGCATCGCGCAGTCCATCCAGATCCGACGTATCCCAGTAATCCCGAATCGTCTTCCCGTTGGCCAGAGTACAGAGTCCCATAAGATCATTAATCGCTGGATGATCGTTACCTCCATAACGGAGATACTTCAGACAGCGTCCCAGAATCTCCGCACAGGTCCCCTCATAATCAACATCCTGGAAACCCGACTCATGAAAATAATATACAATACCGGCCGGCCAGTTGGTGACATCCCCCAGCTGTCCAGCTTCATCCAGAATGGCCGCATCCTTCACATGTTGGATGAAGGTCGGCGAAGTGAACCACTGTTTCAGTTCGCTCAGAATGTACTTCCGCTTCTCCCAGAGGAACATACCAGGTTCCGGCTTGATGAAGTAATCCGGTAGAATTCCCTTGTTCTTATGCTCCTCAACCGACGGAATATGAATCGGCGGGGGACGAACAATATCCTCTTCACAGAGTGTCAGCTGTCGGTGGGGGCGTACCGGTGCCCCAGGACAGACCGGCGACTGCGCACGACTCTTGGTCGGCGTGGAAGGACTCTTCGGACTCATCGGACTCTTGGGAATCGGTTCGATAAACTCAGGTCGGTTAATCTGCTGCTGCATTTCGTCGTTCTGCATTGTGTACGTCGTATAACACTGTTCGCCTGTATGTCAGATCAGCAGAACCATACCGATCAACTTTTTTTGCCGTCATAAAAATGACGTCACCTGCGGTCGACCACCATCCCAAGTACATGACAAATATCTCTATATCACGACGAACCAAATCTCTGTGACACAATGGATCAACCAATCACATATAGTAATACGCGCAGCCCTGGATACTTTATTGAATGTGGGTCAGTATATGATCCACAGACAAAGTGTGTAATTCTTGTATATAGAAAAGAACATACAAATGACAAATGGACTCCCGCCGACATACATATGACCGCAGTTTCTAATGGATCTGCCCGTATTTATTTATGTCCGACCTGGACAACATATTCCAGTTACAGCGGAAACGATATTATCACGATGGATGACAACAATAACTTTGCAAGATGGCCATTTATTAATAATCCAGAATGGGATTGGCCCCTTGAAAGAAGTCTCTTCACTCGTTGGCCAACGTACGGGTTTCCGATGCATATGATCCCGTGTTACTCCAATACCGACATTTATCTCCTGGAAGAACAAATCTGCAAACAGCGAAATACTCCTCAGCTTATCAGTGAAGAACAGATTCAACAGGAAATCCTGGCCGCGCAAGCGGAGGCCGCAGAAGAGGCAATGCGTCCGTCCCTAATTCCGGCCGAAGAAACCAAGCTCAAAAAGAAGAAGAAATCCATTCATATCAATATCAACAATATTGCTACGAATGGAGCCGAACGAACTGCTGCTGCCCCTCTTCCCACACCACAACCAATGCCGTCCGCCCCCCCGCTTGCGCCTCCGCCAACTCTTCCTCCCCTGATCATCCAGACCATGATCCAAAACGCCATCGCGACCAACGCGATCTGTCCATTGACCGACATGCCCATCCAAAGTCAGCAATCGCATATGATCGCCGTCACCAGCTGCGGACACGTGTTCTACAAACCGGCGATCAAAAAGTGGCTATTTCGCGATCCGACCTGCCCGTGCTGTCAGACCTATTGTCAGGTGCAGGAATGAGGAGCGGATGGGCTTGATGAGTTGGATTGTGTGCGAAGGGGTTTTTGGTTTCAGGCTACCGTGTGTGGTCAAACCAAGATATTAAAGATGTGATCTGGTAGTAGGAGTAATGGATGGTGTGATCACTATATCTGTTCAAGAATTAGAAGAACTGAAGCGTAAGGCAACGATAGCAGATAAATGTAATACACAAAAAAAGAAAGAGCTTGATAGACTACACAATCGCGACAAAGAACATCCAGAAAGAGTAAATGAACGTATGCGTAAGTATTTGGACAAAAATCGTGATGCATATAATGCCCGCCGCCGAGAACTCCGTCGGTTAAAGAAGGAGGCCGCTGCAGCCGCAGAACCCTCCGGTGATCTGAATAACGCAGGTGCGTAAAACCGCCAATTTAAAACCCCCGACAGTAAGTATAAATATCAATGACCGCGACACCCGCAGAAATCCTTGATATGTATAAACACCTGGAATTTGTTATATGTAGTGGCAGATTTGAACCCCGTATGAAATCTAATAGTACAACCGATTTTGACAAGAACTTCATTCACGATTCCGTCAAATGGTCCGACAATACACAACGGAAGTGTCTAATTGGGCGTAACGGGTATGCACTTCTTACTGGCAAGATCAGTAATGTTACTGCAATTGATATAGATGATGAACATTTACCTCATTGTCAAAAACTTCGGGATCTGATGACGGACTGTAACATGATTGCCAAAACACGTAAGGGGGTACATTACTTATTCAAATATGACCCGCGGATTCGTACCGTTGCTGTGAAGGAGTTAAGTTTGGATACCCGTAATGATGGAGGCCTCTTGTACGTTTCACCCAGTAATTATATCACACCAGGAGGTGAACATGTGGAATATTCGTGGGATGTTACCCCCAATGAAATTGGTGATTCAGAATTAAAGACAATTCCAGAATCTGTTATCACATATCTACAGAAACTATCTCCAAAATATATAAATGTCCCTGAGAAGAAAGATACTCCTCAAGTAACAATCGCGGACACACCAACATCTGTAACACCTACACCAGAGACGGAGGATATTTTGTACCGTTTAGCCGATGAAATTACGAACAATGACACTTATGATGACTGGTTACGAAATGGTATCATTTGTTTCAATGAAAGGCTGCCGTTAGAAGTGTGGGAATCTATGAGTAAAAAAAGTCATAACTATGACCCAGGAGCCTGTGCAAAAAAATGGGCGACATTCTCCTCATCCCATAATCGTAAGGTTACCCAGGCAACGTGGTGGAAATGGTTAAAACTCAATAAACCAGATCGTTATAAGGAAATTATGGAATACCGCAGCGATATTATTACACTGTTAGAACTGATTAATCACAATGATATAGCCAAATACTTCTACAATCTTTATCCAACGAACTATGTTTACAATAAAGCATTGGGGTGGTTTTCGTTAGGAGAAAATAATATATGGATAAAATCGGATAAAGGGGGTGTACCAAGTTGTCTGAAACGTCATTTATCGGATACCATGCAAGATCTTACCCGTGATGCGAAGATAATACAAACAACTAAACATAAACGGATGATGGAAAAGGGTACCGGTGGACAAGAGGATCGCACTGAACTGTTAGATCATCAGAATAAAATGAAAAATATTATAGCTGCGTATAAATTATTCGGTTCCAGTGATTTTTGTAATGGGGTAATATCCTTCCTTAACTCATATTATGAAGACGATCAGTTAACGGAAAAAATAGATATGTCCAGGACAGTGTTCGCTTTTACGGACGGTTTGTACGATATAGAAGCCGAAACATTTCGGCCAATAAAACCTACTGATTGGGTAAGTACTACCACTGGATATCCATATCCGCGCGTATCTGTACCATCCGTACGATCAGAACTTACATCCTTAATGTGGAATATTTTTGAAGATACAGAAGTTACAGAATATATGTGGAATGTCCTCAGTAGTGCTATATTGGGGACAAACCGTTGGGAGGAATTATATACATTTACCGGAAGTGGGGGGAATGGGAAAGGGGTTATCAATGAAATATTGAAAACTGCATTTGGAAAATATTATTATAGTCTTGATGTGACACTATTTACAAAACCAAGAGAACGTGCCGATCAACCGATTCCTGCCCTGGTTGAGGCAAGACCTTGTCGGTTATTAATGACTTCGGAACCTGAAGCAGATGGGACATTACAGGCCGGTCTGTTAAAAAAAATAACCGGCGGTGATCTGGTAGAAGCACGTACATTACATTCACCGCATATCATTTCGTATGTTCCACAATTCACGTTGATTCTACAAACCAATGCTATCCCACGGCTTAACAAAATAGATGGAGGGATTCAGCGCCGTCTTCGGGTTATTCGGTTCCCGTTTCAATTTGTAGCGTCCCCTACATTACCGCAGCACAGACACGGGGATCCCGATGTCAAGGACCGTAAGTGTAAATCCCCTGAGTGGCGCAATGAATTCATCCTTATGTTGATTGAGAGACTACAAGTCATTCGGAAATGGAAGTCGCTTGTTCCTCCCCTCAAGGTGAAAGAGGTAACCAACGGATATTTAGATGAACAGAATCCAATTAAAGATTGGTTAGACGAACACTATGTTATTACACATTGGGATGAAGATAGGGTTAGTGCTACCGAAATGCGGAATGATTTCCTCACATACAAGCCTGATTGCAATTTATCAACGGTTAAGTTCAAAGAATTAATGGGTTTCAATGGTGTGGAAGCAAGAAGAATAACTAAAGGTATTTTCTTTTGTGGAATTAAGAAAAAATAAATAAATAAAAGGGTATGTAGGGTTATGTAGGGTCTACCGTAAAGTTGTCTACGTGAGAAGGAAAAATACGCCAAGGCTAAACTCTGCGGTAGACCCTACATAACCCTACATAGTGATACATTATAACATAAAGAATTAAATATTTTACAAAAAACCTTTTCCCCTATTTGTCTCATTGTTGTATGTTACTATTTTGAAGAGGGGATGTATTCATTTGTATTCATCATTGCCTCCAAAAACTGTTTGATCGCCGAAAAAACTTCCCATGAAAGTTTCCAGACCACCTTCAATGAATACAGATAGGCGCAGTTCGGTGCAGTAAATGAGAACCGAAAAGTTTTTTGAGCCGGCCAAAACACTCTTGGAGAAGTTGTCAGACAATATTGTTACTGCACCGAACTGCACCGAACTGCACCCACCCCTTCCTCACACCGTCTTCTTAATCATATACAACGGCAGAATCCCTCCGCCTACACAGTCATCGCAACTCCACCGAACACTCTCCGGTTCATAGTGTTGGAGAATCCGATTTTCGGCACAATCGGTGCAACTCACAATCCGTGGAATCCGAATCCTAAGTTCTGATACCGGTGTATGGACTACCGGCTCCGGATCATTGTCACAGTATACCCGTCGGTCATCATTCTTTTTGTAGTTTCCATCCTGACGGAATCGCAGGAAACAATTCCCGAATGCCATGGTTACAAAGTGGAACAGATTCGTTCGGATCATCTTACTTCGTCGTGGGGGAGTTACGTTCATACCCAAATAGATATACCCTGTCATTTTTACACGCCGTACAAAAATAGCTGCACATAGTATAAAATGGCAGGACTTGGAACATCTGGAGCAAAGCCCATGGAAGGAGGACGTCGTCACCGTAAGACCCACCGCAAGGTTCGCAAGAGTCATCGCAAGAGTCGCAAGCAGCAGCGTAAGCAGCAGCGCAAGGATTAAAGGGGGGAGGTTCCATCCCCCTAGGCCCCCTTGTTGTGTGCGAAAGCACCGGCGACCGTAGGGAGCCGGTTGAGCTGACAAAACGGTTCTAAATATTCTTATAACTGTCCGAACCCACGAACAACTATAAGAATAAAACCAAAAACCAATCCACTTCTTTTACCTGTCCACTTCGTTTACCGATCATAGATATGTCCAATCGCGTTATATGTCCGGGAGTTGACGACTTCATACAGTTCAAACGTCGCCGACCAGTCCACTCCGCACATATCTACAATCTGTCCGAAGGGGTCGACCAACCGTAACCGCAGTTGTGCGATATTGACCGGTGTCAGAAACGTATATTCCTTACGTAACAGATTGGAACCATCATCAAACTGTACCGCATAGTAACCATCCCGCAGAATGAGTTTCGCCAGCGCAGGCACCGACGCATTCCGATCCACACGGTGTGTAATATTCTCAATCATGTCAGGGCATTCCACCTGGAGGAGATAATAGGGCGACGGACCAGTCTGGGCCACACAGTCACTCACGACCTGGAGAGTTTCCCCCGTGTATGTGGCTGTAATGGTTCCCTTCTTGAATCCCAAGTAGTATCCCAGACCCCAATGAGACCGCCGTGCTGCAATCATCGGATTCGCCGACACCAGATTGATCTCCGTGAAGTAACTGGGTGCAGTCAATGGATCCGTGGCACGAACATCCGGATTGGCGATGGTGACGCGACCGGTGTTCGGATTGTACGTACATGTAAAAAACTCACTGAAACTATCCAGAATCGTGCGGAGAGCCGTCTGAATCTGTGCACAGAGTTCCGTCGGCGTATAGTTGCCCGCGGGAATGGTCAGGGGATAGGTCGTAGCATTGTAGGTCACCGTGAAGTTGAGATTTCCGTGTTCTTCCGAAAAGGTGTATTCCACCAGGGGGAGTTCAACACTGGACAGGGCGATACGCATGATGTTGCGATATGTACTGGGCATTTTGATCATGTAATCGGCTGTTCCCTTATAGAGATTGTCAGCGAAGCGGCTGTCGACCGACACCGCCGATATGCGATAACGCGAACTGTTGAGCAACTCCTGATCCATTACTATGGATACAGATTTTCGGGATATCTCTTACCCGCGATCTGCCAGATCGGTCAGTTTGCGCAGGGCGGAGATCAGTGTTGGGGCAAAGTAGGATTCCATCGCCGTAATGAGGGTACGGACTTCCTGGAGACGAACAATGCGATCCCCGCCATAGGTTGGTGTCAGTTGGGATTCGGTCCACGGGGCAGTGGGAGATTCTTTGGTGATATTCACCTGATTGTGGAGATCCAGGAGCCACTGACGATAGAAATTGCGCATTTCTGGCATAGTTTTGATGGGTGTAAGAGGATGAGAATCGGTCCAGGCCACAAAGTGTGCACGGCAGTCCGGGCAGGGTAACGTGGTTCGCATGTTGCGAAGAAGGATTTGCCAGAAACGATTCAAATCAAGATGATTCGTGAATTCGGCCAGGGTATGGAGGATGGTCCAGAGTGTTGGTCCCCAGAGGGCAGTGTCATACGATACCTCAATGGGAATGGATCGCGGGACTTCTACTGGTGCCCTACGATTCTTGCCACAGTTGCACATTGTATCTCTGTTCTATGGATCTGTTAATTTTTTCAGAAAAAACATCAACGACAACGACAAAACATTTTACGAAGCCAGAAGGTCCCCAAGGTCCACGATCCTCAGACCTCAAGGACTTTCCAAACTCACATTTTTTGGGTTGTGACGTACGAACCGATTTTGGTGATTTGATTGTTGGTTGGTGATATGATTGTTAGGCGACCCATAAAACTTGACAACCACTACGATAGGATGATCATGTTCGTAAATCTTACAAAATGGTTTGCTCTATCTGTGGGACAAGTGGTCACAACAAGGCCACCTGCTCTAAAAACGACGTAAAAGCAGAGAAGAAAACGAATGAGATCATTCATGTGACCGCTAAGGAACCGTGTGTAGAAATACTTACAGTTGAACCAGTAATGTATCAATCGCCCCCGCCGATTGCTGCTACACAGATTCTTCTTCCTGAGGATGTGTGTAAGAAGATGTCGGTGATTGAAAACATGTGTATATCGGTTGGTCATACGCTTGGAAAGGGTTATGTAGAGGGTGTCTATCAACAGGCAATTGGTGTTGAACTACAAGAACAGAATATCAAGTATATAATGGAGGAACCAATGCCCATTGTGTATAAGGGTGTTATTCTGGGATTGCATACACAGCGTCTGGATATTAATATTCACACATATCTACCGATTATCATTGAGTTAAAAGCCAAATCTGGAATGATAACCCCTGCAGAGTTATGGCAATTGTATAGATATATGAAATATAAGGAATATTCGTATGGTATTCTTGTTAACTATAATCAGACTCAGAATAGTGATATTCAGACAATGTTCATCGTGAAGCATGAGGGTGGAGTGTATGTATACAATAATAAAACGAAAACTGGGGAGAAAATGATTGATTATACATACAATTAGAGATTATTCAGTGTATGTATGACGTGTTTGTGTCGTGCGATAGCACCGGCGACCGCAGGGAGCCGGTTTATACATCTTTTAAGAAAATCAAAGAGACAAAGTCTCCAAGGTCCACGATCCTCAGAGCTCAAGGACTTTCTAAACTCACATTTTTTGCCAAGAGACCTACGAACCGAATCTGGTGAATTGATTGTTGGTGGGTGATATGTTTGTGTCGTGCGATAGCACCGGCGACCGCAGGGAGCCGGTTTATACATCTTTCAAGAAAATCAAAGAGACAAAGTCTCCAAGGTCCACGATCCCCAGAGCTCAAGGACTTTCTAAATTCCATTTTTTGCCAAGAGACATGTGAATCAAAAAGTACATAAAACTTTCACGTTGGTACTTAAAAGAGAACAGAAAAGTTGACAGACTCCATTTGTCTCAATTCTATTTCTTACAATCATGACAACTCTCTGTTTGAAACTCTCTGATTTGGAAGAAGAGTATCAAGGGAAAGCGTATGAAGAACAGGTGATGATCGCAAATATCGGAGCTGTTTGTTATAGGGGGTTAGGAGAGTTGATGCGTGAACAACTTCAGAAAGAACTCACATTTAGTGATAAAGTGAAACAGGAAGTTCTTCGGGCAACCTTAGAAAAAGAAGTAATGCGCCCACTTCAGGATAAAAACAAAGATCTCCTTGAGTCACGTATGAAATGTGAACTATTAGAAAAACAGATAGATCTTCTAAAGAAGCAGATATCAATATCTCAAGAAGATATTGATAAGGAGATTCATCGTCGTGTTCAGTATGAATATGCTATACAGCTATCAGAATTGAATAAGGAGGTAGCGTTATTAAAAGTAGCCGATCAGTATCATCGTAAGAGAGAGGGTTATATTAATGATTTGGAAGAGACGAAGGCAACATTGTATGCACGTATTCAGCATTTGGAGGACAAACTGCAAACAGAAACAATTAAAAATATTAAAGAGAATACGAAGTCAAGTCACGAAATCGGGAAGCAGGGTGAAGCTATGGTGTTAGAGATGTTAGAAACAACAGTAAAGAAAGAATTTCCATATGTTGAAGTAACAGATATGTCACATGTTCCTCATTCTGCTGATTTCCATTTATCGTTGATGCGTTCTGATGGTAAACGGGTAAAGATATTAATAGATTCTAAGAAGTATAAGAGATCTGTTCAGAATGGTGATATTGAGAAGTTGAAATATGATATAGATAAGGATGAAGATGCGACTGCTGGTTTGATGATATCATTAGATTCTGGTATATGTAAGAAAGATCAATTTCAGATAGAAAAAACTCCTCATTCCAAATCAATCATGTATGTTACATTTGAAGATATGGACGATGACTTACGCAGGGAAATGCTTTGTTTAGCAATACGTATAATTACAACGATTGGTGCAGATTACACAAATATGGAAAAGAATATGATGATGGATAAGATTAGTTCATTTACAAAAAATATGATGAAAACTGCAAAGAATATGCATTCGTGTGCACTACAGTGCAAATCATTAAATGATCTGATCCGCGATATTCGTGATGAACTTATGAGCGATATTAAACAATTTCGTGCAGAAACGAATAGTATAGATGATGACACGGATGGTGGTGATGGTATAGAGCATATAAGTACGGAACCCCATGGTGTTGGGAGATGTAAAGGCACGAAACCGGATGGGTCCCAGTGTCGGTTCCGTCATATTGAAAATGGCCTATATTGTAAGAAGCATACAGGTAAGATAGAAGCTGATACTGTATAATAATTCATTAATAATTATTTTTTTGATAATTATTAATGATTTTTAGTGTACCAAGGGGGGTCGGGCGCGCCCTGCAGGGGAAATAAGCCGGTCGGACAAGGGGGGGTAGCATAGTTGGTGAGGTTATGATGTATTTTTGATGATTTTTACAGCGGTTTCCCATACTAATTAGGTCATGGCACTTTGACCGCTCATGAAGGGCTTACCATTTTGAGCGCTAAAAGCTCTACGTCACAAGTACCATATGAAACTGGTCGGGAGTCAGAGGCTGGGAGAGTGCAGAGCCCTCAATAAAAATATTTGGTAATTATAATTTAAAAATTTTAGTTA
>JACCDT010902807.1_pt1 | contig 15207 bp, 20 predicted proteins | sample 7446291 | NCBI WGS metagenome assembly JACCDT01 (sample SAMN15323446, study PRJNA562643) | freshwater metagenome | isolation source: river surface water | place: USA:Blue River Watershed | collected 2017-08-17
GTCTTCACATCACCCAGAGTCGTCTCGACCCACAGCCATACGCCGTCGATCACGCGAGGCTTGTCGGTAGGCTCGATGACCTCCACGTCGAACCGTGGAACCGGCAAGGCGCGCGTGGCCTCATCCTGAGGGACGCAGACTCGACCCGCGACGTGGTTGTTACGACTCTCCTTCTGTTCGATCCAGACGTCAATCGCCGGGTACCCGAGCGCCATCGCCAACGTGTCGAACACGCAGACCTTCCCCTCGCAGTCATCTTCGCCGTCCACGATCGCAACCGCGGGACGCTTCACGAGCTCCAACTGCCACCCGTCGTCGTCCGTCGGATCTTCCTGGTAGCGGACGTTGCGCGCCTGCCAGTCGAGCAACGACTGGAGAACCTCGAAGTCTCCTCGCTTCCCGGCCGCGATCTGATGCGCCAGCGACCGAAGATCCGCGCGGTGCGCGTCCTGGCAAATGATGTCGTACATCATGTCCACGCGCACTTGAGGAGGCGTCGTGGGATCGATGATGAAGACGTCCGGATAGTCGCTTCGATTCCCAGGCAATTCAGGCCCCAGAATAGGGAGCGTGCGCAGAACGGAAGGTCCGTACAAGGATGAATTCATCGCCCCCAGCGTACACGCGCGTCACGCCGCTTCGCAAGTCGATTTTCCCCTCCATCGGGTGGTGCTCCACCCCGCGCGAACATATGGTGGTCGGCCATGGCCGACTCAATTCGATGCCTCGACTGCGGCCACCTGCACGAGAAGAGCGTGCTCGCATGCGAGCGGTGCGGGAGCCACCGCATGAAGGTCTACCGCCCCGCGGCGAAGGCACCGAAGGCCCCACCCGCGAGCACGGTACGAGACCGCAGCATCGACATCTGCCAGATCCGGGGGAACGACCCGCCGCGTTATTACTTCGACATGCCCGAGGTCGAGCGCGTGTTCGGCGGGGGACTCGTCCGGGGCGCGCGCATCCTGGTCGGCGGCGCGCCTGGGATCGGCAAGTCGACGCTCTTCATGATGATCGCGGGCGCCGTGGCGCGAAAGAACCCGCCCACGAAGCGTCGCTGCTCGGTGGTCTATGTCAGCGGCGAGGAGCCCGACCAGCGGATCGGGGCGCGCGCGCGAAGACTCGACCAGTCCGTGCCGGGGCTGCGCGTACTCACGACCAATAAGATTCAAGAGGTCGAGGCGACGCTCGCCGCCCAGCAACCTTACATGGTGATCATCGACTCCGTCTCGACGCTCTCCGGCGAGGAAGACGGAGGAGGAGAGGGCACCGTGAAGCAGGTCAGCGCGGTGGTCCGACGCATCGGCGAGCGATGCGACGCCATGGGGACCACGATGTTGCTGATTTCGCACGTCACGAAGGACGGTCTCCTGGCGGGGCCTCGTAAGCTCGAACACCTCGTCGACGCGGTCGCGATGTTTGACGGGGACCGCAAGACGCCCATCCGCGTCCTTCAGATCATCAAGAACCGCGACGGCCCCCCCGGTGAAGCGGCCGTGCTGGAGATGACCTCGGATGGCTTGCGCGAAGTGAAGGACCCGACCGCGCAGTTGCTCTCCGAGCGCGCCGCCGACGAGCCCGGCTGCGTGGTCTTTCCGATGGCGGAATCGGACCGACCCACGTTCGCCATCCTCGAAGCGATGGTGTCGGCTTCGCCCGAAGCCTTCGGCAGCGGAAGCGACGAGAAGCCCGAGGTGGCCGAGCGACCGCCCCGCGTCACGTCGGCGGCGGGGCTTCAAGCTGCGCGCATCCCACGACTTCTGACGCTCCTCGCCGATACAGTCACGCTGACGAACCGCACGCTCGATGTCGAGGCCACCTCCGTCGTGGGGTCTTCGGTGGTTGAGCCCGCCGCCGATCTCGCCGTCGCCGCCGCGATCGTGTCCAGCGCGCTGGGTCGTGTCTTCCCCGCCGACTGCGCCGTGCTGGGAACCGTCGGCGTCACCGGTCGCACGAAGCCTGTACATCGTTGCCTCGGACGCCTCGAGGCCGCCATGACCGCAGGATTTACCAGGGCGCTCGTGCCCGCGGACAACGTCCAGCGCGGCGACATCCCCAAAGGGATCCACGCCATCCCCATCGCACACGTGCGCGAGCTCGCCCCGTGGTTGATGGCGCAAAGTCGAGCTTCGGAACACACAAACGCACACGTAACCACACCTGCCACCATCGCGGTGCAACCCACCGCGGCGGCCGAGGGCCTTTCGGAGGGATCGATGTGAAAGTGGTATCACGTATGTGTAAGTTGTTGAAATAAAACAACTTTCACAACTTTCACCGAGTTTTCGAAGGTGTCCTCGGAGCGGTCTTAGGCTTGCGATCGTCACCTCCCAGGTTTCACTTGCACGTGTCACTTGCACATGGTCCCACCCCTCGATTACGTTGCAGCCTCATGAGCGGCAAAGAGTCACAGATCAAGGAGTGGACGCCGAAAGAGGGCGAGCGCCTGTGGGAAGGGTGCCCCCTCTTCCCTGCGGCTCCGCCGGGGAGAGAGCCCCGGAAGGGCGAATACGGCACCATCAAGGAGGGGTGGGAGCCCGGATATATCGCCGTCAAGAAAAGTATTGACGGAAGACCCAAGGGGTGTCCCTGGGGTCATTTCGACGTGAATACCTTTTCCCGGGAGCACATCCGGGAGCACTGGGGGAACGGGGAGTACATCCTGTCTCTCCACGCGACCGCGGACGCGGGCGAGAATGCTCGCATCTTTCAACGCACGATCCGCATCGACGACGGCGAGGACGACCTTCCGTTCCCCGGTGAAGACTGGGGCGACGACTCGGTCATCAGTCGCCAGCGAAGGTCGCGAGGAGCGCTCCGGGTGCCCCCGGCAGAGCCTGCCAAGGACGAGGACGAGGACGAGGACGAGGACGAGGACGAGGACGAGGACGAGGACGACGCCCGTGACCGCGATCGAGACCGTGACCGCGCCCTCGATCGAGGGCGCTACGACGACCGCGATCGTGACCGCGACCGCGATCGTGACCGCGATCGAGGGCGCTACGACGACCGTGACCGCGATCGAGACCGTGACCGCGATCGAGGGCGCTACGACGACCGTGACCGCGATCGAGACCGTGACCACGGCCGGTCGGGGGAAACCTCGCAAACGATCATCGGCCTGGCGAGTGCGGTCGCCCCGCTCCTTCTCAAGTTCGTCGAATCACGTGATGCGCGCGAAGAACGACTGGCGGAGGCGCGGCGCCGAGAGGATGAGGAAAGGCGTGAGCAGCGACGGCGCGACGAGGCTCTCGCGGAGGAGCGACGACGGGAAGATCGAAAGCTGGAGGCCGCCGCCGCCGAGCGTGCGTTTCAGATGCAGACTTCGCTCATCGCATCGATGAATCAGCGCGGCGAGCGCGTCGCGCGGGACATCGCGGCGGCCTCCAGCGAAGTCATCGCCAAGACCTCCGCAGACCCTCTCATCGTCCAGCGCCTGGATGAACTCCAGCGCGAGCTTCGGGCGATCCAAGCTGGCGGCAACAAGAGCCGCAGCCTCGAGGAGGCGATCGAGGAGGCCAATCGGCTGCAAAACCTGCTCGCTCGCACACGCGGCCCGAACGACTCGACGGGGGGCGGCGGCAACGCGACCACCTCGAAAAGCGGGACCGACTGGAGCCGTCTCCTCGAGAAGATCGTCGACGCCGCAGGTCCGCAAGTCGCGGGCACGCTGATCCAGCTTCTGGCCGGAGCCGCAGGCCGACTCATCGCCCCGAACGGCGGCGGCGTGCAAGAGCAGATCGAAGGGGTGCAAGAACCCACCCCGGAAATCGTCAATGAACCTGCCCCGCATTACATGCCCGACGGCCACGGCGGATAATCCGAACCTGCCTGTGTACAGCTTCGCGATCGAGTGATACGGTCGCGGGGCGATCGTGGACTGGCCCAATCTTATCAGACAGGGCGGCTTTCTGGCTGTCGCCACCATTTCATGGCGCATTGCGACGCTGCTCTGGCAGCGCTATACGCGCCGCGAAGATGACCTCGCCCATCGACAGCAAGCCAGAATTCATGAGCTCGAGAGGCAACTCGACGCGGTACGCCAGCAACATGCGACCGACATCGAAAAAATCCACCGTGAGCACGCCGAGAAAATCGCCGAACTCAACGAGCAGCGTGTACGCGACGAGCGGCTCATCGTGCGTGGGTCCGCAGCCCAAGCTGCGCATGTCGAACTTTTCCGCGACGCACTCGTGGCGTTGAGGGATCAGAACGCGTCGCTCCAAGCATCCTACGAAAAGGCCCTGGGTGTTCGAGTCGCACAGGACCAGGTCATCGACGCCACAAGCGAGCCGATCGAGGCATCCGAGCCGTCCGGCGCGCCGCATGCAGGTCGGCATCGCATCAGCGAAAGGAACCCCCGATGAACTCCGCCGAAACCGTCTCACGCGCCTCGCGAATCAATGAGGCATCCCGGAACCTCGAACGAGCCGATGCGGCGAATGCGGCACTCTACCGCACCGCCAGGGACATCGTCACGGAGGTCCTGGGCTTCGTGAACACGGGTCGGTACAACCGCGTCACGCCCGATTCCGCCGAGGCCGTACTCCGCGCGCGTCGCCCCGCAAACAACCAGGTGTTGCTGGTCGAGGATGACACCAACTACGCGATGAAGGTCGCGGAAATCATCCGCAGGCACCTGGGGTTTGACGTGGTCATCGCCACGAGCGTGGTGGACGCCGTGAACAAGATCGAAAAGACTCCGTTTCGTGCCCTGCTGGTGGACGTCGACCTCGGTGACGGGCTGGGCATGGAGGTTGTCGAGCACGCCCGGGCAAGAGATCCAGAAGTCGCCGTCATCATGACCTCAGGTGTCGTACGGGAACAGCTTCAGGATATCGCTCGCCGATGTACGGCGGGCTGGTTCGACAAGACCCAGGACCCTCTCGTGCTGATCGAGACCTTGCGTCGCATGGCCTGCGAGGGCTGATCAGATCGGAAGTTCGACGCGAAACACGGATCCCTCGCCCAGCGCGCTCTTCACCTCCACGGACCCGCCGTGGAGTTCGACGATGCTACGAACGATCCAAAGACCCAGGCCGAGCCCGCGGTCTCCCGCGTGACCGCGGACGCGTTCGAACCTTTCAAAAATACGAATGTGGTCGACGGGATCGATCCCGATCCCACGGTCCGAAACCGTGAGCCACGCACGTTCCGCAAAGTGCCCGATGCAGATCTCGATGGGGCTACCCGGCGCGTACTTCAATGCGTTCGAGAGGAGGTTGTTGACGACCTGCTCCAGCCGGAACGGATCCCACGTGCCGAGGACGGGCTTGTCCGCACACACGCGAACTTCGCACGACGCGCGGGCCGCCTCGCGGCGCATCCTGGCGACGACGTTGCGCACGAGGTCCGCCAGATCGACGTGCTCCCTCTGCAGCGTCAAGCGCCTCGCGCTCAGTTGCGCCATATCGAGCAGGTGATCGATATGGCGACCGAGCCGCTCAACCTGACGCGCGAGGTCTTCGGTACTCTCGCGGATCGCGATGCGTTCGTCGTGTCGTAGGGACAGGTCGGCGAGGTTCATGGTCAGCACGGCGAGATCTACGCGCAGCGCGGTCACGGGCGTGCGCAGTTCGTGGGCCGCGATGGCGAGCAATTCCTTCCCGCGCTCCACGCGCAGGCCGGACGTCTCCAACGCCTCCGCGCGCGTCGCATCCGCTTGCCTTCGCGTCGTGATGTCCATCAGCACGACCGCCCACCCGTCGGACTCCCGAAGCCGTGCGCCCGACGCCGAGACCCACCGTCGCGGCGCAACGGGGATTGAGTTCAGCGGGAAGTCCAGGCACTCCTCCCCGATGTCGCCCCACTTCGGCGCGAGGGCCTCACGGTAGTCTCGATCCGCGAGCTCACTGACGTGATGGTCCTGGACGGTCGGCACGAGCACGCCAAGCCATTGACACAACGTCGCGTTCATGCTCCGCACATTCCCCGTGCCATCCAACACGCAGAGACCTTCGCGTGCGGAATGTGCAAAATCCTCGCTCCACACACGGTACGCGTCCGTTGCAGGCAGGAGGTGACGCGGCCGAAACCACGCGAGCATTCGAATGACCAGACGTCTCAACCAGTGGTTCACCGGCACGCCTCCGCAGAAGAACGTACTCGAGCATTCACCACTAACCGATCGGGTCGATCCGATCGACACCGAACGTGACGTGAGGTCATATTCTTTGACGTTCTCTGCACGTCCGTGCAATGTACACGAGGAGGAGGATCATGCGCGACATCTGGTTGCTGTGCGTTCGCGAAGGTCTCGCGCCCTACGTGGTGGCGTTCGGACTGTTCATGAGCATTGGGATTATTGTTGGGTTGACCCCTAAAAAATACCAGTCGCTCCCTATCTTTGGGGCATTCCTTCGGATGTCTCGCGAGATCTCCGTGGTGACGCACCCCGACGAGCCCGGCACGTTCACCATCCCCACGCTGCTCAAACGATTGATCCTGGCCGCGGTTCGCGCTCCGAAGGGGCGTAGTCCAAAGCAACGCGGTCCTTCGGATGGTCCACACAAACCGTCGGATTCGGACCGAGTCTCGCCGAACGATTCGCGGTAACCGGATCGAGCATCGACACGTCCCGGAGATTCCGATAGTCTTCCTGGAGTGCCGTTCTACGTGTTCGAGATCACACACGCTTCCGTGCGCGTGGCCACCGCGCCGAGCGCGGCCTCGCTCACCTCGGCGGTCCAAGCCGCCGCGCTGCCTCAAGCTGACGTCGGCGGGTGGGTCTCGCCCAGGCCGCGAATCACGCGCAAGGGCGGCGTCCTCGACGTACTCGCCGATCCCTTCGGCACGCATCCGCAGAATCAAACTACGGTGACTTCGATCTACGAGGTACCCGAAGGGACCGGGCTTGTTCGAACCGTCGCGATCCTGTCCGCCGTGCGCGACCGACTCGCCCTCGCCATGCGGGCGCTCGACGCGAACGGACTGCAGGGTTACTGGAGCCCCGTGTCGGTTACGCGCTACGCCGAGGCAATCAATGGCCCCGTCGCGTGGTGGTCCGACGGATCGGCAGCGCGCACGCGCACCGAAGAGCGCTTTCCGATCCTCACGACGGACCCCGACGAGAACCCGCGCGGCCCCACAGGCGCGGACACCCACCCGACGACGCCCGCCGAGACCCTCGACGCCATGGCGCGAAGGGCCCGGCAGACCGCCGAGTCTGGCGCCTCGCTCCTTTGGGCCGGTGCCGCGCTGGGCCTCGTCGCCTTCCTGTCCTACTCCGCGTGGAAGCTGGGCGATCACATTCCCAGCCGCCCGCCTTCTGCACCTGGAGGTTCACCCGCATGAAGCACTGGCTCACGTATGCTGTCCTTTTGCTGACGACGACTCTCTCCTGCGTCGCGTCTCCACGCGTCGAAACGATGCGGCGCCCCGTTTCGGGTGCTGCGACCTCCGCTGCGCATGCGTCGGTCCCCATCGGCGACTGGTCGGAGAAGGCGTCCCATCTCCTCGAAATTCTCAGCGATCGTGAGGCCGAAGCGGGGCCGCTCACGATCGCGCTCACGGTCGTCCGACTCTGGCCGATGAGCGATGCCTCCACACGCGCCGAGGTGACCCGCGGCCTGGGCGAAGTGAGGGACACGCTCGTCCCCGACCTGCGGCGCGCCGTCGACGCATTCCGATTCGGCCAGGCCGACGGGGCGTGCGCCGCCAACCGTGCCGCGCGCGCGATCGGCCTCGCGCTGCGTGGCGTCGCCCTCACCCTGGCGCGTACGCTACGCTGGGACATCGACCCACCGATGGCGTTCGCCCTGAGCCTCGCGGGGCAGATCACCGACGAGCTTCAGCCATCCTGCGCAGCGACCGCAGGGTGGTCCCAATTTTCGCGCGACACACAAGCGGCCCTCGCGGGACGAGGACGAGGACTCCGCCGGTTCCCAAGCCTCGACGAGGCGCGTCGTGCGAACGCCGAAGGGGGAATGAGCCGATGAGGCGGCTCGGCTGCAAGCTGATCCCGCCGGACGCCCACCAGGGCGTCAAGGCGACGCTGGGCGACCGAGCGCGCGTGAGGTTGCCGCCCGCCGTCGACCATCGCCCCCAGTTCGACCTGATCTTCGACCAGGGTGAGATCGGTTCCTGCTTGACCAACGGCGCCGCGGGCGCCCTCCAGGGTCGCATGGTCTCACAGGGCCTGCCGTCATGGACTCCGGCCCGGCTCCCGCTGTATCGACGCGCGCTCGAGCGGGACGGCGTCTACCCCGCGGACGAGGGGACCTACGCCGAGACGGTGCTGCAGATCCTGAGTGAAGAGGGGTTCGCGCCCGAGCGGCATGCCCCCTACAGCGGCTCACCCGACGCCATCCGTGGCCATACGCCCGATGCCTATACGCAGGCGGCAGGCAAGGCGCGGCTCGTCGGGTTCACGCCGCTCGCGCGCGACCGCGACACGATCCGCTTCGAGCTCTGGAATGGGAACCCCATTCTCATCTCCATGCTCCTCTATGCGTCCTTCGAGGACGTCGGTCGCGACGGCCTGGTCCGCATGCCGAAGGATGACGAGGAAGAGCTCGGTGGCCACGGGATGCGCCTCGTCGGGTACAACCCTGAATGCGTGCTCGTCGCTAACTCTTGGGGACGATCCTGGGGGCAGAGTGGGTACGCCTGGATCCCCTGGCGCATGATCGAACGGGCGCAGTTCACGCGGACTCTGCACAGCTTCCAGACCGTACAGATCGTCCCCTAGGTCACCGCCGAAGCCGTCGCACCACCCCGCAGGCGCAGGGCCCTCAGACGCGTCTGCTCGGCCGCGATCTGGCGGTCCACGCGCGCCACCATGCGGACGTCTCGCGCGTAGTCTTCACTCCGCTGCGGAGGGACTGCGAGACGTCCTCGAATCTCCTCGCGGCGACTCTCCAGCGCATCGAGGTAGGTCATCCCACGCGCCTCTCCCGCGAGCTCGCGGCATGACGTGAACCCCACGGAGAGCTGCTCGCCCGGTCGGTGGCCCCGTAGGAAGTAGCGACCGTCGGGATCGGACGAGGCGGCCTGCACCACCTCCGTGACACGCACCACGACGCGGGCTGGTGACCGCGACACGCGCAGGACCACGCCGACGTACTCCCCGCACGACCTCAGAACGACCGTTTGCCCGATGAGCGAATCGTCGAATACCATGGGGCGCTCCCTCCTTCAGAACAGTAGACCCTGCTTCGAGTTTCCACTCCACCCTCTGGGCTTCACGGGAGCCGCGCGCGGCGGGTCGGGCGCGCAGGCTGGCGATGCGGTACTTGCGGAGAGAGGCAGTTCCGACGACTGGACGCGCTCCTCGGGCTCGGGCGACGCCGCTGCGCTCGACGCCGAAGGGCCTCGGTCCCGTCCTGGTCCAACAGGATCACGACCGCGCGTCGGGGCGCGACCACATCGTGGCGCGCCCGCCGCAAGCCACGCGCGAAGGACCTCGAGCTCGGGAGGTGTTTCCAGGCCGATCAATCGGAACGACTCGATGCGGGCATCCACGTGCGCAACGAGCCGCGCCGCGTCCTCCGCGGAAGGCATCTGGGGGCCCTTCGGGGGCCGCACCGGTCGCGTCGGAAGGACGTCCGTGACGTCCCAGACGTCGCAGACTTTCCCCGTGACGGCGCACTCACGAGTTCCGTTCCGCCAGACGACCCCCCGCCGCTCGAGCTCGGTCAACCGACGCGAGTAGATGGCGTTCGGCTTGCCCGGCGCAAGCGTCCGGTCGAGCTCGTTGCGGGTGAGACCGGACGCGCTCTGAAAAAGTGCGTCGTAGACCTTCCACGCGGCCTTTCCGAGAACTCCCGTCTCCAGGATCTGACGGTAGGCTTCAAGGCTCGTGCGACGTCGACCCGACATGACCGACCTGCCTTTCTCGGACCTCGAGCCGACCCTGGCCCCCGCCCGGCGCGACCCCTACGGCGTTCATCCGGCGGGGTTCTCGCGGCGCGCGACGGGCTGCGCGCCGGGCTCCCGCGCGAATTCGTAGTCCTCCCAGTCGACCTTCAGGAACGGCTCGATCCACGGGGCGACGTTCAGGAGATCCTTCGCCATCTGCTGGGCGATGCGACGGTAGCTGATGTTGCCCGCGGACGAGCTCCGCAGGCGGACGATGTACAGCGCCTCGCGGAGGTTGACCCTCCACGTGTATGCGACCCTCGCCGCGAGCGGGACTGCGTACTGCGCGGCGTCAGGATCGAACCCACGGAGGACATCAAACTTACAGCGGGCCGCGTCCATCGCGAACATGAACTCGTCCACGGTGTCGGTGCCGAAGTCGGCGAGCTCGTGCGGCAGCACGTATCCTCGCGACCAGTCCAGGCGCGGCCGGGTCGCGGAGACGATTCGGTGCCGTTGAAGATCTCGCCATGCGCCGTAGTCGCACGCGACGAACCACTTGAGGCTCACGTCTTCAAAGGCTCTCGACAAGCCTTCGCGATCTTCACGGTCCCGCAGGTGAACCACGATCACCTGTTCCGCCTGGCTCACGGACAGGTCGTGTGAGCACAGCGCGACGTCGGGGTATCCCGCGTGCTCGAGGATGGACCTCGCGACGGAGCGAGGGTCGATCTCCCGCGGCTCGATCAACGCGACGCGCGGCAGCGACGAATCGTCCACGCTCGAAGGCCGGTCGACGAACTTCGCGATAGCGCCCGAAGGGTCTTCGGCCATCGAGCGCACGCTCTTGAGCCCCCTCGCTCGGAACGTCGAGGGCTCCACGTACCTCAGGAGCGTCGGGACCATCTGAAGCCCCTCCTCGCGGATCAACCCCGCGAGGTGCGCATGCTCGGGCAGCCCATCTTCCATGAGACCGCGGATGAGATGCGCGAGCGCGCGGGCGTTCGCGGTGATTCCCAGCGACGTCTTCGCGCCCACGGGGATCAAACCCCGAAGGAGGTCGAGCGACTTCGCACGCCGCGCGGACTCGCTGACGTGTGGATAACGATCCCCGAGATCGCGCTGGACCTTCTGGACGAGTCGATCGTACGTCTCAAAAAGATCCGTCACCGCACCCATGTAGACGTTTTGGTACGAGGCCGGGAAGCCGGTCCTCGTGACCACGGAGCCCCGTCCGAACTTCACGTACCGCGTGCTCTTCTCCGTGTAGGCCACACCGAGGCGACGATCCTCGATGGCCTTGGCCGCGAGGATGGAGCAGCCCTCGATGCCCATCGACACGTTGGCGTGCTCGGCGACACTCGCGTGCCCATACCCGACCACCCACTTCTCGTGCATGCGCGCCGCGCTCGCGCGCGCCTCGGCGAGCCCGTCCACCTCCGCCACACCTTCGCCCGGGATGAACTCCTCGGTCAGCATGCCCGCGAGCTCCTCGCGAAGACCTCGCGAAGACCTCGAATAGCGCGCGAGGAGAACAGCGACCACCTCGGGAGGGAGGTCGCGGAGGCAAAACACGGGCCCCACCTCATTCGTCACGTAACGGCTTACAGGACTTGCATCGCTCACGGGGACATAGCCTTTGTTGCGAGGTCGAGCTCGCCAGAAGCTCGAACTGTTGAGGGATCGTGTCGCACCAGATTAACCACTTGTCAAGCGGTTATCAGGCTTTGGGGTTGGGCACGGTCGTGAGGACGTACTCCAGCACGACGCAGGCCGGTTCGCCTCGGTGACGATAGTGGACGACGAGGTAGAAATGGCGCGGGCGCGGGGCACGATCCAGGAGCGCGGCGAGGGGCGGGGCCACCGTCCGAAACAGCGCGGCGGTGGCCAGACGGTCGCCGGGCCACACGAGGCCGAACTCGTCCATGGCGTACCGTTTCAACCGATCCACGTACACCGCGCCGAAGTCGCGCAGGGACGCATCGAGCCACGCATTCAGGAGGACCTCGTCGGGCGTCACCACGTTGAGCACGCAGCGACCGACGTTCGGGCCGTGGGTCACCTGAAGTCGGAACGCCTCGGCATCGACCCGGTCGAGGAGCCGCTCGTGGTACCAGGGTGCGCGCTGGATGCCTCGTGCGCCGGTCGCCTCGTCGAGTTCTGCACCGTCCAGCAGTTTCACAGGTCCTCCGGGTCGTCGAGGGGGATCGCGGCCATCCCCAGGAGCGCGAGCGCGGGCAACATCGCACGAATGCCCGGACGCCTGCGGCGCACAGGTTGCGCATCTGCGGACGGTCCGGGTTCCTCCGTCGTCGCCTGCGCGCCCGACGCTTGACCTGAAGGCGCCACCTGCTGCGCGGTCAGCGCGACGTGGGTCGGTGAATCGAACGCGGGCGAGGGGGCCCTCTCCCTGGCACGTCGCGTAGACCACCGCGCCTCCTCGCGCCGCTCCCGGTTGAGCGTGTCCGCGTTCCGCAAGACCGACCGTCGCGCCGCCTGCCGCTCACGCCGGATGGTCGACGCGGGGGCGACGGGCGCAGGGGTGGACCCCTCCACGACCCGCAGTGCGAGACAGGCCATCTCGTAATCGCGAGGCCCCGTGCCGCCCTGGAGATCTTCCGGGGAGACGAAAAGGGCGCGGTCCACATCACCTCCGGGGGTCGGTTCGCCGTCCGCGTCGCAGAGGTAGAATCGGCACACGAAGTCGTTCCCGCGAAACTCGCCGAGCCAGTGAACCGGCCCCTGTACCCTCAGGGCGCACTCCTCCTCGAGCTCGCGCGCGAGCGCCTCCGCGTCGGTCTCCACCTTCGGATCGGGATACCACAGCCCACCCACCTTGCCGCCGGGCACTTCGAGCCCCCCTCGTCGGGCATGGTGGACCGCCAGGACGAGGCCGTCGCGCACCACGATGGCCGCAACGGCGTGCCGGATCAACGTTTTCTCAACCATGTTCATCGGCCTTCGCTTTCAGCGGCAGCGCTCGCCGCGGATACCCGAACGTTCCCGTCAGAGCCATTCGTCCTTCTGGCACTCCGTGCAGACCCACGATCGATTCGCGTACCGATGCGACGTGTTCTTCTCGCACTGGAGGCAGAACCGCACCTTGCGATGCGTCGTCTCCGTGGGGCCCTCAGGTGGCTCGACCTCGTCCCCGTCCATCCGAAGCTCCTTCATGCGCCCTCGCGCGTCGTGGGGGGCGGATTGGGCAGGGGCGGCCGCACGCGAACCCGACGCCCGCCGGGCCGTTCGCGGCGGAAGCCGCCGTTCGGCTGGATCGGCCGGATGATGATCGCATCCCTTTTCATCGTCGTCCTTTCACTGGGGGAGGGTCGTTTCACGCCCCTCGCGAGGCGCAGGTCCGACAAGCTGAATCCCGCACGCGGAAGCCGCCTCGTGGATTCGCCCGTCGCGGTAAAACTCGCCGTACACGATCTTCACGATCCCCGCGTTGGCGATCATCTTGAAGCACGGCCAGCAGGGAGAGGCGGTCACGTAGATGTTCGCGCCTTCGATGCGGGCGCCGTGGCGAGCCGCTTGAACGATCGCGTTGGCCTCGGCGTGGATCGTGCGCACGCAGTGGCCGTCCTCCATCATGTGCCCGACCTCGTCGCAGTGCTCGAGGCCCACGATCGAGCCGTTGTAGCCCGTCGCGAGGATGTGACGGTTTCGCTCGATGACGGCGCCGACGTGCTTGCGGTCGCAGGTGGCGCGCACGGCGACCGCCTCGGCGATCCGAAGAAAGTAGCTGTCCCAGGTCTCACGAACGGTGCCGGGCGGCTCCTCAGCCGCGCGCATGCCCAGGAGGTGACCGAGCTCGATGTGCCCTCCGAGGTAGTGCGAGAGCGCGTCACGAGGGACGCCCAACGCCACCGCGAGCGCGTGCCGCTCGACGAGCGACAACGAGCCCCCCTCGGCCTCGAGGGCGGCCAGCGCGGGCGCATCAGCTTCGGCGCCCAAGACCATTCTCGCGAGGGCCTCGTGCGTCAGCCCGAGCGCACGGCGAAGCGTCTCGAGACGGTGCCCATTCCCGCGCACGCTCATGGCCCGCGCCTCATCACGGGGCGACCCGCGCTCGAAGGGGTCCACCGCCGGATCAAGCGGACCCTGGACCGGCTCCCGAAGCCGAACGCGCGACCTCTCCACCGCGGACGAAACGCGTCGTCCAGCCACTGGGGATGAAGCGACTCGCGCAGCGATCCCTGCGCGTTGGCCCGCCGCAACGACTCCGCGCGGATCTTCGCGCCACTTGCGAGCGGCACGAAGAAATTGTCCGGAAGCGCAGCCAGGATCGCGGCCAGATTGTCGCGCCCCGCCTCGGCTTCCTGGCGGAGCCGGTCATACCGCCACCGTTGACCCTTCGGGTCGACCCACGTACGCGATCGGACCCAGTGGCTACCCAGCGCGTCGAGCGACGCGCGTGCCCGATTCCAGACCTTACAACTCCCCTCCACCATGGGGCCCTCGTTTGTGCGGTCTTTACGCGCGATGCTTTTCCCATGCTTCCACCGCACGCCGAACGTCCGCGTGAACGGCCTGGGACTCACGCTCCCCGTCCACGTGGACGAGGTGACCGTCTGCGTAGAACTCAAGGCTTCGATACCTCTCGGCAACCGCCTCCTGAAAAAGGATGTCACGCTCGTACGCGTCGAGATCCCCTCGCCGCTGCAGCCGCTCTCTGGCACACCGCGCGGAGACGTCCAGCACCACCGTCAGGTCCGCCGGGGGGAAGTGACGGTTGAGATCGCGGACCCACTCATGGGCGGCCCGCACGCCTGCCGCCTCGAGTTGAAGCGACTGATATACGATCGACGATTCGATGTACCGCGTCGTCACAACCCACGCACCGCGCTCCACGAGCGGCATGATCTGACGAACGTGCTCCGCGCGATCCGCCGCGAAAAGGAGAGCCATCTGAACAGGGTCCAGGGGCACGCCGCCCTGCAGGAGCCCTCGGATCATCGACCCGATGCGATGATCCGAGGGCTCCCGCGTCCGCAGCGTCTCAAGGGAGCGTCCGCGCAGCCACTCGTCGAGAGCGTCCGCCTGACGATCCTTCCCGCAGGCGTCGCACCCGGCAAGCACGACAAAAGCACCGCGTGTCATCGTGCGCCCCCCGACCAGCCGGCGTCCCTCATCCTGCGCACCACCTCCCCGCGCATGTCGGGACCGAGCCGCTCCGCCCCACGCGCACAGCGTGGCTTGTACGGGAGCGGATCGATCGGGACCACGTCCGCGAGCAGCCAGCCGTAGTTCAGCTTCCCGCACCACCGTGGGCCGAAGAACCACGGGTCGTCGGAATGCTCCACGCAACCTTCGAGGCGCGCGACGCCGAGGATCTGCCCGCCCTCGTTGAGGTCTTCCGGGGCCCAGGGGTAGAGCATCCGTTCCCGGATCCACTCCAGGCCCCACGTA
>JACCDT010659993.1_pt1 | contig 15205 bp, 17 predicted proteins | sample 7446291 | NCBI WGS metagenome assembly JACCDT01 (sample SAMN15323446, study PRJNA562643) | freshwater metagenome | isolation source: river surface water | place: USA:Blue River Watershed | collected 2017-08-17
ATCTTCCACTTTCCGCCTACGTAGCTAATAGATCCGCCGATCGCGGTGCTCATCTTTTCTAGAATTTGCTGCGGTGATTCCTCGCTGCTGAATGCTGCGTTGATGTGATAGCGCGGTTCTGTGCCGCCTGATAATAGCGGAATGCCTTCTTCGCATAACAATTGCGCGTCGTAAAAACTCCCCGGAGCGCCTACGCCCGTTTCTAAATCTGAGAGTGAAACGCCTAGTCCGTAGGTCGTATCCATTAAAAAGTCCGCAATAACACGCGCCGCGTTTGCGCTGTAACTAGTTCCGGTTGTAGCGAAGTCGTAAAGCTCTTTACCTCTCACGGTAAAAGTCGCTTCCGGAAGTCCGTTAGGAAACAAAATTCCATCCGCGACAAATATCGCGAACCCGTGCGCGCATCCTGTTTGTGTGTGGTTCGATGTCCACAAATCGGTTCTTGCTACGAGTTCCGGGATCGCTGCGTTCCCGACCGTCCCGTCGCTATAGGCAAAGAAAAAACGATGCGCCGCATCGCGGTATTGATCGCGCTGTGGATTGTAAAAGAATTGCGCCCATCTCGGGTCTGGAGACGCTCCGAAAAGTATCAACTCATCGTCTAACCATATTTCATCAATGCCGCTGATCTTGTGCCCGGCGAGTGTATAAATCACATCTAACTGAGAGTTATCGCCGGTGACTATCTTGTGCGATCCGCTTTGTGTCCCGCTGAAGTTCTTTAGCGAACCGGTCGCCGTGTCGCTAATGTTGAACGTGTTGCGAGTAGGATTTCTCACGAAGTAAGTATTTCCCGCTGTCATTCCCGTTAGGAGCGCGCCGGTGGTGGAAATCTCCGTCGTAGCGCCTTCCGCTAACCCGTGCGCCGTGCTTGTAATAACTCCCGGCGAAGCGACCGCCATTGTGGCTGGTTTCAATCGTTCTGAATTTATAAATGTGATCGTTCCGCCGACTCGCATCCGCCCGTAAATTATCTTTCTACTATCCGCCGCGTATGTGTGCGAAACTTCGACGCCGGGTTGAACTGCAACTCGTGCGGCTTGAATCCTTCGTCTTAAAAACTTTCGGAATCGTCTCCATGCTGAAACGTCTCCGGCGCGCGGAATCTTGTTTCGGATGTCTGAATCTTTTCTGTGTTTTTTTAGATACCGCGTAACCTCGGAAAGCTTAATCGAGCTTAACGAAACTTTAGAATTGATTTCTTTATCGCTTAAAGATGTCATTTTTTAGCGCCTCGCTTCGATTTTGCTACGGGCTTTTTCTTTCGGACATCCACTTTTTTATTCGACCACGTCCCGGTCCATAGTGCCGCCGATGATGCGTATTCAAAACCACGGTCGGATGGATATTGCGTTTTTTGGCTTTCGGTGTTGTAGCGGAACTCCCTCGATCGGTCGAGATCCACTAGCAAACTCTCATAGGTAATAGTTATTTCTGGAGACCCTGGATCATCTAAAATCGTCGGAACATCTAATTGCCCCGCGAATACTAGATAGGGGTCCGCTATGATATCGCCGTCCGTGTCTAGTGCCCCGAGGTAAAACTTTCCGGGGGCTCCGTGCTTCGCGTTTAAGATTAAAGAAATAATATCTTGAGGAACTCCGGCAAGCTTTACGGAAGCGCCGGTCGACGCGACTTCAACTTGCTCGCTCGCGCCGTCAAATCCCTGAAGCCATCCATTGCCTAGCCAAGTTTGAGAATCCCAATTTAGATCGCCCGCTCCGCTCCATAGTCGAAGAGTGAAAGAATCGAAGTCCGCGCGCCACAAGAAACACGGCGTAGTAGTTGCCGCTGTTAGGCGATTCTTTAAGTCGGTCGTTAGGTTTCGACTCATAGCGCTTCGACTGCCGTAAATCCAAATTCGATAATTTTTGTTTCGTCCGCTCCGAAAACCTCGTTCACTGTTTCGGCTAACCGAAAGAGCCCCTTTGCGTTCGAGGTGATAACTTGCGCGCCGTCCGCCGGGGAACTTCTAAGCCGCGGCCAAATATCGACGGTTCCCTCACCGGAGCCGTCGGAGTCTAAATCTGAGAGGAGCTTATAAAGCCGACTTTCAACCTCTATGTAATCTCCGGCAAGCAGTAACCCGGTGACGGACGTTGGCAAATCCGCGATCGCTAAAGACTGCCCGGATTGCCCCGCGCCGTCTACGGTTGCCCCTGACACGCCGATTCCCCGAGGGGTCTTACTCATGGGGTCGCCCATTCTAAATGTTCCCTGTGGCCCGTTTAGCTTCAATAGCCAGGTAGTCCAGAGCTCCGCCGCGGCTTGCTCCATGGGGGGGAGGACTATTTCGGCTTGCCATAACTGACCTGGAAAAGATTGTACCTGAGTCGCGAACGTGTAGGGACTCCGGTTCACGGCTACATTCGAAGCCGAAAACAGATTAATCCGTCTCGCGGCCGGGGTAGTTGGTAGCTCTAGCGGGTAAGAAATCGTCATTTAAAAAGCTCCTTCGGCTCGACCGCCCCTCGTGCGGCTATCTTGTAGCGTAGAATAAACGCGGTTTAAAACCTTATTTTCGATGTATGCCGCCGCTCTCATAATTTGCTGATCTACCCCTGGAGACGCTCCGCGCGCGTCTATGTTGATTGCGCCGGGGGTTGATGCGTTCGAATTGTTTTGAGTCGCCGAAGAACGCGCGCCGCGTGACGTGCTTGCGGTAACTTGATTCGAGATCGTTCTGGTATCGGGAAGTGGTATCCCGTCCGGAAGAGTTGAGCGGCCAAGCGTTTCGACTAGCGCTTTAGTCTTATCGTCGTATTTTGTTGTGACGGAAACGCTGACATCCGTTTTTACCTTCGACGGAATCTTTGCGAGCCCATCCGCCATTTCTTTTAAGCTGTCGCGCATTCCTGACCATGCTTCACGGAGCTTTTCGCTCATCGCTTCCATGTCGCCGACTACCGCGCCCGCGACCTCATCGCTGGCCGATGCCCACGATTTCAGATCTTTAATGTTGCGTTGCGCTGCGGCTTGAAATAGCGCGCTAATATATTCGGGATCGAATCCCTTAGTCGCTAAATAATTTCGTAGCCCCTCCATGGTGGTAACGCCTTTCTGAAGCGCTTCGACTGCTACGTCCTTAAATGATTTAGTCGCGTTTCTTCCCTGTCCGGCGCTATCAATTAAGTTCTGAAATGCCTCGCTGATTGCTCCAACCGCTGCCAGTCCTGGCTTAAAAGCTTCTCCCGTTTCTGCGATGTATCGATTAAACTCTGCCCACGAAATTGTTCCTTTTAGCGCTGATTTTAAAAGCGCTTCGCTAACTTGCTCAAAGGTAAGTCCTAGTTCCGCAACTAAAATTTTTGCGTTGTCTAGATTCCCCATTAGGTTTTTGCCGAGAATGTACCCAAGCTGAGCGCCCACGTCTTCGGTGATTCCTTGCATCTCTTTCATGGCTTCGCCTAGCCCGAGGAATGCGCCCGCCGCGCCTTTTCCCCATGCGTCCATGCTCTTAGCCCAATTGCTAGAACTGAAATCTCCGGTGAGTCCCTTCCCTACGAAGTTTCCGGAAAAGAATCCGCCAAGTTTTCCATCTTGACCGAAAAACCTAACGCGAAGGGATTTAAACGCGTCCTCTAAAAACTGCTCAAACGCGACTCGCGCTTTTGTTTGTGGATCGCTTGCGCCCCATTTGAAGGTTTTCCCGATCATTTGACCTAGAACGTTTCCAATCTTTGCGCCCGCTTCGCCCCATATAGAACCGATTGCGGCTCCGATTGCTCCGCCGGTTCCGGCTTCGCTTCCTGTTTTTTTATTAATTTTTCCGGCTTCAAAGATTGCGCCAAGAGTAACCGCGAATCCTTCTATAACTTGCGCGATTGCTTCCGCTGCGACGTCTAGTTCTTTCGAAAGACCGATCAAAACGTCTTTGTATAAATCTGGAAATTCTTTGCTGATTGTATCGAAAACCTGTCCAAGCTCGCCGCCGCCGACTTTACCGAATGCGTCGCTAAGTGCTGACGCAATCCCATCGGTCGCGTCCTTCATTTTGCTTTCCCATTCGCGCGCTTCTTTTTCCATCAAATCGACGGAATATTCGTGCACCTTCTTTTTGGATTTTTTTTCTTTTTCTTCCTTTTCTTTGATTATGCGCTCGAATGGTTTAATCGCTTCGGCGACCGATATTGACTCCCCGGCCATCGTTTTGTTTAAACGATTACCTGCGTTTATTAAAAGCGCCTCTAATTCTTTTATTCTCTTTTCTGTCGCTGCGATTTCTTCCGGGCTTCCGATTACGGTGCCCCATATTTTGCTTTTGCCCTTAAGGTGTTCGAGCTGTCTGCGCATCTTTTCCAGCTCGCTATTGATCGCAATGATCTCGGCTTCTGGAAGTTCGCCTTTCACGGCTTTAATATAGGTTGCGAAATTCCTTAGCCCCGTCACCACGTAAGGAAGAATCGTCGTCGCAAGCTCGACAAGTTGTTTTGCGATGGTCGCAAGATCGTTAGAAAATTGCGCCAAATCTATCTTTTTGAGCTCTCGCTCAAACTCTCTAAGTGATGCGGTTAACTCCGCGTTTGCGTTTACCCCTTGCCAAACCTTAACTAAGAGATCGTTAAACGTAATGCGTATCGAATCAAGCGCGTTAAATGTGCTATCGCCAACCTTATTAAATCGCTCCATTACGGTTGAAAGTTGCTCTAATGCTTCGGTGGTAACTAGTGCTTTGTCGCTTGTATCGCTGAACGAAAAGCCTAAAGGAATAAGCCCCTTCGCGTTTCCCTTAATAATCGACTCGGTTAATTCTTCGATTGACGTTTTTGTATCTTTCCCGAATGCGTTTGCTACTCGCCCTCCAAGGTCTGCAATCTTAGTAAATGATTCTTGGAATCCAGCGACGCCCGCGACTAGTCCTTTGTTCGCTACCGCCATTAAATCAAAAGCGCTGACTAATCCGACTACGCTAGTTCTCGCCTCATCTATGACGCTAGATTTACCGCCAAGCTTTTCAAAGCTTTCCGCAATCGAGCTCGTTCGCTCGCCTTCCGCCCCAAGGCGCATGAACGCCTCTGTGAGTTTATAAACTCCGGCGATAACTACCGCGCCAACCGCCAAGCTTACCGCGTTTCCTAGCGACTGAAATTGCTTCTGAGTTCTTTTCTGAAATGACCCGAATGATCGTTCGATTTTTTTTAAATCCGCGTTAAGCTTGTCAAACTCTGCGCGCATCTCAATTGATAGGGCTGCTACCGGTGCCATGTGTTACCTCGCCCCTTTTTTCTTGGTTCCGCTAAGGATAGCCGTAATCATTTTCGCCTTTTCCTTAATCTCTGCGCCTGTCATCTTTCCCCGCTCTGTTACCTTGAGAGATTCAAAAAAGTCGCCCGGTGCAAACGGCGGAGACTCTTTTTTCCGGTTAACATTGCACAGAATACTAGCAATTATTCCGGCGCGATAGTCGGACATTTTTTCATGCAAAATATGACGCTGATTTATGGCTCCAAATTGTGCCGGGGTGAGTTCCCAAAACTCCGATTCCGAAAGCCCTAAATCATACCGCGCAATGCTTAAAAGCTCTAACCAATCGCCCGATCTTTGCGCTTTATTTATTCTGAGATTTTTTTTTCTTCTGAAGCGTTTTTATCTTCCGGCGCGGTCGCTGACGACATGAGCGCCATTGCGATTTGATGTACCTGTTCAAGCTGGCCGATCGCTAGTTGATCGCAAACGTCCTCAATCGTCCATTCTGGTTTTTGTGGACTAATTCCGGCCCATAACAACGCGGCAAAATCTATCGGTGATGGTGCTTTCCACAAATCGCCGTCGAACGGATTTTTCCCGGTGGCTTTTTGGAACCTTGCCAAAACTCCAAAGCTACATTTGATGGTAAAAACTTCTTCGCCGATTGCAACTTCTAGAGTCGGGATCGCTTGCTTCAATGATTTCATTTTTTCGTGTGCCTCCTACGGCTTATATTTTAACGTCTTAAATTAGGCCCAAACAGGAAGCCCCGTCACCTTTACGGTTAGGCTCGCCGTCAGTGCTTCCTCTAGTGCGGAACTTGGCTGAAAGCTCGTCACAAGACCGGCAAACGTCCAAGTTGAAGCGTCTTCGTCGCTCCATGTGATTTTGAAATTCCTGCGAGTTCCTGCGACCATGTCGTCGAATAGTCCCTGCTGACCTGCGTTCCCTGGAAGGAAGTTCAAATCGAAGGTTAATTCGCCTGGATCGATCAAACTCGTGATGAATTCCCGAGTTCTGTTCTGGCTTTCCATGTTTGTAACATCGATTACCGCCGCGCTCATGTTCGGACCGCTCAAAGAACGAACCTCTGCGATCGCCGTAAAAACTTCCGCTCCATCTGCGCCGCCGCTGGTGGCCGTGACCGTTCGCGCCGTAATAGTGCCAGATCCATCGCCCGGCGAAGCGCCATAATCCGCATCCCAATACGTTTGAAAGGTTTCGTCTGCATAAAGATATGCGATGACTTGCGCTACTGTGGCGCTAGTTGGAACGGTGATCGAAATCGCCGCCGCTGAAAGAGTTGTTTTAACGTAGCTCGAACCGCTTACGACAACGGTGATATTTTTACCGTTTCCGACTACTCCCGCCTCGCGCCACTTGATGCGAATTTTAGCGTTTGATGTGCCCCATTCAACCGCGGCAACTGTTCCCGCCCCGGCTCCGCTATCGCCTACCGCTAAAATAGTTCCGATTCCCGCTACGGCTTCTGATGGATATGGCATACTCAACTCTCTCTATTTAACTGGTGTATTCTTTAACGGTAACTCTAAAATTCATACTGCGACGATGCGTTTTTTCGTCCGCTTCAAAGAACGTAACGTCATTGATCGCCATTATAACTAATGCTGCCCCTTCCGCTACTCCCTGATTTAACCCGTCTAGCGCTAAGTGAATTTTTGTTGCGATTTCACCGGCGAGGATATCAGTATCCGCCCAAGCGTCAACCTGGAAAATCACGCGGGAAAGTTGGGTTTTCTTCCCTGTTAAGATGTGATCAAAAGATGTCGCAATCCGCTGGTATGTTATGCACGGATTGACCTGACCGTCCGGCATCGAAACATGATAGACGGGAATTGCCGGACTATGCACAATCGCCTTAAGGAGCGAGTGCATAATCTTTTCAGGTTTTAGGCTGTCGGCCGCCATGGTTATTTTCTCCCGTATTGCTTATGCAATTTTTTTAACGCTCTTTCTATATACGGGCTCATCTCTTTGCTGAGCTGATCTACTACTGCTTGCGATTGTTCCTCGGCCGTTTTTAGCAAAAATGAATTCGCCGGGACATGCTTTCCGCTCGTGTGCTTAAATCCTTTTTCCACTAAATGTGCATATGGAACTTTTTTGGGATACACTTGAGAAATGATCATCGATTTCCTACGTCTTCCCTTGTAAAGACGGGTCGCCGTGATCGCTCGATATAGGTTCCCGGTAGCATAAGCGCCTACGGCCAAAACTTGCGCTTTAACTTTTTCAATTAAAAAATCTAGCGTTTTTCTTAATCCTGATTTGAAAACTCGAACCTGAACATTGTCTGGCAATTGATTCAAATCGTTCATGAGCTGTTCTAGCCCATTAATTTTGAGCGAAGTCCGAACGTATCTATTGCGCGGTGCCATTATTCGCCCGGCCCTCCGCTTGGTATCGTTGTTTTGCCGATCGTCATTTTTGCGCGTATCTCGAACAATTGTCGCGTCCCGATTTCTCGCGCTGAAATGATTTCAAACATTTTTTCGTCAAAATATAAAAGCCACTTCGTATCTAATCCTGCGAACCATCGGCAAGTAACCAAAACGGCCCGCGGTTGAATTACCTTTTGCGTTGAAAAAAATTCATCTGAGGCAACGTCCTCGATGTAACCATAAATTGTTTTTTGTAATGTAAGGTTATCTAATGAATATGAATCAGGTCGTAGGTTTGTTGCGTCGGAAATTGCGGTCGCGCTCGTTCCGAAGCTATATAATTTAAATTGCCGGTTAAGCGGCTTTGCTCCCATTTGAACTGGCATAATTAAGGAAACCTAAAAAGCCTGTATGGATAAAGCATCATTTCAAAGCTTCGATCTAGTTTGCTTGAAATTGTGCCGACCGCAATATCCTCGCGCTGATTGAAAAGAGTTCCGATCGCTAGCTTGCAAGCTTGAATAATCCCGGCCGGGACGTCCGTCGCGGCGCTTCCGTAGCCGACCACAAACTCGATTTCTACCGAATTTACTCTGTCCGCTTGAGTGCTCGGCCAAGTAGAAACGCCCGGAGCAAGTAAAATCCGGCTCGGCTCTGATGCCAAATCCGCCTGATACAGTGAACCGGATAAGGTTTGAAGAGTTCCGTTTTCGTCGTAATACTTAACCGAAGTAATCGACTGAATCGGCCCTATTGGAATTTCTATGATCGGCTCATAGAAAAAATCCTGATAATGTTTCCAGGTCTGAGTAATGAATCCGCGCTGCGTAAACGCTTCGGCTTCGGCCGTTACCGCCGCAATCAAGCCCGTTAAATACGTGTCGTCGTCCGTCGAAACGCCGCGCAAGTGTTCGCGCGCTTGCGCGGGTGTCATTATTGGGGTTGCGGGTGCGGTCGTTCGCTTAAGCACTATTTCGCCTTTTTGCCTTTCTTCTTTTCTGTACCAGTCTCTACCTCGATTTTATCTTCTTCCTCTTTTGCTTCGTTTTCGTCGCGCGTCCAGCTATCTGCGATCTTAGATTCTAGCTGATTGATCTTAGCTGAGATTTCCGCGGTAACTCTTCCCGCTATTTGCGGAAGCTCCTCCGCGAATCCGCCCGCTATCAACTGGCGCGCCTCATCGGCCGCCACTTCATGAATCGAACCGACTAACCTTATGCCGTGCGGCCCTGCTGACACGCAGCGCATTTTTATTCTCATAGAAAATACCCCAATAACAAAACAAAAAAACGGGACACTGAGATAAATCTACCCCAATGTCCCGAAGCTTCATAGCTCTAGTTTTCGCTTACGGTTGCTTTCCAAGCTCAAGAATCGCAAAAGCTGCGACGTCCAAGTTTCCGGAATCGTTACCGGTCGGTGTAATCGTTAGGCGAAGATACCGCTTTGTTCCAACGTAGCTATCGTACTTAAAGGTGTCATCGTCTCCGAATGCGAATGCAAATCGGGTCGCCGGTGCGATTCCGCTCGACATGGATGCCGCGGCAACGGTTGCCGCGCCGCTCATATCGCTGGCGTCCGACTCTTCAAGAAGCGCCGCAAAAGTTGCGTTCGCATCTGTAAGCGCGCCGGTCTGGATCACGATTCCACAAGCTTTTGCGGCTTGAAGATCGATAATCTGTGAGACTACTGCGCTCGATGAGTTGGTTTGCCGAAACGGCGAAATCATTCGTCTGAAAGCCACTGTGTTAGTTAGATCGTTCATATTTTCCTTTTTTAGAAATTAAAGCCCGGAGGGGTTTCCTCCGGGTAGTTATTAGGCAAGCTTGACTCGGGCAAACGCTTCGGAAAGTGCTGGCATACCGTCAATTTCCTGACGACCAATAAATCCGACTTGGTTGTTTGCTGCGTAAAGCTCATCGAGACGCTGCACTCCGAAGCTCATTCCCTCTGCGATGTGGTAAAAGGAGAAGTCGCCGAAGAGTCCAACGTAAAGCCCCGTCGTAAACGTATTTGGAGCAAACTCGCTCATGTAAATACGATTTCCGAGAAGCTGATCAGGATCGCCAACCTTAACGGAAGGTTCCCAAATATATTCGTTCGATGTTCCTTTTAACTTAGAAAGCATCTTTACTGCGTCGCGGTGAAATAGCCATGATCCGCGCGGATGATACTGACCTTTTACGGAGTATTTCGCGTTTTTCAAGCCGTCCAAAGTAAATGCGCTGGTAGTGTTGTCTGTGCTCACGTCGCGCGAGGTTGGAACGCCCAACGAACTCGCGGTGAAAAGACCAAGCGGCTGACCTGCGCCGGTGCCGGTCAAAAATGCTTTCTCTTCGGTTACTGCGAATTTATACGCTAAGCGCTGAAGCACTAACGCATCCGCTGGAACTGCCGCATTTTGCAAAAGCTTCATGGAAATTTTTGCAAGTTTTGCAAGCATGGTCGGAGCGAGTTCGCGCTTGCCGACTTTCATTGCGGTATCCTCGGTGACGCTTCCAACTTCGCTGGTCCAATCTGCGTCGCTCATGTCGGTATCGAGTGACGGATAGCCAAGCGACTGCGCTTTCTCAAGCTTATAAACGGTCGCAAGCTGACGAATAAAAACATTATCGTCGACAAACTTTAACAGAATGTTGATGAACTGTTCGCGAGGAACCAAGAATCCGCCATCTGGGGCGGAACCTTGCGAAAGCGCTCTATGCTCTGCTCCGCCGAGGGAATGACCGCCTCGAACGAAATAGCTCTGAAGAGACTTGCGATATTCTTTTGACTCGGTTCCGGAAGTTTCAGGATTGAACGAAGATGCTGCACGGGTTTCGCCGCTTGCTGATTTTTCGTTGCTCGCCAAAACAGACTGAAGTTCTGCTTCGATCTTCTCTTGGTCCTGATATCGCTTGCTCGTATCGGAAAGCGCTGTCGCTTCGTCGATCAATTTGCCGTGACGAGTATTTTCCTCATCGGTCAATCCGCGCTTTTCCTTCTCTGCGTTGTTTAGAATGCTGCGAGCTTCCTCGACTAAGCGATTCCGCTTTTCGAGAATTTCTTTTAATTGGTTAGCCATAAAATAAAAATCCAATAATTCGTTAAAGTTAATGCGAAAAGCCAACGGGCTACACGTCAACCAACGGGCTGACCCTTTAACGGTAAAGGAAATTTATCTTTCTCGAAATGAATAGCTTTTAGCTATCGAATCGCGGCTTCGGTTTTTAGCACTAACTCCAAATGTCGCTGCTTCCGCTCTGCGTCAAAACTTCGCTGCGCGGCCGCTTCTCCGCCCCATTCTGCAAGCTTTTCTTTTATAACCTGCTCTAAACTTCGCGCCGAAACGGATGTTCCCTCGTAAGCCGGAAACGGAGTCGGGGAAATTTCTAGCAACTCTACGTCCTCTAAAATTCGCATGTGCGGAGTGGTGTCGCTTCCACGAACCCATGATTCTTTGTTTACGAAGAATCCGAAACTTACTCCGGTCACTAGTCCGCTGGCGATTTCTTTATATTTATCCATGCCGAAAGTGGTGTCCGGCATCCGCAATTCAAACGCTAATCCGGTTCCGTCTTCGCGCAAAATAAGACTTCCGTTTGTGGTTCGCCCAAGAATCAAATCCATGTTGTGATTCCATAGTGCGCGAACGTCTCCGCCGATGCTTGAAGCAAAAGCGCCCGGCGCAATCTTTTCGACCACGTTCGGCGCTAGTTGAGTTTCTGAGTTAAAGAGCGCCGCGTATCCGCGAACGACTTTTTGCTCGCCGTCTTCAGCTCTAAACTCAATTTTAGAAATTGATCGTTGTTCTCGTTTTCGTTCATTGCTCATAGTATCGCCTTTTCAAAAGCTTCAATTTCTTGTTGTGTTCTCTCTCTCACTGTTGCTGCGGCTTTAAATCCTTCGTCCATTCGTTTGCTGTAGGTGTCAAAATAACCCCGCGCAAGTTTTACCGCGTCCGATTCCGTTAGCTCTATTCCCATTCGATGCATTGATTCGGTTATCGGCGTTATGATTTCGTGCAAAATCCCTATATTCCGCTGGATAAATTGCGTTTGCTCGGTGTCGCTTAACCCTCGAAACCGTTTCTGGTCGTTGGCTTCTTTGTAGCAAAATCGCTGCAAGCTATCGCGAATGAGCGGCATAAGCATCGCGATCGCCGCGCTCCTGTTCATATTCGCGTCCGCCGAGGGTGGTTCCTGCTGAACGGCTCCGGGGGTTCGAGGAGGCTGGCCGCCCGGAGCGCTTGCGTCCGGCTGTGGTTTGCTTGCGTCCGTCATGTTCATCGGAATTAGATATTTGTCCCCGGCTTCCGGTGGAAGCGGATTGTATTCCTCAAGCGCGCGCCATTCGTTAGCGGAAATGATTCCCGCGTTGCGCTCGATGTTTAGTTTTTGCGCCCGGCTAAGTCCGTCGCCCCGCAAAAATGCGTTCGAATTAAACTTAACGAAATATTTTTTTTGCTCTGCTTGGCTAAATAAAGAACTCGTGATCGCCGCTTCCCATCGCGTAAGCCAAGGGACCATCGTGTACTGAATAAAATCAATTGATTGCTGTTCAATGTTTGAGAATGTTGCTCGCTCTAGATCGCCGCCCATGTGGGGAGGGACTCGAAACATTCCAAAAATTTCGGAGCGGTTAAACTTCATCCCGTCTAGCCATTGCCCCTGTTCGTTTGTCATAGAAACGGGCGTAAATTCCATCCCGTTTTCGAGGATTGCCACTTTGCCCGAGTTCTCGGAACCGCCTTGCGCCTTTTGCCAACCGTTGCGAATTGATTCGATTCCTTTTGCGTCTAGCTTTCCCGGGTATTTCAAAATCCCGCCAAGCCGCGCGCCGTTCTTAAACGTAGCCGACCCGTGCTTCTGCATCGACATGGCGTTGCCGATTGTTTCCATCGCCATATCGATCGGCGAAATTCCCTTGAGACCGTCCGCGCTCATGCTTTTAATGTGAAAAACTTCGTCGCGTCTGAGCCATCGCGAACCTTTGTTCGAGATTACTTGATAAACTACATCGCCTTCGTACTCGTATGGCTGAATGTAATCAGGGTGAATTCTGCGAAGCTCTGTGATATCTCCCCGTGCGTTCATTGAAATAAGTGCATAAGCGTTCCCGCGTAAGCACAAATCAAGCTGCAAAAGCTCTTTAAATTCTAAATGGTTTTGAAGTGGATTCGGGCGGTCTACGTGCAACATCCGATGGATCGGATGATTCTCCGCAAGCTCTCGCCCGTCTTTTCCGACCCATTGATAGACGTTCAAAGGGATTGATGCGAGGGACTCGGAAAGTATTTTCACGCAAGTATAAACGGCGCTGACTCGCATTGCGGTCTCTGATGTTACTAGCTCCCCGCTGATGGATTGATTCCCCATCCATCGCCATGCGTTGCTGAGGGTTTCGGGCTGGCCGCGTTTTGAAAAAAGACTTTTCGTAAAGCTTAAAATTCCCATGCTTTTCACGCCCTAATCTAGAACTATCATTTCACGCTCGCTATAGGCTGACTCCGCCGTGTCTCGCCTCATGGCGCGGTCAAGCCCCATGATAGTCGCAACTATTCCGTCAATCTTATCGGTGCTTTTCCCCTTCGACGGCTTTAAGTCGCCCGCCGCGTTTTGTTCCACGGTAACATTAGAGGCGTTCCAGCGTAAGACCCGATTCCCGCCATGCCTAATTCGCTTCGCCAACACTAGCGCCATGAGCTCTTTCGTTGGGCTGCTCATGCTTCCGAAGCCCTGCCCGAATGGAAACATTTCCATCCCTTCGTTGTTTGCCAGGTTGATAGAAACCTGTGTTGCGTTCCATCGGTCAAATGCGATTTCTTTAATATTCACTATCTCGTTAATCTGTTTGATTTTGTGCTCGATGAATTGATAATCCACAATTGGTCCGGGCGTGATGATTACCTCTTTTCTATCTCGGAAAGTTCTATAAATCGGTTTTCTGTAAATCGCTTCTTCCGGCAAAAAGTAAAACGGTAAAATTGCATACCCTATCTGACTCCCGGTAGGGGAATTAGGGTCTTGAATTTTTTCCGGAAATACTAAGGAAAGACACGTCATGTCTTCTTTAGTTGCCAAATCTAACCCGCCGAAGCATTCCCGGCCGGCGAACTCTTCAAGCGTAACGGCTCCGCTGCAAGCGTCCCAAGATGACATCGGCATCCATCGAATGTCTTGCTCCGTCCAAATGTTTAATTCTAACCGCTTAAATGTGTTTTCGTATGCCGGTTCTTTTTTTGCTTTTTCGCATTCTGCCCGCATGTAATCGAGCGATTTGCTGATTCCTAAATTCGGATTTGCCTTGAACCAAATTTCTTCCTTTGTCCAATCGTCTTCGCGATCCGCTGCAAAAATTACGGGATAGAAACGAAAATCCTCTTGAACGCCATCGATAATTTTTCTGGCGTATTCGTGTTTTTCCCAACAAATAGAATTTCGATCGTAGCCCGCTGTGGTTAAATAAACAGTGAGGGGCTGCGTTCTGGCTGAAGTCGAAGTCGTAAGAACGTCCACCAATTCACGATTCGGTTGCGCATGAAGTTCATCGAAAATAATTCCGCTAAGGTTTTTACCGTGCTTGGTAAAAGCGTCGGCCGACAATACCATGTATTTGCTTGCGGAGCGATATACTACCATGCTCCGTTTGTAAGTTCGCGCCAACTTATTCAACTGAATGTTATTCAAAACTATCTGCTTCGCCACATCGTAAACTAGCGCGGCTTGTTCGGTGTCCGCCGCCGCGCTTACAACTTCTGCGCCTTGCTCTTGATCGGCAAATAGAAGGTAAAGCCCAAAGAATGAGCCAAGAAAACTTTTCCCGTTTTTGCGCGGGATTTCGATGTAAACTTCTCGAACAATTCGGGTAAGGTTTTTTCTATTTACCCATCCAAATATTCGCCGAATGATTCGCCGTTCCCATTTCTCAACCTTAAACGGCTTTCCGGCAAGCGCGCCTTTTACGTGCCGGATGTGCTGCTCCGCGAACCGAATGGCCCTGTGTGCTTTCCTGTGGCTGAAGATGAATTTATTTTTGCGACAAATCCGGCGAATCTTCCTATAGTTCTTGTGAACGACTTTTCGCTTCGGATTTTTTTTACGCGAAAGGGTCGTCATTTAACGGGTCCTCCCCTCCGAGAATTGACATGATTCGAGTGCGGCTTGCCGGGGTCATTCCGAAATGTTGCTCAAGGCGAAGCATGTTAGCCATCGCCTGATTCCGAATCGTGATTTGAGGCATGACGGTCGCATATTTTGGTTTGCCGTCTTCGTTACGAATCACAAGGACATAATTCTTTCCGTCAATTTGCCGCTGCATTTCGTGGTACTCAATCGACAAATCGATATACCGCAAAAACGCGGGAATATCAGTTAGCGACAAAGTTCCAATCCGCATAAGCTCCGGCGCTAAGGAATCCCAAACTAGTTTTTGTGCCGGGTTAAGTGCGACCGGGCAATCTGCGCTCGTGGCAAGTTTCGGCTTCGGCTCATCAACCGGCATTTTGCAGGGTTTCGTAATTCCCTCAAGTTCCCTAAGCTTACTCGGTTTTGGTTGTGGTCCCCTTAAGCCCATAAAACGGTCCCTCTAAACTCGTTATATTGATTATTAGGTCGATTTAAACCGCTTCCTATCTC